>MWVX01000092.1_pt1 | contig 24758 bp, 21 predicted proteins | sample 1047311 | NCBI WGS metagenome assembly MWVX01 (sample SAMN06349984, study PRJNA376086) | soil metagenome | isolation source: MtG-4 sample Antarctic (ecotone) soil | place: Antarctica | collected 2015-01-13 | reverse complement strand
AATCCGCGAGTCTATGATTAAATCCCTAATCGCCATTTATCATTCACGCATTGATTATCCGGGCTACATTCCGCCTAATTCCATACAAAAATTGATTATATCGGCTGAGGAAAACAACCGAGCACGCGGTATGCACTTCAAAAATCCGGCTGACATTCCGATTAGTCCCGGCGGGGAAGTCGAAGACGAAGCAATTAACCGTTCACAGCAAATGAACCTAGAGTCAAAAGCCGCTGCAGAAACGCTAAACTAATGAATATTATAAAATACTGAATTCGGAAATGGATGGAGATTGTGATGGAAAATTAATAAGTAATAAATGCGGAACTTTTTTATTTATTGATTTTTATTTATTGTTTCTTTTAAATCTTTACCGGGCTTAAAATAAGCGACGCGTTTGGCTGGTATACTGACGGCTTCACCGGTTTTCGGATTGCGACCTTTTCTTGCATCACGTTCACGAACCCGGAAGCTGCCGAAACCGCGCAATTCAATTTTCTCACCTTTGTTGAGACTTCCGATGATGCTCTCGAATATAATTTCGACTAATTGTTCGGCATCTTTTTTGGTCATATCAGCTTCTTTTGCAACTCTTTCAACCAAATCTGCTTTTGTCATTTATCTTTTCCTCATTTTGTATCAAGATGCATGCAAATCTTAACTTTTAGCTGTTTTTTCCTCAGGTTCCTCGCCGAAGCTTTCAGACGGCGTCGTTTCTGAATTCGCAGGCGCTGCCGAATCTTCTTCATTCACTACTGTTGTTTCCAGTTGTGTTTTGATATTTTCAGAAGATTCTGCTGCAGCAGCGTTGGTCATCGAATTTTGTTTCGGAGATTCGGAAACTTCGCTCGCAGTACTACCTGAGTCTGAATTTTCAGACTCAAAGGCAGATGTTTCTTCGGTCTTCGTTGTATCGATTCGTGATTGATCATCTACAATATTATCCACCTCTGTGGTTGCCGCATTTTCAATCGAAGAGTCCTCATTTTCATCCGCCTGAATCTCAAAATTTTCATCTTGAGTTGAAGAATCTTGTGAATCGACATCTTCGGCGGATTGCTCTGTTATCGCGGCAGGGGACGAAACGTCAGATACTTCGGTTTCAGAATACTCTTCGTTAGCACCCGATAAATCTTCGTCTTCTAAATCATCTCCAATGTCTTCATTCAAAGCTTTCTCTTCAGCCTTCAAAGCTTTTCTTTCTTTTTTAGAAAGTTTAGTTTCTTCTTTCGCTTTTTCTTCAACCGGAGCTGCTCCGCGTTTTAGATTCATCAATTCACCCAAGGAAGTCATACCTCCTTTAGCATCTGAAGAATAACTTTTTGTATCGATAACCGGTTCTTCTTCTTTTCCGACAGCACGAGCGGAGAGTCCAATTTTTTGCATGTCATGTTCGATACGAAGAATTTTAAAATCCAATTCCTGACCAATCGAAATTACATCTTCGGGCTTTTCAACTCTTTCATCGGAGAGTTCGGAAATATGACACAATCCTTCGAGTTCTTCACCTAATTGAACAAAAACGCCAAAACCGGCAAATCTCGAAACTTTTCCTTTAACAACATCTCCCACTCGATGCGCAGTTATAAAAGATTCCCAGACACTCGGGGTTAACTCTTTTATCGAAAGCGAAAGTCTGTGACCTTGCGTGTCGATACTGGTGATAACCGCTTCAACTTCCTGATCTTTGCGCAATACATCCTTCGGATGTTTGATTTTCTTTGACCAGGAAATGTCTGAAATATGAACTAAACCGTCAACGCCTTCCTCCAGTTCGACAAATGCGCCGAAGTCGGTTAAATTTCTGACCCGACCCTTGACGGTTGAACCGACCCGGTAACGCTGACCGATTGTTTCCCAGGGATTAACTTGAAGCTGTTTCATCCCGAGACTTATCCGGCGCTCATTAGTATCGATACCCAGCACTTGAACTTCAACTTCTTCGTCAGGGTTGAGAAGTTTTCGAGGGCTTTTTGAACGTTTTGACCAAGACATCTCAGAAACGTGAACCAGCCCTTCGACGCCGGGTTCAAGTTCAATAAAGGCGCCATAATCGGTGACGCTCGAAACCTTGCCGGTAACTTTTGAATCCAACGGATAAACTTCCATCACCGTTGACCATGGATCGGATAAAAGCTGCTTGTAGCCGAGTGAAACTTTTTCCTTTTCACGATCGAGCTTTAACACTTTTACCTGGATATTGTCAGCGACCTTGAATTGGTCGCCGGGATTTTGGAGCCTGCCCCACGACATATCCGTCACATGAAGCAATCCGTCGATGCCGCCGATGTCGACAAATGCGCCGTATTCGGTGAGGTTTTTAATTGTCCCATCGACAATATAACCTTCTTCAATTTGACTTAAAGTTTCGGTTTTTTGTTTATTGATAACTTCGTCCGTCAGAGCCTTACGAGAAAGAACTATGTTGTTGCGTTTACGGCTGAACTTTATAATCTTAACTTCAATTTCCTGACCTCTAAATGAATCAAAATTACGAATCGGGCGAGAATCGACTTGCGAACCGGGAAGAAACGCTTCCACTCCATTAAGGTCAACTCTTAAACCGCCTTTGGTTTTTTCAACTACTAGACCTTTAATCGGGACTTCGTCGGTAAAGGCAGTCTCGATCACATCCCATGCTTTACGGTTGAGCGCATCTGTGCGGGAAAGCAGCGGAGGCGCATCACCGGAGTGGATGCTGCGTATAACGACTTCAATATCATCACCTTTTACTGCAGTTACTTCGCCTTCGGGTGAAGTAAACTCTTCAATATCGATGATGCCTTCTGATTTATAACCGAAATCAACCAGAACTCCGCGGTCAGAGATGCCGACAATTTTTCCTTCAACCAATTCACCTGAATGATAAATTGTCTGTTCTTGTTCAAACTCTTGAAGAATCGCGCCAAAATCCATCTCCGGTGAATTTTGTGATTCGTCAGGGATTATTTGAGCGTCCTGTGAAACTGGATTTTCTTCCGTCGCTTGCACGTCGAAATTTTCCGGATTTGTTTGTTCGTCAACCGAAGTTTCATTTTTTGTTGATTCTTCGTTGTTATTAATAACCTCGTTTACCATTTAAATTATCTTGATTTCCCTTTTTTTTAAAGTAACTGTTAAATTAAAGTGCGTTTATTTTTATCTAAAAACGTAATTAAGAACTTGAAATAAAAATAATCAAAATTCAGACCAAAAAAGTCAGGCAACAATAACGCAAAGAAATATAAACTTTTCAGAAAACAATCTGAAATTATTTATCTATTTATCGTAGTGAAATGAGGCATAAATTTTTTGCTTGGCTTTCGTCTTTAAACTATTTGATTAGATAAAACTAAAATTTACACGTCAAAGTGTTTATCTGTCAAGACAATAAGTGGTGAAACCACGATAAATGTGCAGTTTATCCTTAAAAAGTAAAAGACATGAAAAGAAATAACTTTTTACCAAATAAGATTCAAGATTGATGGATAAAAATTCGCAACCGGCAACTATTTTGAGGCGCAAATAAAGAATCTCGACAAAATGAATATTTTTACAAAAAGCTTTTCTCGTAAATTTAGCGAATATATTTATTAAAGCGGACTCGTTAGTATTAGACAGTTGAGGCTTTGCATCGTAAAATTAAAGTTTTGTAATTGGAGACGTAAATGAACAAAGCAGGGAAAATAATTTCATTTAATCCGCCGCATGCGATTCCGGGCGGCGAAATTTTAATTAATTGCGAAAATTTTAAGATTGACAGCGCTGACAATTACGGATGTTTCTTTAACGGTCGGTCGGCAAAATTAATAGGGGCTTCTTCAAACCGTATTCTCGCGCTTGTTCCAGACGATCTTGATACTACTGATGTTGAAGTTCATCTGGAAAACGCAGGTGAAAAAAGTCACTCAAAAAGCATCGTCGTCGGACGAAAAATAGCCGGTGATTTGCATATGGTTGCTAATCCGGCGGTCGATCCAAACGATGATTCAATAATTTTAACTCGTTCCGGTTCACGCGGGCAACAACTTCCCGTTACTTTGCTTCGGCTTAGCACGGATGAAACTTTGGAAGAAATGACCGCCGAAGTAATGAACCCGACAGGTTTAGCTTATAATCCAAAAGGACAGCTTTACGTGACGGCGCGGGCTGACGGGGAAGTCTGCCGGATCGACGGAGATAATGAGGTTTTGCCGTATGCCTCTGAATTAGGCATCGCTACGGGTTTGGCTTTTGATGAGAACGGCGTAATGTTTGTCGGTGACCGAAGCGGGACCATCTATAAAGTTTTTGATTTTGGAAACTCCGAATCCTTTGCTGTCATTGAACCTTCAGTTTCGGCGTATCATTTAGCGTTTGGGCAGGACGGGCAACTTTACGTAACCGCTCCGGGTTTGTCCAGTTTTGATGCCGTCTATAAAATCGGGAAAGACGGTTTTGACGAAATTCATTACCGGGGTTTGGGAAGACCGCAGGGTTTGGCTTTTGACAAAGAAGGCAATCTTTATGTGGCAGCCTGCATTGAAGCCAGGCACGGCATCGTCAAAATTTCACCCGGCGGTGAAAAGGCGGAAATATTCGTTGCCGGAATGAATGTGGTCGGGCTTTGTTTTACCAGAAGCGGAGAAATGATTGTCGCTACCAACGATTCGGTGTTTACTTTGCCGCTTGGAATTTACGGAACTCTTATCAGTTAGAAATAAAATATTTAAATTAAAAAAAGGCTTAGAATTTTGTCTAAGCCTTTTTTTATTTTCGTTTAATTATTGAGGAGTTGGTTTTGTTTCCGGTTCGGTTCCGCGTTTTTTTAGTTGGGGCGGCGCATCGTTTTTGTCGGAACTCGACTCACCGGGCGTTGTTGAATCGGCTTCCGGTTGACGACGTTTGAGAGTCGGTTTTCCGGGTTCACCCTCATCAATATCACCATTGACCATAGCTTTAGAATTTGTCAGACGCATCAGATGTGCCTTCACACGCTGAAATTCTGAAGTGCTGATGACGTATTCTTCCTGCTCGGGGAAGCGTGCAACAAGCGCCAGACTCGAATCTCGGCGTTCGACTGATTGGGGATGTGATGAGAAAAGTTTTGCTAAAGAACCGGGTTTTTTCTTATTCTTGGAGGCAAGCTTTTCAAACATCGTGGACATTGAAGTTGGGTCGTAACCGGATGCGTAGAGATACTGCACGCCGAGTTTGTCAGCTTCTTCTTCGGCGCCGCGACTGAATTTTAACATCGCCAGCGCACCGCCGATTCCGCCTACATTCTGCAAAACCGAGCTGATAATTCCGCCGCCAAAGATGATGCCGGCGAGCATACCATAATTCAGGGCGCTGCCTTTACCTTGATTTTCCATCGCGTGTCGCGCCGCGACGTGCGCGATTTCGTGCGCCATCACGCCGGCGAGTTCAGATTCGTTATCGGCAGCTAAAATCAAACCTTTATTGACATAAAAGAAACCACCCGGAAGGGCGAAGCCATTAACTTCATCACTGTCAATCACCTTAATTGTAAATGGAATTTTTGAATCCGAATGAAGAACAATATTTTGACCGACGCGGTTGACATATTCGGTCACTACGGGGTCTTCAACAAGTTTTGCCTGCTGTTCAACTTCAATTGAAAGCTGACGTCCGATGGCAATTTCCTTTTCCTGCGAACCGCCGAGCCAGCCAAAAAATTTGTCTGTGCCGCCATTAATTTTCCGCTTGCCGATTAACGCGGGGTCTTCTTTAGGAGAAAGTGTTTTACCTTGAACCGGTTGAACTTGTGAAGTCGCCTGCTCTTTTTTCTTATCTTCTTTCTTTTTATCTTTTTTACTCGATGTTTTTTCCGCTTTAGTTTGTGCAGCAATACTTACCGGATAAAATGAAACAGCGCTTAACCAAATAGCTGAGAGCAATACAAACGCATTAAATTTACGAACCGAACCTTTTTGCATCTAGCCTCCTAAACGAATCCTTAAAAAAATAATTTATAAATTTTAACTTTTTTCAACTTGTAAAAGCAATAACATTCTGATGCCGGGAAATAAAATTAAGTTGTGAAAACTTATCAAATAAATCAAAAAAATATAAGCTTTATTCTACTAAAGAGTTTGTTCAATAGTGGTAATTGCTGAAACTCATTAATCAACGACCTCTTTCAATTTATCAACTTTTGATATTTTGTCTTATATTTCCAGTATGAAAAGTGTTTCTATTATCGGTGTCGGCAGACTGGGCGGTGCTTTGGCAATCGCACTGGCAAGAAAAAAATACAACATAGAAAATTTGTTTTTCAAAAATAAATCAAAAACTGATATTTCTCAGTTTATAAATTCGCAGCCTGTAAAATTATTTGAAAACGAATATTCTCAGATAGCTTCGGAAACGATATTTATAACCACTCGTGACTCTGAAATCGAAAAGGTCGCCGATCATTTAGCCAAAAAGTTACGCTGTCTACCGTTTATTTTTCACACTAGTGGATCTCTTTCTTCAAAAAACTTAAAAGTATTAAAAGCCATTGGCTGCAAAGTCGGCTCGGTTCATCCGCTCGCCTCGATCAGCGATGCTGTAAGCGGCGCGGAACATTTTGCAGGCGCCTATTTTTGTGTCGAAGGCGACCCGGAAGCGGTTTTAGCGGCGGAAAAACTGGTGCGGGATTTGGGCGGAAAATCTTTTTCAATTGAAACAAAATACAAAGCTTTGTATCATGCTTCGGCGGTCACGGCTTGCGGTCATCTGGTTGCATTAATTGATGTGGCAATCGAGATGCTGACAAAATGCGGGCTGAAGGAAGCTCACGCCCAGGAAATTTTGATGCCACTCGTTAAAAGTACCATCGAAAATCTAAACACTCAAAAACCGTCTGAGGCTTTAACCGGCACATTTGCGCGGGCTGATGTCGAGACATTTGAAAATCATCTTCAAACAATGAAGAAAACCGTTTCAAAGGATGTGCTCGAAGTCTATCTGCAACTCGGATTTCGCTCTTTGCATCTAGCAGGAGAGCAAGGGGCGGACGAAAAAAATATTGCAAAAATGCAAAATAAAATTTTGTTGGCAAAAAAAAATATCAAGTGTTAAAATAAAATTAAATGTCAATCAAGAAATCACCTAAAAGCATTCGATTATGACGGTTAAAGAAAAGGATTTCCAAAAGGAAAAGCAAATTTTCCTTGAACATATTCAAAAGTCAGGTTTGCGGCGCACCGCCCAGAGAGATTTAATTTTAGAGATTTTTTTGCGCACCGAAGAACATCTGTCCAGTGAAGATTTGTATTGGTTTACACAAAAAGAAGATCCGAGTATCGGACACACGACGGTTTACCGCACTTTGAAACTTCTGACCGAAGCCGGTTTAGCCCGCGAAGTCCGGTTTGGGGACGGAAAAACTTATTACGAACATCACTATAACTTAGAGCATCACGATCATATGATTTGTACGGAATGCGGGGAAGTTATCGAATTTTTTTCGGCGGAACTTGAAGCCTTGCAGGAAATGATGGCGAACAGATTCGGTTTCAAATTAACTCATCATTCTTTGAGAATTTTGGGTGTTTGCGCGGAATGCCAGGCAAAGGAAAACTCTCTGAACAGGGCGGCATCCGGTGCACAGCCTAAAATTCGTGTAAAATCCGTTGTAGGTGTTTAATTATTATATGGCAGAAGTTGAAATAAAGTTTGAGCGGGAAAAAAGAGACGGCGTGGTTGCTGTCGGAACATATTTATTTGATGCGGCGCGGCGTTTGGGTGTTGAGGTCGAAGCCGAATGCGGAAGGATTGGCGAATGTGATTCGTGCGAAATGAGAATTACGCACGGAATTGATTTTCTCAGCGAGTCGACCGGCGCTGAAATTAAACAGCTTTCAGCCAGCCGCCGCAAAAACCGGGAACGCCTTTCATGTCAGGTAAAATTTGAAAAGGCAGGAGAAGTTGTAGTAATGACTAACAAAAAAAAGAAGGAAGAAATGCCGGAAGACGAAGAAAAAGCGGAAGAGTATCGAAAACAATTTGAAGAATTTCCGCTTGAGAAAAAAATAGCATCACTTGTTAAGCTCGAAGCGATAGCCTTGGGTGATACATTTTCGTTTATCCTTAATTCACCGTCTGCAGTGTTTGGTAAGGTGTTGGATGTTTTGGCGGAGTTCGGGTTGAAAATGGACGCCGATGCCAAAAAGTCGACGCGTCCCACCGAGCATGAGGAAAAACCTGAAAATACAAATCCAGACAAAGCTCAAACAAAATCGGCGAAAGATAAAACAACTTCTCAAAAGAGTGAAGCTTCAAATGATTAGTCAATTGATAAAAGGTTTTTTAAAACTTTTTAATAAGCGTGGATAACAAATTACAAAAAAAAAAAACAGGTACGCTCAAAGAAAACTCGCAGTATGCACTGGCATTCGGGTTGATTGGTACAATGCTTTTAATCGCAGGTTTCCCAATGTTTGTAATATTTTTCTTTGGAATATTTGCCTATTTCTTGTGGAAAACTTTTTCGCAGCCTTCGCGCAACGGAACACGAGAAGTTTTTGAATTTTATTTGTCGGCAAACGAAGTTCTGCGCGATGACGAACGCCGCTGGTTCGGGTTTGAAGTGCAGGAAGTAATCATTCGCGGCGAACGTATTTTGCAATTGATGAACGGCGCGCCGCCGCTGGTTTATTTCACTTTGGGCGCGCTGTACAACAAAATCGGCGACCATAAATCGGCGATTAATCATCTGGCTTATGTAACCGAAAACGAGAAGGCGGATGAATCTTCTTACGTTTATCCTTCGCCGGATTTACGCAATTACGTTCGAGTCCTGCGAAAAATAGAACGCGAGCCATCTGAAGCTCCGCAAACTTCAAGCGCCGTTCGCGCCCTTGAACGCGCCCGGCGGAACCGCGGAAAAATTATTTTGGAGAACAGCCGTCTGCAATTAAAAGAACTTGACGGAAAAAAAGAGCAGGCAATGCTTGAGCAGAAGGCGCAATTAGATAAGCTCGCCGTGATTAACGCGAATAATGTCATGCCAAAAAGTGTGGTTGGCGATTCGGACGAAAATATTTCACAAAATGGCGGTCAGCGAACAGAGCAAATAAACGTTCATTCTTTTGATAATAGAAACTCCCAAAATAAAAGGAAAGCAGAAGAATCAAATGGTGACCCGTTTATAAACCGCAAACCAATTTCGGAAGTTTTGTACGATATTTATGACCGTAAACAATGATGAATGTTTAATTGAATTTACTCTCTTTGTTTAAGTGTTGTTACACATGATTAATCATTTACCGTTAAATTATGCTTTCCGCAGAAATTATCGCTATCGGCTCAGAACTTCTCACTCCAACTAAAACGGACACAAACAGTCTGTGGCTCACTGAAAAACTCAACGAAAACGGCATTGAAGTAAAGCTGAAAACCGTTGTCGGCGATGATGAATTGCGCCTCAAAGAAACTATTAAGGACGCTCTCAATCGTTCTGACGTGGTTATTACAACCGGCGGTCTAGGTCCGACAGAAGACGATATTACGCGGCAGGTATCGGCAGATGCGGTTGGCAGAAAATTGATTTTTCGAGAAAATATTCTGGCTGATATTTCCAAAAAGTTTCGGAAAATGAACCGCGAAATGCCGGAGATAAATAAACGTCAAGCATTTATTATTGAAAATGCAGACATTTTGCCGAATCCAAATGGGTCTGCTCCGGGTATGTTTGTCGAAATTGACAATAAATATTTGATCTTACTGCCCGGACCGCCGAGAGAATTAAAGCCGATGTTTGAAAATTTTGTTTTACCGAAGCTCAAACAAACAGTCGGCGAAATTTATGTCAAACGCAAAGTTTTAAGAGTGACGGGAATGGGCGAATCGGCGGTTGACGAACTGATTGCACCAATTTACACACTTTATAAAAATCCACAGACTTCAACTCTTTTCAATCGTTCAGAAATTGAAATTCAATTGACCGCGCAAGGTAAGAGTGAAAGTGAAGCCAATCAACTACTCGAAGAATTGGCTGATAAAATCGTTGAAAAACTTGGTAGTGCTGTTTTCGCCGTCAATGGAGAATTAATGGAAGAAGTTATCGGGCAGCTTTTAATCGAAAACGGCAAAACACTCGCCGTGGCAGAAAGCTGCACCGGCGGCTTAATAGCGCAAAGGCTGACGGAAATTCCGGGCGCGTCCAAGTTTTTCATCGAAGGCGTTATTGCGTATGCTAACGCGGCAAAAATCCGCTCATTAAATGTTGCCCCTGATTTAATCGAAATATTTGGAGCAGTCAGTGCGGAAGTCGCCGAAGCAATGGCGAAGGGTTTGCTCGAACGCGCCGGTACGGATTTTGCAATTTCGATTACCGGAATTGCCGGTCCAAATGGCGCGACAGAAGATAAACCGGTCGGCTTAGTATTTATCGGTTACGCAAGTAAAGCGGAAGTGAAATCCATAAAATTAAATTTACCGGGCGACCGCCATTTAATTCGTTGGCGGGCGAGCCAAGCCGCATTGGATTTCTTGCGAAGAAAAATGATCAAGAAGGATGCTTAAAGTTACAAGTTACCTCATCCTAACTATCCAAAATTCTTTTATAAACTTCCATATCAACATTCCCGCCGCTGACCACCAGACAAACTTTTTTTCCAATAAATTTATCCGGGCTTTCCATTACGGCACCAAGACTTAGTGCGGCGGTCGGTTCAACTTTCAAATTTGCATAGGTGAACAAAATTTTAACCGCTTCCTTAATTTTTTCCTCGGAAACTTCGATTATTTCGTTTACGCCGTTTTTAATTATTTCCCAGTTGTGTTTGCCCAGCGATAAAGTTCGCGCGCCGTCTGCGATGGTTTGCGGTTCATATTCGTTGTGGATGATTTTCCGAGCTTTCAAAGAACGCGCCGCGTCATTTGCGAGGAGCGGTTCGGCGCCAAGAACCGCTGTATTACTTCCGTGACGCCGTAAGCCTGTAATTATTCCCGAAACAAGTCCGCCGCCGCCAATCGGTGAAACAATAAAATCGAAATGTTTTTTATTTTTTGCAATTTCATCGCCTAAAGTTGCGTTTCCTTCGATGACCAGCAAATCGTCAAAGGCACTGGCACGATATGCTTCCGCGTTTTCCTCGATTAATTGATTAACCCGCTCGGCACGCCCGATTTTTCTTGTTATGACCAAATCAACCGTCGCATCGAAGGATTTTACGCCTTCAATTTTCACTTTTGCCGAAGTATCCGGCATCACGACCGTACATTTTTTATTCAAAATTTGACACGCAAGAGCCAAAGCTTGTCCGAAATTGCCGGATGAAGCCGTAATAATATGAGAATTCGGAACATTTAACGCAACATTGTAAGCGGCACGAAACTTAAAACTTCCCGTGTGCTGAAATGTTTCGGCGGCAATCGTGAAATCGACACCGAATAACTTGGATAAACTCTTTGATTCAATAAATGTAGTCGGACGAATCGCCTCAATTAAATTTTTCATTTGTTTAGAATCCGTCAGTCAAGTTACACTCGTCAAGAAGAATGGATGAAAAATTTATTTTCAAACTGCCGGACAAATTTAAACAAAACATTTTAGGACTGCACGCGAAAAATGGCGAGCAATGGCTCAATAATCTACCGAACTTAATTGCCGAAATCTCAAACGATTGGTTAATTACCGTTGAAAAGCCTTTTCCTAATTTGTCATATAACTTCGTGGCGCCCTGCGTACGCGCCGACGGAACTGAAGCCGTTTTGAAAATCGGTTTTAACGAAGAAAATTCGATTATTTTTAGCGAAGCAAAGTTTTTGAAACTGCTCGGTGGAAAAGGCGCGGTAAAACTTCTGCAATTCGACGAAAATTACTGCGCCTTGCTTTTGGAACGATTGCTACCGGGCGAAAATTTGAAAAGGATTTGCCAGACCAATGACGAGCAAGCGACCGGAATCGCTATCGAAGTTATGCGTCGGCTGCGGTGCAAACCGCCGGAGATGGTCGAATTTCCGATGCTCGAAAATTGGATGAGCGGTTTACAGACGGCAGCGAAAGTAAATTTTGCGCCGCGCATGGTTGCAAAGGCGCGAAATTATTTTGAAGAATTGTCGAACACTTCAGAGCAAAATTTGCTTCTGCACGGCGATTTACATCACGAAAATATTTTGTCAGCGGGGCGCGAACCGTTTTTGGCGATTGACCCGAAAGGCGTTATCGGCAATATTGGTTATGAAATCAGCGTTTTTCTGAACAACCAAAGGCGTTTGATACAAACACGGCAAAATTTATCGCAGATTTTAGCGCAGCGCGTCGAACAGTTTGCAAAGAGCTTTGAAATCGAGCCGCTGAAACTGCGTAGATGGGCTTTTGCCCAAGCGGTTTTATCGGCTTGGTGGGTGTTTGAAGACACTGGAACATTCGGCGAAAAGTGGACGACTTACGCTGATATTTGGGAAGAAATCGGAGTTTAAAAAATAGTATGAAAAAAGCACAATTCGGAATGATTGGACTCGGAACCATGGGCAGAAATTTTCTGCTGAATGTGGCGGAGCAGGGATTTTCCTGTGTGGGCTACGATTTAGATCCGGAAAAAGTTGATTTGCTTAATGCGGAAGGCAAAGATTATGAAGTTTCGGGAGTTTCAAACCTCAAGGATTTTATCGAAAGTCTGGAGTTGCCGAGAAAGATTATGCTGCTTGTTCCGGCGGGAAAGATTGTTGATTCAGTTGTTTTTAGCTTGCAGCCTTTTCTGGCAGCAGGCGACATCGTGATTGATGGCGGAAATTCACATTTTATTGAAACTGAAAAACGCGAAGCCTTTATGAATGAAAATGGTTTCGAGTTTTTAGGAATAGGCGTTTCGGGCGGAGAAGAAGGCGCCCGTCACGGTGCAAGCATTATGCCGGGCGGAAAGCGCGAAGTCTACGACAAAGTTGCGCCGATTCTCGAAGCAGCGTCGGCAAAAGTCAACGGCGAACCGTGCGTGACATATATCGGCGCGGGTTCTGCGGGGCATTTTGTCAAAATGGTTCACAACGGCATCGAATACGGGTTAATGCAGATTTTGGCGGAAACTTACGATTTTATGTTTCGCGTTTTGAAAATGAATTATACGGAAATGAGCCAAACTTTCAAAAAGTGGAACAATTCGGAACTCAATTCTTTTCTCGTGGAAATCACGGCGGAAGTTTTACTCAAATGCGACGACGAAACAAATAAACCGCTGGTTGAAATGATTCTCGATAAAGCCGCGCAGAAGGGAACCGGCAAATGGACTTCGCAAGCCGCGATGGATTTGGGCGTGCCGATTCCGACGATTGATTCCGCGGTTTCAATGCGTCAAATTTCCGCGCAAAAGGAAGTGCGCCTTTTAATTGCCAACAAATACGGTAGTCGACTTCCGCAGGTTGACGCGCGTCTGCCGCAGGATGGACAAACCGTCACGAGCAAACTTGTGACCAGTCCGAAAGCAGCGCGTGCCGAGCGTGAAGTCGAAACCGCCGTTAGCGAACTGCACAAATCAAACACTGAAGAAAACGCCGACAAACATTTGGCGCAGACGGTTGAAAATGTTTCCGACGAAGAAAAAAATGCACAACTGCGCGAACATTTCTCGGGAAATTTCGAACAGTTTGTCGAGCAATTAAAAAATGCCCTTTTAAGTTCGTTTATCGTCACATACGCGCAGGGGATGTCGCTGCTTCAAATTGCTTCGGTCGAGAAAAACTACGGATTGAATTTATCGGAAATCGCTAAAATCTGGCGCGGCGGTTGTATTATACGCTCTCAATTGCTTGAAGAAATGCGGCGCGCTTTTGCCGAAAATCCAAATCTGCCGAATTTAGTGTTAGATGATAATTTTGCAGAACTTCTTAATCAAAATCGTGAGGATTGGCGTTTGACGGTCGAGAAATTTACCAACAGTCGTGTGCCGGTTTTATGTCTATCATCGGCACTCGCATACTTCGATGCGTTGCGTTCCGAACGCTTGCCGGCAAATTTAATTCAGGCACAACGCGATTTCTTCGGCGCGCACACTTATCAGCGGATTGATAAAGAAGGAGTCTTTCACACACCGGATTGGAAAGAATAAGTTAAAAGTTGAAGGTTCAAATTTCAAAGTCTCGTCGTTTAGCATCTCGTGTGAGTGATAACTTGAAAATTTGATAAAACCACTTTGAAAACTTAACTTTGAACCTTTAACTTTGAATTTTGAACTTCCCCGATTTCCCAAGCCGTCTCGGTTTTTAGCAATCTGCTCATTAAAGAAGCATGAACGGCGTGACCGCTTTTTTCCGCCGAGATTTTCCCGAGAATCGGCATTCCGACAAGTGCAAAATCTCCAATTATGTCGAGAATTTTGTGGCGCACAAATTCATCCGGAAAGCGGAGAGGGTTTTCGTTAAGCATACCTTCGGGCGTGAGTACAATCGCGTTTTCCAGAGAGCCGCCGAGCGTGAGATTTGCTTTACGCAGCATTTCTATTTCGTGCGTAAAGCCGAATGTCCGCGCCGAAGCGATTTCGCGTCCGAACGAACCGTTTTCTAAAACAAATTGAAAAGTTTGCCGGTTGATAAAGGGATGCGGAAAATCTATTACGCAATCAATTTCAAATTTATCTGAAGGTTCAACTGACATTTTTCTGTCGCCGTGTTCAAATTCAACTTTTTCTTTTATTTGCAAAAATTTGCGCGGCAATTCCTGTTTAACTATTCCCGCTTTTTCAATCAGTTCAATAAAAATCTCGGACGAGCCGTCCATAATCGGAATTTCTAAATTATCAATTTCGATAAAACAATTATCAATACCGGCTCCGCGCAACGCTGAAAGAACGTGTTCAACGGTCGATAAAACAACGCCTTTTCTTAAAAGCGTCGTCGCGTAACTGCAATGTGAAATATACTCGACCGAAGCAGGAATTTCAAAATTATCTAAATCCGTCCGCACGAATATGTAACCCGTGTTCGGAGGCGCCGGTTTTAAGCGGAGATTGACTTTCACTCCCGTGTGCAAACCAATTCCTCTTGTTTCAACAATTTGTGCTAAAGTTTTTTGATTAATCATCTTAAGAGAAAAAATACTGTCAATAAAAACTTATACAAAGGTTGTGCCTGAAAACTGAAATATACTAAGTCTAGCTAATAAAACAGTTTAACTGCTTGCGTGACGACCGATTTATTCATTGTGTCGCTTTATCGCAACAATGCGCGTCGCCAAATTACAACTTTTAAGTTGCCTTGACTCACAAAGACGTCTAACTTAGCATTTACCAAACAAACAAAAAATAACAGTAAAAAATTTACAAATTAAGAAATGGCTATTAGAACAGCAGGGATTAGAACTTCAAAAACCACAGAAATAAAGATTGAAAACCAATCAACAATAGATTTGCCCAAAGGCGCGGAAGAAAATATTCAGAAAGTAATTGGGTTTCTGCCGCTTGAGCAGCTTCGTGGTTTGGAAAAAATTCGGCTGGTGAATTTTATCAACGACCCGCGCGTTCAAAAATCGAATGTGCGGATGAAGGGCGATTTGCCCGGTTTGTATCATCCGAAAATACAAAATAAAAATGCGTGGCTCGAAATCTCAATCGGCGCGTTGTTGCAGCCGACTGAAAATTTTTCCAAAAGGTGGATGGCAAAAACTTCTTTTAAAAGTAACCTCGCAGGTTTAATTTTTTCACTCGTCGGACAGCATTACTACATGACTTTGCGTCATTCTGTCAAAAAACAAAATCTCGAACCTCAAATCAGACAATACGCGCAGAAGAATTTGAAGGATTGGAGCGAAAAGCAGTCGGTTAACAGTCGGCGCGCAAAACTCTTTAAACCGCTTCGCCCCTATATGGAACGGTGGGCAAAATGGTTGAGTAAAAAAGCGGCAAAGGCGCAAAAGAAATAATTGTGAAATGAAAGAAAATAGTATTATTGAAAACTTATGTTAAAAGAAGCGGTTGCACATTACGATCAGCTTTTGGAGGATTCTGAATTATCCGAATCGTCGAGGCGGATGTTGGATGAAGGATTGGAAGGCGCAAAGTTGATATTTGGCGGAAGACGTTTAACGCCTTACCTGCGTCCGCATTTTGTAATGGAACAGGATTGGACGCGCGTCACACAGATTTGTGAGACGGTTTGGGGCGCGCTTCAAAAAGTGAAAGATGCCGCCGTCGGAAATGACGAGATATTAAACGAGTTAGGAATTACCGAAATCGAGCGCAAATTGGTTGCCATTGACCCAAAATACAAACAAGTTTCGCCGACGGCGCGGCTGGATTCATTTTTAACAGATACGACTTACAGTTTTGTCGAGTTAAATGGTGAAAGCCCGGCGGGCATCGCCTACGCGGATTCGGCAACGGAAATTTTTCAAAGTATGCCGGTAATGAAAAAGTTTGCTGAAAATTATGATGTGCAAGGGTTTCGGGGACGTCCGAAATTGCTCCAGGTTCTCCTCGAAGCATACAAAGAATTTTGCGGCGGGAAAATTGATAAAAAACCGGTTATCGCCATTGTTGATCTTAAAGATTTACCAACCCAGAAAGAGTTTGAATTATTCAAAGATTATTTTGAGAAAAACGGTTACCCGTCGCTCATTTGTTCACCTCAGGAACTTGAATTTGACGGCAAAAATTTAATCTTTGAAGGTAATGCGATTGACGTCGTATATAAACGTCTGCTGGTCAATGAATATTTGCCGATTATGGAAAAAGCGCCAGCATTGCTCGACGCATACAGAGCAGGCGTAATTTGTATGGTCAACAGTTTTCGTTCAAAATTGGTTCACAAAAAAGCGATTTTTGCTGTTTTGACGAACGAAAAATACTCACATCTGTTCAACGAAGCAGAGCTAAAAGCAATTCAGGCACACATTCCGTGGACCCGCATTTTCCGTGAAGAATCTACTATCAATCGAGGCGAAACAATTGATTTGACAAAATGGACACGGCAAAATCAGCAAAAGCTCGTCCTCAAGCCAAATGACGATTACGGCGGACACGGCATTTATATCGGTTGGGCACTACCGGAAACGGAATGGGAAGAAGCAATCAAAGTTGCTTTGGTTGATGGCGATTATCTTGTGCAGGAACGAGTTAAAACTTCAAAAGAAAAATTTCCGATGCTCGATGAGGAAGGTAGATGGCAGATGGTTGAACAACTGGTTGACCTTGACCCGCTTCTCTTTAATGGTATCGTTGGCTCGGCTTTCACCAGGCTTTCTTCTTCGGAACTGGCAAACGTTTCGTCGGGCGGCGGTATGGTTCCAACATTCGTTATTCGTAAAAAAGATTAATTAAGATTTTGAGGAGTTTGTGATGCGACAAAATATAAAAAAACTTTCGGTACTCGGTTTAACATTTATTTTTGCGGCGTTGGGAATTGTTGGGTGGAATTTTTTACCCAAAGCGAGCGGGCAGAACCGGGTTCCGCTTTTTAGTTTATCTGAAACTCCGCAGAAAAAAGCTGATGAAACTTCGATTGCTTCCGTCAGGGAAAGTGAAATCAACTTCAACCTCGCCGGTTTCACTCCGGAAAACTCAAGTCTTTTGTCGTTTCCGCTTTTTGACGGTAAAACCTACGAAGCAGTGCGTGACAAAGCCGAAGGTGTCGAGGTTCGCGGCGCGGGCGATTTTACATGGCGCGGTAAACTGTTTGGCACGGGTGAATTTCGCGGCGACGTTTTGTTGACGGTAAAAAATGGTTTTGTGTCGGGTTTGATTTATGCCCCGAACGCTGTCTATGAAATTGTTCCGCGGAAAAGCAAACAGATTCTAGTCGAAATCAATCAGAGCGAGTTTCCCGAATGCGGCGGTGAAATAAAACCTCGACAAATTGAAACTAACGTCTCGCAAAACGACCGTCACGCCGCCACCGCTCAAATTGATTCCGGCGACAGAATCGACGTTTTAATTGTTTACACGACTGCCGTAAAAAACTTTTTCGGCGGCGACGCGCAGGCACAAGCATTTGCTCAACAAGCGGTTGCCACGACAAATACGGTTTATCGCAACAGTCAAATTCGCCAACGCCTGCGGCTGGCGCACGCGCAGGAAATCGTTTATACCGAATCGGGAACCGGCGGCACGGATTTGAGTAGTGTACGCACAAACGCTGAGGTCAACGCTCTGCGCGAAACTCATAAAGCCGATTTGGTCGGTCTGGTGGTCAATACAATGGACGCCTGCGGTATCGGATATTTAATGAATGTTCTTGGAACAGGTTTTTCGCCCTATGGATATACGGTTACGGCGCGTAATTGCGCGGTTGGAAATTTGTCTCTGGCACACGAATTCGGACACAATATGGGAAGCGCCCACAATCCAGAAAATTCAACCGGCGCAGCTTTTCCTTATTCCCACGGACACTATGTCAACGGCGTCTTTCGCACCGTTATGTCTTACACTGACCCGTGCACATCAGGGTGTCCGCGAGCCCCTTATTTATCAAATCCATCGATTTCATTCAACGGGTATCCGACCGGAATTGCCAACCAGCGCGATAACGCGCGTTCAATCAATAATACGGCGGATACCGTAGCGAGTTTTCGGTATAGCGGCTCAAACCTGACGTTAAATAACTTTAATAACGGTGAGCAAATTCCGCGTAACCTTTCAAGGACAATTACGTGGTCTTCTGAAAATTTGACGGGAAATGTGCGTATCGAAATTTCACGCGACGGCGGCACGACTTACACCACTTTAATTGCCAATACTCCAAACGACGGGGCGGAGACAATAAACGTTTACGGCAGAACGACCAGGCAGGCGCGGCTCAGGATTGTGAGCATTGATAACCCGCATGTCAGCGATTCAAGCGTCAACAATATTGTAATTCGGTAAAATTAACAACGGGTAAAAATAGTAAATTCGATAGGATGAAAAGGATAAAAGGTTTGGAAAAGAAACCGCCGAACGGACTTTTACCTTAACCTTTTATCCTTTTTCTTTTAACATTTATTCTTCTGTCGCGGCAAAGTTTAAAAATGAAACTAATGAAGGAAAAATCTCGTCTGCGCGAATTAACCGATGAATTCGCGCGCCTTGAGCATAAACTGCGCTTGGGCGGCGGCGCGGAAAAAATTGAGAAAATTCACAAGCAGGGAAAACTGACCGCGCGAGAAAGAATCGATTTGCTTTTCGATCAAAACGCTTTTAGGCAGGAAATTGGTTTGCTCGTTGCCTACGACGAATATAACGGACAAGCACCGGCAGCGGCAGTGGTAACGGTTGTCGGAAAAATCCACGAGCGCGAATGTGTGGTTATTGCCAATGATGCAACCATCAAAGCCGGAGCGTGGTATCCGGAAACAATCAAAAAAATTCTCCGTGCGCAGGAAATAGCGATGCGCAACCGTGTGCCGATTATTTATCTGGTTGATTCGGCAGGCGTCAATCTACCGTATCAGGGCGGCGTATTTCCCGGTCAATACGGGGCAGCGCGGATTTTTTATTACAATTCGATTATGCGGCGGTATTTGCGTGTTCCGCAGATCGCGGCGGTGATGGGGATGTGTGTCGCCGGGGGCGCGTACCTGCCCGCGCTTTCGGATTCGATTTTAATGGTTGAGGGCACTTCATTTATGGGTCTCGGCGGTGCAAATTTAGTAAAAGGCGCCACCGGACAAACGATTGATAACGAAACATTAGGCGGCGCCTTAACGCATAACTCAATTTCCGGTGTGGCACATTATCGCACGAAAGACGAGCCGGAATGTCTTGAAAAAATCCGCGATCTCGTTGCCGAATTGTCGAAAAAACATCAAACTTCCGTTTCGATAGTTAAGGAAAAAAATCCAAAACGAAAACCCGAAGATTTGTACGAACTTCTACCGAATGATCATCGCGCTCCGTATGAAATGCGAGAAGTTTTAGACTGTATTTTGGACGAAGGGAAGTTAGACGAATTTCAAGCCGACTATGCGAAGGAAATTATCTGCGGAACGGCGCGGATTTGCGGAATTCATGTGGGAATAATTGCCAATCATCGCGGAATGGTCAAACAAACCAACAAACCCCCAAAATTCGGCGGCATCGTCTATACCGAATCAGCTGAAAAGACGGCTTATTTTATTGAAAATTGCAATCGGATGGGAACGCCTATTTTATTTGTCCAGGACGTCTCGGGTTTTATGGTCGGAGCTGAAGCTGAGCATTCAGGAATTATTCGCGCCGGAGCGCATTTTGTCGAGGCAATGGCGACCGCCTCTGTTCCAAAATTGGTCTTGACAATTAATCACGCCTCCGGCGCAGGTTATTATGCAATGGCTGGGCAAGGTTTTGACCCGGATTTTATTTTCTCCCTACCGACGGGAAGAATGGGCGTCATGGAAGGCGATTCGGCGGCGCAAGCGATTTTCGGCACGCAGATTGAAAAGCTGAAAAAAGAAGGCAGTGTGCCGGATGAAAAAATGGCAGCGGAAATGGACAAAGTGCGCGAAACATATGAACGCGAGCTTGATGCCAAATACGCTGCTGCCCGCGGTTTTGTTGACGCGATTGTCGTTCCCGAAGATTTACGAAAAGTTCTGCATCTCGCGCTGGAAACCACTTTGAATACGGACAAGCCACACCTTGGCGCATTTGTTTTACCGGAAAATCTTTAATTCTTGAGAACTTCTCTTTACAAAATTTCGTTTAAGAATTTGTCCGAAAAATAAACAAAGGAGAATTTTGCTATGTTCTGCCCCAACTGTGCTTCGGAGGTCGCGTCCGGCGAAACAAGGTTTTGTTCAAAATGTGGTTTTGTTCTACAACGCGTTAGAAAAATTGTCGAAAATGGCGGCAATGAAGCAGACTCAAATGAATTTTCCAAATTTCAAAAGGGAATCAGATACGGCATCAAACTTTTGCTTCTTTCCTTGATTTTGATTCCCGCATTTCAAATTCTCGGCGGTTTTTTTACGCCCGACGACGTACTGATCGAAAGCTCACCGAGTTCGAGTTGGTTTGATTTGCTGGGAAATGCTGTTTTAATTACTTTGTTTTTGGCAGGCGTGACGCGGATTTTTTACGCCATTGTTTTTGAACGCGCAACACATAAGGAAAGTTCAAAATCAGAACCGATTAAAGAAATTTTTGGAAAAGAAAAAACTGCTCTGCCGCCTTCGCAAAGCATACCCATTTCTGATTTTGGAAAATGGAAAACAACCGGCAAATTGTTCGAGCCGATTTTTGCCAAACAAAAAAATTCCGGTGAAATAGAATGAGAATTACCGTTGAAGAATTTTTAGAAAAACTTCCGCGTGTTTTTTTCCTTCAGTTCTTATGCGCTTGTTCGTAGCTAAATTTATTTAATTATTTTGAGCAGTTCCGCATAATCCTTGATTGCTTCCAGAATAACTTCATGAGCTTTTTCGCGCCCGTAAATGTAGGCGATTTCACAGATAAAAGGTTCACTCGGCAAATTTTTATAAGTCAAAAAATAGTGCTGAAGGCGATTGACGATACTGCCCGGAAGGTCTGAAATATCTTTATAATTTTCATAGATTTTATCGCCGACGAGTGTCGCGATAATTTTATCGTCCGCTTCACCGGCGTCGAGAAGGCAAAAACCGCCGATTGGTTTGGCTTTTAAGATTATGTCGCCGCGCGGAATGTGGTGCTCGGATAAGACGAGAATATCGAGCGGGTCGCCGTCGCCTTCCGCAACAGTTCTGCCTGAATTTTTACCGGCAAGCCGGGCGATATTTTCACCGCAGAAGGTTTGCGGAATAAAACCGTAATTGGCGGGGACAACATTTGAATATTGCTGCGGGCGGTCAATTTTCAAATAACCGGTTTCCTTATCAATTTCATATTTCACCGTGTCACGCGGCACAATTTCGATAAAAACCGTTACTTCCTGCGGGATGTGGTCGCCAATCGTAATTCCGTGCCATGGATGCGCTTTGTTGATTCGATACATAGTGCTAATTTAAGCAAATAAAAACTTTTTGTAAAATATGTCGGAAGCCGTTCTGCTCGAACAAATAGAAAATAAGATCGTTGTCCGTTTTAATCGCCCGCAAATTCGCAGTCCGCTTTCGATTGCTGTTTTGGAAAAACTTCACAGCTTTACAGAAATAATTTTAGCCAGGCAAAATATTGAAACGGTAATTTTTACCGGAACTGAAGATGTTTTTGCATCCGGCGCGGATTTACGCGAGATTGCAAAGGTTACGGGCGAAACAGCACGGGAATTTTCGATGCTTGGGCAAACGCTGATGACGAAAATCGCCGCAATGCCGCAGGCGACAATCGCTGCCATCAACGGTTTTTGTTTCGGCGGAGCGCTCGATTTGGCGTTGGCTTGCGACAAAAGGATTGCTTCACCAAACGCCGTATTTTCTCATCCAGGGGTGAATCTGGGAATTATCACCGGATGGGGCGGAACGCAGCGTTTGCCGCGTCTGGTCGGGGAAGCAAAAGCATTAGAAATGTTTCTGACCGCAAAAAGAGTCAACTCGAAAGAGGCTTTGGAAATCGGTTTGATTGATAAAATCGCCGAAAATCCGCTTAACGAATCACTTGCAAACTATCAAGAAAATTCGACATCAAAAATTTTATGAAAAAATTTGCAATCGTTTTAGTCTTTATAAAATTGGCGTTTCTTGCGTGTTTTAGCATTCTTGCAATCTCGTCGTGTCAAACCGCGAGTTTGTCTGAACTCGAAACTGCGCCGACAAATGCTGCGACTTCGACGGTTACGCCGAACCCAACGCCAAATAAAACCGATGACGCAATCAATCGTCCGGTCAGCGAGCCATACACCGGCGACCTCTCAATTTTTGAAGACCAAAACCGCGCTAAAAATTTGCAAATTGAACGCGTGATGGACATCCTAAAGATAAAGGAAGGAAAAAACGTCGCGGACATCGGCGCGGGTTCCGGCTGGTTCACAACGCTTGCCGCGAAACGAGTTGGTGAAAAAGGAAAAGTATTTGCCGTTGAGATAAACGAGGAATATATCACACACATAAAAAATCGCGCTCAAAAAGAAAACTTCAAAAATATAGAAACCGTTCTCGGCGCGGAAGACAATCCGAAATTAGCCAAAGATTCGGTTGACGCGGTTTTGATTTTAAAAACTTATCACGAAATTGCCGAGCCGATAAAAGTTTTGCGAAACATACGCGCTTCGCTCAGAAAAGACGGGCTGGTCGGCATTATCGATAAAAACGGGAATGGCGACGACCACGGTATTGATAAAGAGAAAGTTATTGTTGAATTGAAACGCGCAGGTTTTGTTTTGAAAGAAGAATTCGATTTTACAAAAGCCGACGGGATGGATTATTTTCTTGTCTTTCGGGCGACAAAATAAAACTTTGATTTAATCGGCACTCGGCATTTGGTTGACGATTTCCATTGTTTTGACGCTGACATTTGTTACGCGTTTGAGTAAGTCAATTACCTCTTCCTTGTAATCTTCAAACTTGTAAGTATTAAACCGTTCGGCAATCGTCGCATCGAGCGGTTTCTTTTCTTTGTATTGGTCTAGAATCCATTCTAGCGCGGAACGGTTGCCGAGTTTATATTCCCACACGAGCGCCGGAACGCCCGTTAATGTTGTGTGCGAATCTATTTCGATTGTTCCATTCACTTTGTCAGCGCGAAGTTTTGTTTTTGGTTTGACGATAAATGGTTCGTCTTCCGTTTCCGCTTTATTGCCAAATAAATTATCTTGTTTATTTTTCAACTCCGTGGCTAAATCCAAATCTTTTCTTCCAAGCGCAAACACATCTTGCGTTTCGTAATTGATGTGCAAATCCATCAATTCTCGTCCCCAATCGCGCCATTGCGTGAAATGTTCGTAAAACGGCAGACGCGGAAACTCGCGCTTTAAATTTTGCTCGTATTTTTTGCGGTAAACGGGCGAATGAAGCACGGCGTAAGTGTAATAAAAGATGTCCTGCTTCGTAATCTTCGCGCCGTTCGCTGATTTGTAATGATTTTGAAATTGAGTTAAGCCCCAATCGGTGATGTTTTCGTGTTTTTGATTTTCGGAATCGTAATTATAAAGCGGAAGATTTTGACAACCTGCCGGAAGACAATTTAAGTCAACAACATATTTTGAAGCTAAAGCGTGTGGCGGTTGCGGTGAAGCCACGCCCGGAATTGCAATAACTAAATTTTCGTTGTCGGAAATAAAGTTTTCCCACTGATAAACAAATGAATTTAAATATTTGCTGACATAAACTTCCTGTAACTTATAGGGACGTAAAATAGCTTTGGAAATAGCATTTTCATTGAGTTGAATTACGACGTTGTTTTTAAGAAATTTATCTAATTCTCTATCCCATTTAATTACGAGTTTATCAGGTTTAATTTTACCGATACGAACCTTTTCATATTCATCAATAAGAAAAGAAATTTTCGATTTTAGTCCTTCTTTTGTGTTGTCATAACACCATTCTTGCCTATCTGTTTCGAGTCCTCTTGAAAAGTATTTGAAAATCGCTTCTTCCGATTTGCCCGCTTTCACGTCTTTATCAATCAATGGCAATAAACTATCCCAATCGTTGTCGGTCTGGTTAATCCAATTGTTTTTCGCGTCGGGTTCGATGCGTTCAAAGTGGATTGTCGAAATCGGATTTTCGCGTATCCATTCGAGTTTCTTTTCTTTGCGCCAGAAATCATCGAGTTCGACGTAATGAATTTTGCACTTACGTTTATCTTTTTGTTTTTCCGAGTTTCTGACTAAAAATGCTATGGCAACGCCTGTTTGTATGCCGAAAACATTATGCGTCGTTCCTGCAATTTTCGGATTCGCTCTGACATCGCTTCTTAAATCTACGATATAAATTGAATCAAATTCTTCTTGAACGGTTTTTCTAAAACCATCAAAGGCACGACTGT
>MWVX01000091.1_pt1 | contig 25199 bp, 19 predicted proteins | sample 1047311 | NCBI WGS metagenome assembly MWVX01 (sample SAMN06349984, study PRJNA376086) | soil metagenome | isolation source: MtG-4 sample Antarctic (ecotone) soil | place: Antarctica | collected 2015-01-13 | reverse complement strand
GCTCTGTCCCTTCAAATTTCGTTCCCAGAGTTTTGTCATACCAATTTTTGATAATGTCCTGGTCAGTGCGCGCCATATGAGCGCCTTCCGCATCGGTTTCGCCACCTCGAAAATCCGCCAAGCCCGATTTTAAACCGCTCCAAATTGTCGGCAAGCTGCGAAAAAGGCTGATAATTCCCGCCGTCGCCACCGCGCCCGCGCCGATATATAAAATATACGCGCCGCGAATTTGTCCCGGACTCATCGCATCAATCGTGCGCGTCAACTCAGGCGAAAGCGGCTCGGTCAAACCCGCACCGAAAAACTTTATCATCGGAATCAAAACCAAATACGAAAGAACGCCGCCCGCCATCATAATCGAGGAAATATACGGACCGATAATGTAACCGACGCCAAGCAATGCCGGATTGTTTTCGAGCGCAATCGAGCCGCCTTTCAGCGTGTTGTCGGAGAGTTCCTTTTCCGGCTCGCCTTTCCAAAAACTGAAGACCTGCATCAGCGCGTTGTAAGCAAAACCAATGGCGAAACCGATGGAAATAATTTTGCCGCCCTGCAAAGCCGAATCGTCGGTTTCTGCGACTTTTACGTCGGCGTGTTCGTTAGCGACGGCGCGAGATTCCTGGGACGCGCCCGCTTTCAAAACTTCGGCGCACGCGGTTCCTTCCGGGTATTTCAAAAATCCGTGCTGCTCTTTGATAAGCGCGCGGCGCAGCGGAATCATCATCAAAATCCCCAAAAGTCCGCCAAGCACGGCAACAATCGTTACGCGCCAAAATTCAAGCTCAAAGCCTAAAATTAAAATTGCGGGCATCGTTACGCCGACGCCGAAAGCGATTGACTCGCCTGCGCTTCCAGCGGTTTGCACAACGTTGTTTTCAAGAATCGTCGCGTCGCGCATTCCGAATTTCGATAAAAGCCGAAACAAAGTAATCGAAATGACCGCAACGGGAATCGAAGCCGAAACGGTCAAACCGGTTTTCAAAACCAAGTAGAGCGACGACGCGCCGAAAATAATTCCTAAAAGCGTTCCAACGATCAGCGGAAAAATCGTCAGCTCGCGCATATTTGTAACCGAAGCGGGAATATACGGGCGAAACCTCGCCAGAAATGGATTATTAGTCATAAGCAGAAAACTAAAGCCTCCGAAATATTTTGAAATCTGAAGGGGAAAGAATTGTTTGAGAAACTTGCGTTAAATTTACATTACAACGGACAAACAAACAAGCAATAAATTTTATACGCCTGATTTTAACCGAGACAAGCAAAGTTTTTTGGTTTGATTTTCCCGCAAAAATTTTGTCGAAAAGAGCTTTTGTTTAAATTTATTTTCGCGCGCCGTAAAATAATTTATAATCAAAGTAAATTTAAAACGGAGTTTTCCAAATGTCTAAAAATAAATTGTTCTTTGCGGCTTTGCGCCTTTGCGCGATATTTTTTCTTTTTTCTTTGACTGCTTTCGCGCAAAAGATTTCTAAGCCCACGCAAGTTTTAGGTTTCACGCCCGGCGATGACAAAAAACTCGCGTCATGGAAACAAGTCGTTGATTATTTTCAAAAGCTCGACGCAGCTTCTGATCGCGTAAAATTTGAAGAAATCGGCAAAAGCACAAACGGCAATCCATTTGTCTTTGCGACGATTTCAACGTCCGCAAACTTAAAAAATCTCGAAAAATATAAACAGATAAATGCAAAGTTAGCTAACCCGCGCTTGATAAAATCAAATCAAAAACTCGCCGACAATTTAATCAAACAAGGGAAAACCATTGTGCTGATAACGTGCGGCGTTCACTCAAACGAAGTCGGCAGCTATTTGTCATCAATGCTGATTGCAGACAGACTGGCGACGGCGAGCGACGCGGAAACTCTGAAGATTTTGGACGACACGATTATTCTGCTCGTGCCGTCTTTGAACCCGGACGGCGTGGACATTATCAAAAATTGGTATGACAAAACTCTGGGAACGAAATTTGAAGGGACAGAGCCGCCGGAGCTTTATCACAAATACGTCGGACACGACGACAACCGCGATTGGTATGCTTTTACGCAGGTCGAGACGCAGTTGACGGTCGATAAAATTCACAACGTCTGGCATCCGCAAATCGTCCACGACATTCACCAGCAAGGTGCTACGGGAGCGCGTCTGTTTTTGCCGCCGTATTTGCCGCCCATCGAGCCAAACGTGCCCAAGGAATTAATCGAAGGCTTCACCGAACTCGGAAATTTTATGGCAAACGATTTGCGGGGCAAAGGTTTCTCCGGCATCACGACCGCTTCGACCTACGACGCCTGGACACCGGCGCGGGCGTATTCGCATTATCACGGCGGCGTGCGGATTCTCTCGGAAACCGCTTCGGCGCGTCTCGCCACGCCGGTCAACGTCAAGTTTGAAGATTTGCGAAGCGGTTTGGGTTACGACGTTCGCAAAGAAACGCCCAATTTTTCGCCCGTCTGGAAAGGTGGCGAATGGCATCTGCGCGACATCACAAATTATATGACAACGGCGGCGTTCAGCTTGCTCAAACACGCCGCCAACAACCGCGAGGCTTGGCTCAAGAGATTTTACGCCATTGGTAAAGAAGCGCTTAGACCGCGAAAAAAAGGTGAGGTTTTTGCTTATGTGCTTTTGCCGTCTTTTAACGGTCAAGGCATTGTAAACATTTTGAATCGAGCAGGTGTTGAAGTTGAAGCCGCAAAGACATTTACATCAAACGGCACAACAATCGAACAAGGAACGCGCACAGTTAAATCTGAGCAACCTTATTTCGCTTTTGCAAAAGCAATGCTTGAATCCGAAAAATATCCAGATTTACGAGATAGCAAAGGTCAACCGATTCCGCCTTATGATGTGACGGCTCATACCCTTTCATTACTAATGGATGTCAAAGTTACGCCGATTTACGAACCTTTTGAAACGTATAAAGGCGGTTGGGGCAGCGGAAGCTCCGGCGCAGGTTCACGTTGTAGCGGCACTTTTAATTATAGAACTTATCGTTCTTACAATCCGGCAATGGACGAAGGTTGGAGTCGTTGGGTTATCGAAAAATATGGCTGGATGTTGCCGAAAAATGGTTTCTGCGATGTGAAGCACGATTCAATTTTGAATCAACAAATAAACGACGAAAATCTTCCCAGCAATGTTAATACAATCATCTTCCCCGACCAATCACCGAACCAAATCTTAAACGGTTTTCCAAAAGGCGCGATGCCCGACGAATACACGGGCGGAATCGGTGCGGACGGCGTTGCAAACTTAAAGAAATTTGTCGAAGCGGGCGGAACTTTGGTCTTTTTCAACCGCGCTTCAAACTTCGCCATCGAACAATTTAATTTGCCTGTCAAAGACGTTACGAAAGGTTTGGCACGCAAGGATTTTTTCATTCCCGGCTCGATTCTGCGAACCGAACTCGACACGACCAATCCAATCGCCAAAGGAATGCCGCAACAATCAATCGCGTGGTTTGAAACCTCGCCCGCGTTTGAAATCACGGATAATACAAATGTAGAAACCATCGCCAAGTATCCGACGAATCCGAAAGACATTTTGCTTTCCGGTTATGCTTTGGGCGCGGAACGGATTGCCGGAAAAGCCGCACTCCTGTCAATCAAAATGGGCAAAGGCAAAATCGTTCTTTTCGGTTTTCGCCCGCAATATCGTGGACAATCTCTGGCGACGTTTCCGCTGCTTTTTAATGCTGTAGGAAATTAAATATTTAGCCTCGAATTTGCGCGAACGACGCTGACAAATTCAAGGTGAAATCAAAATTTGAACCGGACATTTTACATTTTTAATTTTGCATTCTTATAAATCGGGGCTAATTTTCTTTTCGCAAGCCTGCGTGTTACCATTGAGGTTTGGAAAAATGAACGAAAATTTACAAACAACGCGCCTTGCCAACGGCTTGACGATTCTCACCGAAAAAATGCCTGACGTGCGCTCTGCCAGTCTCATATTTTGGTTCAAAAAAGGTTCGCGGCACGAGCCGAAAAACTTGAACGGAATTTCGCATTTTATCGAACACGCGGTTTTTAAGGGAACTGAAAAACGTTCGACGCTCGACATCGCCGTAGAAATTGACCGTCTCGGCGGAAATTTCGACGCTTTTACGTCGCACGAAACAATCGGTTTTTCATTGAAAGTCGTTGACAGGCAATTGCCGCAAGCCTTTGATTTGATTGCCGATATGCTTACAAATCCGCGTTTTGACGAGAAGGAATTACGGCGCGAACAGCGCGTTATCATCGAAGAGATGAAAATGGTAGAAGATACGCCCGAAGAATTACTGGGCGAAATTTTTCAGAAAAACTTCTTTCCGAATCATTCTTTGGGCTTGCCGATTGAAGGCACGAGCAAAAGCGTCCGCCGATTTAATCGAGAAATCACGCAGGAGTTTCACGCGCGGGCTTTTCAGCCGGAAAATTTAATCATTGCGGCGGCTGGAAACGTAGAGCACACTGAAATCGAAAAACTTGCAGGAGAGTTTTTCACCGTTCAAAGTTCAAAGTTCAAAGTTCAAAGTTTGAATCACGAAAACTTGAATCTCAAACTTGAAACTTCGAACCATCCGACGTTTGCTGCGCCGATTATTGTTAAGAAAAAACGCGGGCTTGAGCAAGCGCATTTGATAATCGCAACGCCCTGGATTTGTGCGAAAAGCGAAAAACGATACGCCGCGCATCTGTTTGAAAGCATTTTCGGAAACGGAACTTCGTCGCGTTTGTGGCAGAGCATCAGAGAAAAACGCGGGCTTGCTTATTCGGTCGGCGCGAGCGCGATTTCTTTTGAAGACTGCGGTATTTTCTCGATTTTCGCAGCAACTTCGCCGGAAAAACTCAATCAAACCATTGATTTAGTAATTGCCGAAATTCGCAAAATTAAGAAATCGGGTGTCTCGCAGGAAGAATTGGAACTTGCCAAAGAGCAAACGGCAGCTTCGATTCTGCTCGGACTCGAAGACTCAGGCGTGCGTGCCGGAAATCTCGCGCAACAGGAAATGACGCACGGGAAAACGATTACGGTTGAAGAAACATTACAACGAATCGAAGCGGTCGGCGCGGAAGAAATCAGACACCTTGCAAACGAATTTTTCTGCACCGAGAAAATCGCCCTCGCCGCTCTGGGAAATTTGGACGGATTCAAGATTGGACGCGAAAGATTAGACATCAGTTAAAACAAAAAATTTAGACAAGCGCGAAATTATTCTTTCGGTAAATTTTTTCCGGCAGATTAAAGTCGGAAAAATTTACCGAAAGTTAATGAGCGATTTGTGCGTTTTACACGAAATTTAGTAAGCTAATTAGATAATAACTTTCCACAAGGTTCGTTTCTCAAACTTAATTTTCAAGAAAACAAGTTTTGTAAACAAAATACATGGGTGATTTAAAGTGTCTGACAACAAAGGAAGTCGCGCGTTTGTGTCGCGTCAGCGATGCAACCGTTAAACGCTGGCACGACGCCGGGCTTATGGAATCGGAACGCACCAGCGGCGGGCATCGCCGTTTTCGCGCCGAAGAAATCGCCCGTTTTCAGCGCGAACAAAAGCTCGGGCTGAAAAGATGTCATGGCGACGAAACCGTCGTTGCCGCTTCGACGCGCGGGCGGCGCGACAGTAAAACTTATTCGGATTCGATATTTTTTTATTCGTTACTCAAAGGCTGCGAGGAAGCGGCGGCGAATATACTTGTCAGCGCATATTTGCAGGGAAAATCTCCGGCTGAAATTTTCGACGACGTGATTTGTCCGGCATTGTCTCAAATCGGCGAACTTTGGGCGAGCGGTCATATGACGATTAGCCAGGAGCATCTCGCTTCGCATGTGGCGCACGCGGCAATTTATAAACTCCGCAGCGCGCTTTGCGTTTCAAAATCCGCCGCAAATCTAGCGATGTGTTGTGCGCCGGAAGGCGATTTGCACGAACTGCCGACGCATCTGGCGAAGCTGACGATAGAAGACGAAGGCTGGGACGCAATGAATTACGGTGCAAACACGCCGCTCGGCGATTTTATGAAAGAAGTTTTGCGTCATAAGCCCGCGTTGGTTTGTCTCTCGGCGACGATTATCATTGATGCGGAATGTTTTTTTCATGATTACAAAACTTTCCGCGAACAAATTGCCAAACTTAAAATCCCGGTCATTATCGGCGGCAGAGCTTTTGAGGACGAGTGCCTTCGCCAGCATTTCCCTGCCGAATTCTATGCTCGAAACTTCGGCGATGTCGCCGGTTTTGTTCAAAATCTAGAAAATTAGAAGCAGTTTCAAAAATTACGTTTTGCGCCCTTGGCGTAAATCTCTGCGATAATTTGCGTTAGGGATTTTAGTATCGCAAAGTTTTGCAAAGATTGGTTTCCTGTTTCGTGACAGCTGGAAACAGCGCAACGCAAAAATTTTGCCAACGATTGCGCCCTTCAAAAGCATCTAGCTTTGACAACACCTTTTTTATCCGATTCAAAATTTGTTTGAATCGGATAAAAAACTTATACTTCTGAAAATAATACTCGAAGCCGTAAAGATGAAATTTTCCGTATTCAAAATTTTTATTTCCGTCATCTCTATTTCGTTGTGCGCTCTTTCAGTCTCGGCACAGGATTTTTTGCCCGAACTGGTCAAACGTATAAAACCTTCGGCGGTGGCGATAGAAACCTTTGACGCCCGAGGCGCTACGCTTTCGCGCGGCAGCGGTTTTTTTATTTCCAGCGGTAGAATCATTACCAATCGCCACGTTATTGAACGGGCGAATCGCGTTGATGTTCACCTGATGGACGGCAAAAAATTTACAGCACGCGGCGTGTTGGCAATTGACGGCGAAGGCGATCTGGCGCTGATTCAAGTCGATGTGCCGGAAGGATTTGCCGCGCCTTTGCAAATTATTCAAACGCCGCCGCAGGAAGGCGAATCAATCGTCGTCGTCGGCAATCCGTACGGTTTGGAAGGCTCTGTGTCGAACGGCATTGTTTCCGCCGTGCGCGAGATTGCCGGTTACGGAAAAATCATTCAAATCACCGCGCCGATTTCGCCGGGTTCGAGCGGAAGTCCGGTCGTCAATATGCGCGGGCAGGTTATCGGCGTGGCAACTTTGCAGGCGGCAGAAGGTCAAAGCCTTAATTTCGCCGTGCCTTCGGAAAGGATTGCGCAGCTGAAAATCGGCGCGCTGCAAACGTTTGCTTCGCTCAACGTCGAGACGCAAAAAAATAAACGCGCTTTGGCGGAAAGTTTATATTCGCAAGGTTTGGGAATTTTGTCGCGCGATGATTATACGCGTGCGCTGGTTTATTTTGAAAAAGCCGTCGAGATTGACCCGAATTACGCTGAAAGCTGGTATCAAGCTGGATTTTGCTACGGCGTTCTCGGTCGGCACGCCGATGCGCTTCGAGCGTCGAAACAGGCGGCAAAACTTCGTCCCGATTGGGCGGAAACGTTTGTCAACATCGGCGCGTCAAGTTTTGCGCTCGGTCAATTTAAGGACGCGGCGGATGCTTACCGGCAAGCCGCAAAACTCAATCAATCCAATGCCGACATACAATACTCGCTCGGTTTGTCATTGAACAAATTAAACCGCACCGACGAGGAAATTCTCGCCTACAAACGCACTGTCGCTCTGAAACCCGACCACGCCGGCGCGATTGAGAAACTCGGTTCGGCTTATTTCAAACAAAACCGTTTTAAGGACGCAATCGCGGCTTTTGAGCAATTGAAAATTTATAAATCCGACGCGAAAACTTACAACTATTTGGGCGAAAGCTATTTTGAACTGGGAAAAACAGAGGAAAGCGTTGACGCTTTTAACAACGCGGTAAGTTTCAATCCCGATTTCGACAAAGCAAGGTTTAATCTCGCGCGCGCGTATCTCAAAACGGGCGACCGCGACGCCGCAAACATCCAATACGAAATACTAAAAAACGCCAAGTCCGATTGGGCTGACCGGCTTTACGTTTTAATCAACCCTTGAATAATGGTGAATTGTAAATGGTGAATGGTTAGTGAAAGAAAAATCTTCAATTATCCATTCATCATTATTTAAGGTTGTTTTGTTTGGTCGACGATTAGTGCGCTTAGAAAACTGTCTTGAATCGTTTTTTCCAGAAACAATTGAGTGTGCAGACCGCAGGCAAAGAACGAAGAATTTACCGGAAAAATCGTTTTGACCATTTTCTCCGTTCCGCCTTTTGACGATTCGCTTTCGGCAAGCAGTGAACGCCGCGTAACGCGCCCGTCGCCTAAAACAAACAGCGCGTCTTTTACTTCTTTGCTCGTAATTACCTTGCCGCTCGCCGTTTTAATGTCGCGCGCGACAGTCAAAGTTTCCCAGGAACGGGCGAATCGCGTTGACGTTCACCTGATGGACGGCAAAAAATTTACGGCGCGCGGCGTGTTGGCGATAGACGGCGAAGGTGACCTTGCGCTGATTCAAGTGGATGTGCCGGAAGGATTTGCCGCGCCTTTGCAAATTATTCAAGCGCCGCCGCAGGAAGGCGAATCGATAGTTGTCGTCGGTAATCCATACGGTTTGGAAGGCTCTGTGTCGAACGGTATCGTTTCCGCCGTGCGCGAGATTGCCGGTTACGGAAAAATCATTCAAATCACCGCGCCGATTTCGCCGGGTTCGAGCGGAAGTCCGGTTGTCAATATGCGCGGGCAGGTTATCGGCGTGGCGACTTTGCAGGCGGCAGAAGGTCAAAGCCTTAATTTCGCCGTGCCTTCGGAAAGGATTGCGCAGCTGAAAATCGGCGCGCTGCAAACGTTTGCTTCGCTCAACGTCGAGACGCAAAAAAATAAACGCGCTTTGGCGGAAAGTTTATATTCGCAAGGTTTGGGAATTTTGTCGCGCGATGATTATACGCGTGCGCTGGTTTATTTTGAAAAAGCCGTCGAGATTGACCCGAATTACGCTGAAAGCTGGTATCAAGCTGGATTTTGCTACGGCGTTCTCGGTCGGCACGCCGATGCGCTTCGAGCGTCGAAACAGGCGGCAAAACTTCGTCCCGATTGGGCGGAAACGTTTGTCAACATCGGCGCGTCAAGTTTTGCGCTCGGTCAATTTAAGGACGCGGCGGATGCTTACCGGCAAGCCGCAAAACTCAATCAATCCAATGCCGACATACAATACTCGCTCGGTTTGTCATTGAACAAATTAAACCGCACCGACGAGGAAATTCTCGCCTACAAACGCACTGTCGCTCTGAAACCCGACCACGCCGGCGCGATTGAGAAACTCGGTTCGGCTTATTTCAAACAAAACCGTTTTAAGGACGCAATCGCGGCTTTTGAGCAATTGAAAATTTATAAATCCGACGCGAAAACTTACAACTATTTGGGCGAAAGCTATTTTGAACTGGGAAAAACAGAGGAAAGCGTTGACGCTTTTAACAACGCGGTAAGTTTCAATCCCGATTTCGACAAAGCAAGGTTTAATCTCGCGCGCGCGTATCTCAAAACGGGCGACCGCGACGCCGCAAACATCCAATACGAAATACTAAAAAACGCCAAGTCCGATTGGGCTGACCGGCTTTACGTTTTAATCAACCCTTGAATAATGGTGAATTGTAAATGGTGAATGGTTAGTGAAAGAAAAATCTTCAATTATCCATTCATCATTATTTAAGGTTGTTTTGTTTGCTCGACGATTAATGCGCTTAGAAAACTGTCTTGAATCGTTTTTTCTAGAAACAATTGAGTGTGCAGACCGCAGGCAAAGAACGAAGAATTTACCGGAAAAATCGTTTTGACCATTTTCTCCGTTCCGCCTTTTGACGATTCGCTTTCGGCAAGCAGCGAACGCCGCGTAACGCGCCCGTCGCCTAAAACAAACAGCGCGTCTTTTACTTCTTTGCTCGTAATTACCTTGCCGCTCGCCGTTTTAATGTCGCGCGCGACAGTCAAAGTTTCCCAGCGGTCTTTTTTGTCGTTGCGCATCAGCACGACGGCGTCAAGCGTTGGCAGACAGTTGCCGCCGTAAGCAAAAAGCTGAATCGGCAATTTTGGGGTGGCAGCGTCCAGAGCGATTTGAAATCGTTTGGCGCGGCTCAAAACCGTAGCGAAATATGCCTGAATCTGCGCGTGAGTTGTTTGCGAAAGCAGGCGGTCGTCGAAATTCGCGTTCTTTGCTAATTTTTCCGGTTTTACGTCTTTGTTTTGCACGGCTATACGCGCCGCGTCCTTGAGTTTGCCCAAAAATTTAGGGTCGTTGATTGCGCCCCAACCGTATGTGCGCCACGTTTGCGGATTATAAAAATCGATTTTTAGTGGCTGCAAATTTTCGTCAAAAAAACGTGCCGTCGCCTGGTGCGGCAGCAATTGAAACAATGCCGGAGAAGACAAAACGTCTTCCGGTCGGAAATCGTCAATAAATGGCAGATTACGCTCGCTGACAACCGTATAGCCGTTGATAACCGCATCAAACGACCCGACCGCGCCTTCATTCGGCGTTCCGAACATCAGGATTTTGTTGATGTGTTTTGCTCCCGCCCAGCTTGGAACAGGCTTTCTGCCTTCGGGCAGCAGATCAGCCGCGCCATACATCGCCGCGTAACGAGCAATAAGTCCGCCCATCGAATGCGCGATAATATCAAATTTTAAGTTGGGGCGCCGGATAGTGCGTTTTACCGCTTCGATTTTCTGGATTAAAAGCCGCGCCGTTTCGACATTGTCGCGCCGCCAATCGTATGGAAAAACGTAAAAAACATCGGTCGCCTGCGGTTTGTTCCAATCGGCTTCCGAGAAACCGCGCGCTTTAAGCGAATCAATAAGACCTTGATAAACCTCTACATCAGGCAAAATTCCGGGCAATTTGACTTCGCGGATAATGTCTTTTGCGATTAATGTATCGCGGTTTTGTGTCAGATTGGTCGAAGTCATCGGCAAGCGCAAATCGTCGTCTTTGTCCCGACGCACATTGAACCAAACGGTTTTGCCGGTTTTCGGATTAACCAGTTGCGAGCCGGAAATGCCGGGAATGATTATTACCGGATTTTTGCCCGACGACGGCGGATTTTTATCCGCCGTTTGCGCGGTTACGTTTGCCGCACAAAAAACAGATAAAATAAACGCAAGTGACAGAAAAGATAAAATTTTTGATTTCAACATTTGTAAATATACCTGCATAAGTCTGCACAAATAACGGCAACGTTTTAATTTATGTGGTTAAAATTATTAATTTTTACGAAAAATTTGTATCATCAAAATTTTCAATTTCAGTTAGATGCAAGTAATTTGGCTGGAAAGTGCCTTTAAACTTTCAACCGAATTCAGAGTCGGCGATTGTCTCGCCTCCAGGGCATTTGCCAGCGCAACATATTTGCAATACTCGTTGTCGGAGTAAAGAGACTGCGAGATATTTTAATTATAAATTTATTGCCGGTTTTCTTTTCAAGCCAATTCCTTAAGAAAAATTTGTCAACCGCGTCTTCCGCGACCACAAGTCCCGTACCGGCTACTGGAGTCATCACCAAATCAACATAAGACATGGTGCTATGCCCGTTTTTTTGGCGCAGACCGACGTTGCCGAGTGAGGCTTCGCTAATCGGACCTAACTCAAACTGCGTGCTCCAGACGGCTGACCAAGCCATTGCCTTAAACCGGCTTTCCCAATACTTTTTTGATTTGCCGAATTCCTGTTTTTTGCTTCGGTCGCTATTGTTTATAAAAATTCTTCCCGTAATCGCTCCCTGTCCGGGATGCGCGATATAATTTGTGAAAAGATTGTCTCCGTCTTCCCAACCGCGTAGATTTTTTACCGATTGCGCCCAATCGCGGAAGAAAGGTCCGCCGAGCTCACGCGTCGTTTTTTTCTGTATCATTCTAAAACCGTGCTGAAAACCTAGAAAAACTCCCGATTCAATTAAAGCGTATTTCCAGTGAAACTTTTCTTTCTCTTTAGCAGGTTGCCAGCCCAGTTTTTCTTTATCTTCGATTTTATAAAGATTTTTCTCGATAAGAACGTCTTTTATATCTGTTTTATCCGAGTCATTTTCTTTGACACTCGTTTCGTTTTCGGCTTCGACGAGCGCAAAAGGAGCTTTTTCCCGCTCGCTTTCGAGGGCATGAACGGTTTGTATGTGTTTAACCTCTTTTACGGAAAGTTCCTCTGCATCTCTAAAATTTTGCGCAGGTAGATTCTTATAATTTTTGAATGAATTAGGAATGGTAATATTGAGTTTAATCTCTTTTTCCTGTGCCTGAGCCAAGCTATAACTTAGTAATATTACCGATGTGAATAATGATATTCTTACCGAGAATAACCATTTTGGATTCGTTTGTATTTTAATTATATTTCTCCTTTTGCGAACGTAATCTCTCATAAAAATTAATTGGAAAATGTTTTTTAATGAGTAAGGCGTAATGGTGAGATAAACTTTGACATTAAAATTCAAAAATGTTCGGCGACACAAATTGAGATACTACAAAAATACTAATCATTTTGCCAGCGTCGGTTTATCAAACTGGCGACAAAGCCCGCGCCGAAACCGTTGTCAATGTTGACGACTGTAACGTTTGAGGCGCACGAATTAAGCATTCCCAACAGCGCGGCAAGACCGCCGAAAGACGCTCCGTAACCAATGCTGGTCGGCACGGCGATGACCGGAACTTTGACCAGTCCGCCGACGACGCTGGGAAGCGCGCCTTCCATTCCGGCAACGACGACGACGACGCGCGAGTTTTGCAAAACTTCCCTTTCCGACAAAATTCTGTGGATACCCGCAACGCCGGCGTCCCAAATTCGCTTAACGCGGTTGCCCATTGTTTCCGCCACCAGCGCAGCTTCTTCGGCTACCGGAATATCGCTCGTGCCTGCCGTAACAACTGCGATTTCGCCCGCGCCGAGTTCGGTTTTATCTCGCCAGAGGCGAATCAAACCGGCTTGTTCGTGCCACTCGGCTTCGGTCGAAACGTTTCGGATTTCACCGAAAGTTCCGGCGTCTGTGCGCGTAACCAAAACATTCGGCGAATGTGCGATTAACTTTTCAAAAATCCCTAAAATTTGGCTTCTCGATTTGCCTGCGCCGAAAATGACTTCGGGAAAACCTTGCCGGGTCGCGCGCGCGTGGTCAATTCGCGCATAACCGATGTCTTCATAAGATAGGTTTTTTATGTTTTCAGTTGCTTGGCTAATGGAAAGTTCGCCCGCAGCGTGCGATGCTAAAATCCGCTCAATCTCGCTTGTTTTCATAAACTTATCTTAACCATTTAATTATTTTATAATCAAAGCCGCATTAATATTTTAACCGAAATTTGCAAATGTGTTTTTTCAGCTGATAGTTTTATTTTCAAATTCGCCTAATATTTCGTAAAAATGCTAGAGTTATGCGTATGGAATTGACGCTTGCCATAACGGGCGCATCAGGCACAATTTACGCCTACCGAACATTGCAGTTGTTGGCGGAAAGCGGCGCGGTCAAAACGATAAATTTGGTAATGTCCGGTACGTCCGTAACCGTCGCGCAGGTTGAAATGAACGTGAATTTGCGCGAGCCGAACGCGGAGAAAATAAACGAATGGCTCGGACTTGAAAAAAATTCAAAATTGATACGCTTCTGGCGACTCGATAATCTGGCGGCAAAACCGGCGTCGGGTTCAAACAAACAGGCTGGAATGATAATCGTGCCGTGTTCGATGGGAACTTTGGGCGCAATCGCTTCGGGCGCGGGAACGAATTTGATTCATCGAGCGGCAGACGTTTGCCTCAAAGAAAAAAGAAAACTCGTGCTTATTCCGCGCGAGACGCCTTACAACGCCATTCACCTTGAAAATATGCTCAAACTCTCTCGCATCGGCGCAACCGTTTTGCCTGCTTCACCGAGTTTTTATCATAAACCGAAAACGATTGACGATTTGGTTAATCATTTGTGTTTTCGCATTTTAGACCAATTCGACATTCCGCATTCGCGTAAGACGCAGTGGACGGGCGAAGAAGTTTCGCACGAGAAGTAAAGAAAATGAACGGATTAAAAATACCGAACCGTGTTTTATTTTTAACTTTTTTATTTTACGGCACAGTCGCTAATATTTCAGCACAGGAACGCTACGTTCTTCGGGTTGACGAAGGCAAAAGGGACGCATCATTTATCAGCTTTCGACAGAAGCTAATCGAAGCCGTCAAAAAGCGTAACCGGAAATTTTTACTCGGCGTTCTTGACCGCAACATTAAAAACAGTTTTGGCGGCGACGGCGGAATCAAAGAGTTCAAAGAAAAGTGGAAATTTGACAGTCCGAAAAGCGAGTTTTGGAATGAGATGCTGTCCGTTATTACGAACGGCGGAGTTTTCTTCAGCGAAGATACATTTATCGCGCCTTATAGTTTCGAAAAGTTTCCCAAAAATTTAGGTGCTTTTGAACACCAAGTAATTTTCGGCAGCAAAGTAAATTTACGCTCTCAACCCGAAAGCTCGTCAAAAGTAATCTCGCAGCTGTCTTACAACGTCGTGAAAGTTGACTACGAAAAATCGGTAAAAGACATAACGGACGAAGAAAAATATCTGTGGTTGAAAGTAGAAACTTTGGGCGGCAAAAAAGGTTTTGTAAATGCAAAATACGCGCGCAGCCCGATTGATTACCGAGCCATTTTTGATAAAAATAACGGCAAATGGAAAATGTCGGCATTTGTCGCCGGTGATTAAATGTCAATAAATACGGTCGAAAGATTTTCAAACCGTGTCGAAAACTACGTTAAATATCGTCCCGATTACCCAAAAGAAATTTTGGAATTGTTCGAGACGGAAATGAATTTGCAGAAATCTTCCGTCATTGCCGATGTCGGTTCAGGTACTGGAATTTCCGCGCGTCTTTTTCTTGAAAACGGCAATCGAGTTATCGGTGTCGAACCTAACGAAGCGATGCGTGCGGCGGCGGAAAATTTTCTGAAGGATTTTGCGAACTTCAAAAGTATCGATGGAACGGCGGAAAATACTACGCTTGAAAACAAAAGCGTTGATTTTGTTGTTGCTGCGCAAGCGTTTCACTGGTTTGAAAAAGTGAAAACGCGACAGGAATTCAAAAGGATTTTGAAAAACAAAGGTTTTGTCGCTTTGATATGGAACGAGCGTCAGCTTGATTCAAACGATTTTCTTCGGGATTATGAACATTTTTTAATCAAATTCGGCACGGATTACGAACAAACTCGGCACGACAACGTCAGCGAAAAATATTTAAGGGATTTTTTTCAAACCGACTTTGCGCAGAAATCTTTCCCGAATGTTCAAACGCTTGATTTTACGGGCTTAAAAGGCAGAATGCTGTCGGCGTCTTATATGCCGACAGAAAAAGATTTGCGTTTCGAGTCTATGATTACGGAACTTCAAAGCCTGTTTGCAGAATATAAGAAAGACAGTAAAATAGATATCTTATACACCACAAACATCTACTACACGCAGATTTGATTTTTTCGATTTTTTTGATTTATGGAAGCAACAACCGGGAAAAAAATTATCACCGTCGCGCATTCGCCCGATTCGGACGATGCGTTTATGTTTTACGGCTTGGCGACTAATAAGCTGGAAACAAACGGCTTGAAATTTGAACACACCTTAAAAGATATTCAAACCTTAAACGAAGACGCAAAAAAAGGAGTTTTCGACGTATCGGCAATCAGCTTTCACGCTTACGCTTACGTTGCCGACAAATACGCGCTTTTGCCGCACGGCGCGAGTATCGGCGACAAATACGGTCCGATTCTCGTCTCGAAAGAGCCGCGTAAACCCGAAGAAATCTCGAAGATGAAAATCGCCGTGCCGGGCGAGATGACCAGCGCGTTTCTCGCACTTAGAATTTACAATCAGGATTTTGAATACACGGTTGTGCCGTTCGATAAAATCATTGACGAAGTGAAAAAAGGAAAAGTTGACGCCGGACTGCTGATTCACGAAGGACAGCTTTTCTATAAGCAAGTCGGGCTTGATAAAGTTATGGATTTGGGCGAATGGTGGTTTGATAAAACCGGTTTGCCGCTGCCGATGGGCGGAAACGTCATCAAGCGCGAACTCGGCGCGGATTTGATGCGTGAGGTTTCAAAACACTTGCACCGAAGCATCAAATACTCGCTTGACCACCGCGAAGACGCGCTCGCCTACGCGATGCAGTTTGCGCGCGATATGCAGCCGGAACTTGCAGACCGTTTCGTGGCAATGTGGGTCAATGAACTAACGCTCGATTACGGCGAGCGCGGACGGCGAGCCGTACGCCTTCTGCTCAAAGAAGGCTTTGATAAAGGCATTATTCCCAATCAAGTCGAAGTAGATTTCGTCGAATAACGCAAAGCCAGTTAAAAACTAAAAATTAAAAGTGGATGAGGAAATATTAAAATTCCTCATCCACTTTTAATTTTTAACTTTTTAGACTTTCAATTCATTTATCTTCTCATCAGTGCGGACGGAAGCTGCTTGTCAACCTTCGGTCTTTCCTTCAAATCGGCGAGTTCCCACATCGTCAAAAACACTGTGCGCGTCACCATTTGCATTTTGTTGTAATCAATCTTTTGCGGCTCGTCGCCCGGCTGGTGATAATCTTCGTGAACGCCGTCGAACCAAAAAATTATAGGAATTCCTTTGTGCGCGTAATTAAAATGGTCTGAGCGAAAAAAGAATTGGTTTTTATCCGTCGGGTCGTCGTAGCGGTAATTATAAATTAATTTCAGAAACGAATTGTTGACCGCTTCGCTCAAGGCTCCGAGCTGCGAACTCATCATTTTCGAGCCGATAACATAAATTTCATTTTCGCTCGAAAGGTCGGCGTTTTTCACGTTCGCATCACTGGCTTTTTTGGCACGCCCAATCATATCGAGGTTTAATTGCGCGATGATTTTATCGAGCGCAACAGTCGGAAAGCTCGTAAAATACTGGCTTCCCCACAAACCTTTTTCTTCGCCGCAATGCCAGACGAAAAGCACGGAGCGTTTCGGACGTTTCGCCGATTTAGCCAGTGCTTCAGCCATCGACAAAATCGCCGTCGTGCCTGAACCGTCATCGTCGGCGCCGTTCCATATTTTATCGTCGCCTTTGGCATTCGGGTTCATTCCGACATGGTCGTAATGCGCGCCGACTGCAACCATTTCCGTTTTCAAAACAGGGTCAGAACCTTCCCAAATCGCCACGACATTTTGCGTATAGACTCTTTCAGATTTGATCGCCGCATTAAAACTAACCGTTTTATCTGTGTTTAAGGCAGATACGGTTTGCGAATTTTTTCGCATTTCATCAGTCATTCGGTAAGGCGCTTTGCTTGGGTCGGCAAACAACATATCGCCGACTTTTTGCGAGACGACAATGGTCGGCAGCGGAGCTTCGGCGGTGCGAAATTTTTCTACAAACGGACGCGGAACGGCAGGCGTCTTTGCGACTATTTCCCAATCCTGTTGAACGTTGTTCGACGCGACCATTATGATGCCAACCGCGCCTTTCTGTCTGGCGTAAGCAAGCGGGTCAATCCAGTCTGTGCCGCGCCGACCCAAATTTCTCTGCACAACGTCACTGCTATGCAAAACGACGATTTTTCCGCGCGCATCAACATTTTGCAAAGCGTCAATACCTTGTGCCTTGATAAACCAGCCGTCGCCGCCATAGACAATCGGCGCGGAGATCCGGCTTTGCGAACCGCCGGTTAAACGATAAAAATCTTCGCCGTAATTAAAGGCTTCGCCGCCGACGTTCAGACTAGAATTCTGCACGTCCGACGCTTCACGAAGCAAAGCGATTTTTTGATAATAAGTTCCATTGTCGCCCGCCGGCTTAAATCCCCAGCGCGACAAGTTCATTCCGATAAATTTTGCTGTCGTATCAAGCCCGCGCGAAGGCGTATCGCGTCCTTCCATCTCGTCCGAAGCAATAAAATACAAATAATCGCTCATCTGTTTGGCAGTGATATCTCCAGCCGCTTTCATCGCGGGCGATTTCGCTCGCGTCGCCATTTGAGCCGCGACGAAAGACGGAAAAACTAATGATAAAGTCAAAAATAATACGAGTAAATTTCTTGTTACCAATTTTTTTTGCATTTTATATTTTTCTCTGAGTTTAGACGGTTGTTTTTCTTTTGTTTTTACGTTTGCCCCTCAGATTTGTTTCGGATTGACAGCGACGATTGAAATTTTATTCTGATTAGCCAGCGAAATCATCTCGCTTTTATCAAACATTAAAGTTCGTCGGGCGGTCAGACAAAGACAAGTTGCGCCTGCCTGAATCATCGCGTCAACAGTTGTGACGCCGACAACCGGAACGTCGAAACGCATATCTTGAGCGGGTTTGGCGACTTTTACGACTGTCAACTTCCCTTTTGCGAGTTCTCCGGCGCGCTTTATTACAGCATCAGTTCCTTCCATCGCTTCGATGGCGACGCACGCTTTTGCGCGCACGACAATGGTCTGACCCAAATCGAGCCGCGCGATTTCGCCCGCGATTCCCAATCCGTATTCTATGTTTCCGCGCTCGGTTTCATCCGGTTTTCGTCCGGTTAAAACGTCTTCTTCGGCTAAATAATTTTGGATAAAATAAGTCGAATCAATTAATTCAATGTTTTCTTTGGCAAGTTCGTCGGCAATCGCGCCGATAAGCGAATCGGTGTTTCGCTGTTTCAAATTGTAAAGCATTTTCAGCATTCGCAAATCGGGCAGCGCGCCGCTAAAAATCTGAACGTGCTTGACCTGCCCAGCCATTATCACTTTTGTTACATTTTCCCGTTTAAAGAACGAAATCATTTTTCCTAATTGCCCGACGCCGACCCAGACAAGTTTTTCCGCAACCGCCTCGATGTGTTTATCGGTTTCTTCACGGATTGCAACAACCGACAAAGACGCACCGGCTTTGCGCGCGCCTTCGATAACCAGAAACGGAAATTTACCGTTTCCCGCGATAAGTCCAAAATTCATAAACTAAATTTCTGCGCGAAAATTTCCCAGACAATTTGCGTCAACCGATTAACCATTTGGAACATAAAACCGTTGATATCGCCCGCGTGTATCAATTTAATAATTTTGAGCCATCATTGAAATCCGGTAATTGCAGCACTTTTTGATTCAACTGAAAATTTTTGCACTTTTGGCACACCCATTGCAAATGCAGCACAGAAAAGACAACGCTTGAAATATTTTCTAACGCTGTCGAGTGAATTTTTTACCACAAGGAGAAATTTTATGAATCGCTTAAGAAATTCAATTGCTTTATTTGCTTTCTCTCTCTTAATTTTAGGCTTGCCGACGTTTGCTTCGGCGCAGTGGGGAAATAATCGCGGCAACAACGGCGGTTATTACGGAAACGGTAATAACAATCGTAATTTGCAATCGACGATTAAAAATCTGAAAAACCGTAGCCACCAATTCGAGCATCGCCTCGACCGCGAATTAGACCGCAGCCGTTATGACAACACCGACCGCGAAGACCGCATTTTGCAAATTGCTCAAAATTTTCAAGACGCGACCGAAAGACTTGACAACGCATACGACAACCGCAACGATTACAGCCGAAGCCAGGACGAAGCACAGCGCGTTCTGCAATTAGGTTCGCAGCTTGAGCGTGCCGTTTCTCGTCTGCGTACAAATTCCAACATTTCTTCGGATTGGAGCAGAATTCGTCAGGACTTGCAAACGCTTGCAAACGCTTACAATTCTAACTATAACAATCGTCGAAACAATCGCAACGACGACGTTTACGACCGTAATCGGAACAATCGAAATCGCAATAACGATTGGCGCCAGGCTATTCCATTTCCGCTGCCTTTCTAAATGTCAGTCGAAATTGAATTAGATAATCATCAAAAGCCCGAACAAAAAATTCGGGCTTTTTTCTTTTCAAGTAAGAATCAACTTCAAACCGGCAATCAGCAAACCGACCGCCAAAACGCGCCGCAGAACCAGCGAATTGAAATGTCGGCTTCCAAGCGTTGAACCGACGATGCCGCCGCAAACCGCCGCAATTACACAAAACAAGACGTTTGAAGGCAATTGCAAAACCTGAGCGTAGTTTCCCAAAAGTCCCGAAATTGAATTTACCAGGATAAACACCGCGGAAATTCCTGCGGCTTTTTTGGTTTCCGTCCAATTCATCAAAAGCAAAATCGGCGTTAAAAAATTCCGCCGCCGACACCGACCAGACCGGAAACAAAACCGAGAATCGCACCGATTAAAAAAGCCAGCCAAACTTTTGGCTCGCGCGGCTCGATTTTGGATTTTAGATTTATCGCCAGACGTATTGCCGCCAAAATCAAAACCACGCCGAGAACGAGTTTATAAACTGCGGTCGGCAAATGTATCATTCCGCCGAGAAAAGCCATCGGAACGGAAGCTGCGGCAAACGGCAGAAAAATTTGCCAATCGAAATGTTTTGCACGATAGAATTGAAAAGCGGCAATTGATGCGACAAAAATATTCAAAAGCAAAGCCGTCGGACGCGTAACATCAGGCGCAATCGCAACAAATGCCATCACCGCCAGATAACCCGATGCGCTGCCGTGTCCGACCGATGAATAAAGCGCGGCGACGAGAAAAATCGCAACAATCATCAAAACTGTCGAAAACTCAATCATAAAAAAGTTCAATTGTTCGATTTTGCAGAAACCAATCTATTTGATTTTGTAAGAAGTAATCGGCAAGCCTGAACCGTCGTCGAATTCGATTCCGGCTTTGACGCCCAAAACGGCGAGTTCTTCGGCTGTTTTGTTTGTTTCGTAAACGGCAAAAATTGCTCCGAGTGAATACGGACTGCCGCTTCCGTTGGCGTAAAATTTTGTATATTGCTGAACGTAGCGGTATGCGCTCAAACCGAAAATTCCATTTGAATTAGCAATCAGAATGTCGCCTCTGAAAGTTTCAAAATCTTCTTCGTCATCGGCGCGCAGGAAATAAGTTTCCTTTAATTCTTTGTGCAGCAGCAGTCCGAAGCGAAAAATTTCCGCAACGCTTTGAAAAGATATTTTCTTTTTTGTTTTCGACAAAAAATCCTGAACGGCGATTCCCAAACTCGCCGAGCCGGAAATGCCTAGAAAGCTGCCGCGGTATTTGTAGATTTTTTCGTGATTGACGACGTAACCGGCTGATTCTTTTGTGTTTCCGTAGGTCGTTAAAGTGTCGGCTGCAATCACCGTCTCGTTATTTTTCTTTACAACGACAATGGTTGACATAAATTTTTAGACGATTTGAGCAAAGGATTTTATTTCGATTTCGCTGAGCCATTTGTTCCATTCTTCAAGCGCGAGTCCGACTTGAATCTGGTGACGTTCACGTTTGTTGCGATACTTTTTGCGAAGTTCGAGCGGCAATTCTTTGAGCAAGCCGAACGTGATATTGACGGGCTGAAAATTCTTTGTCTCGACGTTTGAAACGTAACGACAAAGCGCGCCGATTGCGCTTGACGTCGGCGCGGTTATCAAACTTTCTCCGCTCGCTAAACGCGCCGCGTTCAAACCCGCAAGCCAACCGGTTCCGACCGATTCGACATAGCCTTCCACGCCCGTGATTTGTCCGGCGAAAAACAAATTCGCGTTTTTTTTCGTCTGCAAAGTCGCGTTTAAAACTTTCGGCGAATTGATAAAAGTATTGCGATGAATTTGTCCATATTGCAAAACGTCGCAATTCTCTAATCCGGGAACGAGCTGCAAAATCCGTTTCTGTTCGCCGTAACGCAGGTGATTCTGGAAACCGACCAGGCTGTAAGCGTCCGCCATCAAATTTTCCTGACGCAATTGAACGGCGGCGTAAGGCTCGCGCCCGGTCTGCGGCTCATACAAGCCTTTCGGCTTCATACAACCGAAACGCAAAGTGTCAACGCCGCGTCTGGCAAGTTCCTCGATCGGCAGACACGCTTCAAACCATTTCGTATCTTCAAAACGTTTTAATGGAACTGATTTTGCTTCAACAAGCGCATTATAGAAAGTCTCGTATTGCTCTTTATTAAAAGGGCAATTGACATAATCGTCGCCGCCTTTGCCGTAGCGCGCTGCCTTAAAAGCGATTGACATATCAATCGAGTCAGCCGCGACAATCGGCGCAATCGCATCATAAAAATAAAGCTGGTCGTCGCCCGTCAGCTTCATTATCTCCAGCGTCAAAGCATCGGAAGTCAGAGGACCTGTCGCGATAACTGTAATTTCATCGGGCGAAATCTTTTTCGCTTCCGCCCGAACAATTTCGATGTTCGGATGGTTTTCGATTCGCTCGGTGATATATTCGCTGAATTTTCCGCGGTCAACCGCCAGAGCCGCACCAGCCGGAATTTTCGTCGCCGCTGCCGCTTCCATCGCAAGCGATTTTCCGCGCCTGAGTTCTTCCTTCAAAAGATACGGTGCTGTTCCCGCCTCATCGGTTTTGAGCGAATTCGAACAAACGATTTCCGCCAGTTTATCAGTCCGATGCGCCGGAGTTTGTTGGACGGGACGCATCTCGAAAAGTTTTACCCGCGCGCCGCCGGTTGCTGCCTGCCACGCCGCTTCCACTCCAGCCAAACCGCCGCCGATAATATTTATTTCTTTCATCTAAATTTAATTCTTTGAGTCTTTTGAAAATTTAACTTTAGCATATTCCAAGGATTCGTTGGAGAGTGAGAATTTTGAAGCGTTCCAAATCGAAAATCAAAACCGAATCACTTGACACAAACCTTGCCTGAAACGTATATTTTGAATTTCGCCACCTTAGCTCAGTTGATAGAGCATTCGATTCGTAATCGAAAGGTCTCGAGTTTGAGTCTCGAAGGTGGCTCCATTATTTTTCAACGACTTACAAACTTAAAGGCATCAGATTCGATGCCTTTTTCCTTTGGTATCCTTATTTATATCCTTATAACTTTTTGTCTAGGTTATTTGCTCATTCAATCTTTCGAGTTTGCGCCGGAACTTTAGCCAGAAGATTTTAGCAGCTTTCGGCACAATCTCAAGGAAAGAGCATCTTTCAGGATGTCCTAAATTGTTGATTTTATTGGAGCCGGTGAACGGATTTGAACCGCCGACCTGATGATTACAAATCAAAACTACGCTGTTTTCAGTCGTTTTCTCTTACTCTCATTTTTGTTCTAATTCATTTATTTAATTAACCTTAACAGATGTGGAAGCAGTCTTGACATTTCTCGAACTATCGGTAAATATCAGTGTAAGGTGTGAGTAAAGGTGTGAGTAAAATGAAACAGGAAACCGTTAAGAATACAAGGGATTGGGGCATTATTCAGAAAAAAGATGCCGATGGAAATGATGTTTGGTATGCGCGAATCACGCGAGTTGAAGGAAACGGCAAGAAAAAGCAATATACTGCTAAGGCTGAAAGCAAAAGCCACGCCCGACGATTGCGAGATGAACTGGCGGAAAATTACGAACAGAACGGCGAAAGCGCGGTTGAAGGCTCGAAAATGAATTTTCGAGAATTTGCCGACGATTACAGACAGCGCAAAATTATACCGGCGAAGTATCATCAAAATCGAAAAGTTGCCGGGCTTCGATCTCACAGAACCGCTTTGAACTTTCTGAATAATCTGCTTTCTTATTTCGGAAATAAGCGAATCAAAGATATAAAACCTGCCGACATCGAAAAGTTCAAACAAAAAAGATTGGATGAACCCGTAAAGACGGAAAAGAAAAACGACAAAGGGAAAATGGAAACGATTGAGCGACCGCGAGCGATTGCCAGCGTGAACAGGGAACTTGCCTTGCTTCGGACAATGCTCAATGATGCGGTTTATAACGGTTGGCTCAATCGTTCGCCGTTTCTTAATGCGAAAGGTTTGATAAGCCTTGCCGACGAAGTAAAGCGCGAAAGAGTTTTGACCTTTGAAGAAGAAAACAGGCTTCTTAGTGCCTGTAATGAGTTTGTAATGCTCAATTATGAGCGCAACGGCAAGAAAATAAAAGCGAAGGCTAAAAGCAATCGTGAACATTTACGACCGATAATTATCACGGCTTTAGATACGGCGATGCGATGCGGCGAACTGCTCAAACTTTGCTGGCGCGATGTTGATCTTGTAACTCGCACGATCAACATTTTGGCTTTCAATACTAAAACGGCAAAGGCGCGAACCGTCGGAATAACTGAAAGAGTTTATCAGGAACTTACACGGCTTTGGGAACAATCGCCGAAAGATTCGGATGAACTTGTATTTGGAATTAAAGACACCGTGAAGCGTTCTTTCGCGTCGGCTTGCCGCGATGCCAATATCGAAGGCTTTCACTTTCACGATTGCCGACACACGGCGATTACTCGAATGATTCAAGCCGGGCTTTCACCAATGGAAGTAATGAAAGTTTCCGGGCATACTCAAATGAATACTTTTGCCAGATATGTAAATCCGAACACTCAAGCTGTGACAAGAATTGCCGATGTTTTGTCGGCGTATCAAACACAAGCTAATTCTGAGTTGATTAGCGAATCAGTTAATTAGTTAGTCTTGTTGATTATAATGTTTTAGACAGATGGGGTACCGTACTTGGTCAAGCAATTTGAACATAAAGCGGCAATTTGTACCTATTTCGGGTTTATACCGCAACTTAGCGGTATAATAACTAGTTAGGCGTTTCTTGTTAAGAAACCGAACGGCAAGACTGCTTGTTTAAAAACCAAGACGCTCCGCGTTTTCTGTAAAATTGCGCGAAGTGAAACGGCGTGCTAAAGATGATGACACGCCTAACAGGTCGTGATACAAACAAAGATGTTCGGTGTATAATGTTCACGTTGGTAAAAAGCGTGAGCAGGAAGCGATGAAGGTCGGCAATGACTTTGGGTCAACTTCTTTGAAGCCAAACCCGTCCAACAGTGTGATCTGTTTTTCGCCTTCATCCGTAACACGAGCTGGGACTTTTGATCCCGAATAGGAGTGTGGAAAGACACCGGGCAATTTCTTGTTCTCGCTTTTGGCAGCGAAGAAAAACAGATACTTCGTCTGACTGTCAAAACATTAGTGGAGACGGCTAGGTGAAGTATTTTTTAGTTGACGATTGACTTTGCATAGGAAGTCATTGGACGTGAGGCGGAAACAGCTACTTTTTTGGAACGTCGTCTTTTTACCCTAAACTTGCGCGTGGCGGTTTCCGCCCACGTCAACTCCGCCGTTCGGCGGCTTCGCTGACAATCGCGTTTCGAGAATTTTAACCGAACTCTTATGAAGCGATTCCAACTTTTTGAGATTGGAGACCAAGCGTGGCTGCCCGATAGCATCCGCGACGCGCTGACCGATTATTTGCAATTCGTAACCGCTCGCACACAACCTTACGCGCCAATCGTTCCGCAACTTGAACACGCTCTCAAACAAACTAAC
>MWVX01000090.1_pt1 | contig 25425 bp, 17 predicted proteins | sample 1047311 | NCBI WGS metagenome assembly MWVX01 (sample SAMN06349984, study PRJNA376086) | soil metagenome | isolation source: MtG-4 sample Antarctic (ecotone) soil | place: Antarctica | collected 2015-01-13 | reverse complement strand
CCGCAGGAATTATCATTTATATATTGTTTCTACTCCCAGTGTTGCTTGTGCCCAATACACTTAACGAGCAGGATTTTGAACACCGGCTGTACCTGCCGATGGTTGGAGTACTGATACTATTACCTGAAACTTTCCTTTTTAAAAATAACTGGCGGGAAAGTAAAGTTTTGATGGCTGGAATTGCAGTCTGTGCCATATTAGCAATTGTGAATTTTATCCACCAGAAAAACTTTTCTGATCCGCTAAAATTCTGGCAATCAGCAGTGCGAACTTCACCTCATTCTGCCTATGCTAACATGATGTTGGGTGCCCGGCTCGATAAAGTTGATCTGCCTCGTGCGCAGTCTTTAATTAAAACCGCTTATGCACTCAATCCTGATGAGAAATATCTGAATTATTACATGGGGAAGATGATGCTTGACAAAGACTCGATAGAAGCTGCTGAAAAGTATTTTCTGAAAGAAGTCAATAAATCTGAATACTATGAATGCTACTTTCATCTTGCACGAATTGCATTTCTAAAAGGGAGATGGGGCGAGGCAATTTCTTATATCATTAAATATTTATCAACAAATCCTGCCGATTCACAGGCCAACAACAACTTACTATTATTATATATGCAAACAAATCAAATAGAAAAAGCCAAAACCCAAATGCAACGGATGCAACAAATGGGTATCGAAGTGCCTGCAGAGGCGCTACAGCGATTACAATAAAAAAGCTGCTTTTTTAGATGAACAACCATAAACTATTTACTCAGCACAATATATTCCCAGGGCTTCATGTTAGCAGAATAGTGCCCTTTAATTCTTAATTTTTTATCAGCAAACACATTTCTATACTTTCCTTTTTCCTCTGAGAGTAAAATAGTCTGAGGTGTATTGCTCATATTTAAAAGCACAATTATTTTATCTTTTTCCTTTTCACAGGTAAATGAAAATACGGTTTCATTGCCATCATCAATCTGCCTGTAACTACCTCCGTAAGCACCATTCCATAATGCTGGATGGTCATGCTTAAGCTTAATTAATGTTGAATAAAATTTGGTGTAGGGATGATTCTCAGACCATATAATCTCGTCCTTATCGAAAAATTGTAAACGTTTGTTTAAGGCAACCTCCTGTCCTGAATATATCAACAACATTCCCGGGATAGTAGCAGCATACACAGCAAACAGTTGTGCTGCTTCTCCCATTCGTTCAAACTCAGTTCCGTTCCAGCTATTTTCATCATGGTTAGATGTGAACTGCATGCAATAAGCTTCCTTAGGATATTCTTTTTGTTCAGCAATGATGATCGAATCCAAAACTGCCGGTCTTTTTTTTCCCTGCGCAACAAGATTCATCTGATGATGCATGTTCCAGCCATAGGTCATATCAAATGCATCATTATGAAATGCAAGACCTTCTGCTTCCGCAAGCATGAAAATATCTGATTTGATGGCCTGCAGCTCATCTACTGCATGCTGCCAGAAATCCATTGGCACTTCCATCGCAACATCGCATCTGAAGCCATCAATATTTGCTTCCTTAATCCAGAATTTCATTGAATTAATCATTGCCTCTCGTAATTCCAGCTGATCATAATTCAGATCTGCAACATCACTCCAATCAGCAACGGGTGGAATAATATTACCCTTATCATCATGTGTATACCATTCAGGTTTTTTACTTATCCAAACATTATCGTACGAACTATGATTAGCGACCCAATCAAGAATGATATGCATGCCAAGACCGTGAATTTCATCTACCATCTTTTTAAAATCCTCCATCGTTCCGAATTCAGGATTTACCGCTGTATAGTCCTTGATAGAATAGTAACTCCCGAGTGTTCCTTTTCTTTTTTCAAGGCCAATGGGTTGCACAGGCATCAACCATAAAATGTCTATTCCCATCTGCTTTAACCGTGGCAAATGGGTTGTGAATTCTTTTATTGTTCCTGAATGTGTGTATTGGCGTAAGTTGACTTCATAAATTGTAGATGCCTTGCTCCATTCCGGGGGAGTTTTGATCGTGCTCTGGCCAAAAACATTTAGGATTACAGACAGTTGGAAAAGGCAGAGAAATAGTTTTTTCATAAGTTTTACTTAAACACCACAATCGCATAGGAAAAGGGATTCACCTGCAATTCGAATTTATTACCTGTCAGGTTCATTTGCTTCGCATTATAAGCAACAGGTATTTTCGAATTTTGAACCTGCTGAGTAAATCTTTTCATTTCATCACTTTTATTAAAATAAATGTAAACTTCATTATTAAAATAGTGACGCTTATATGCATAGGTATCATTAGTCTTTGATAGCTCAAGAAAATCACCATAGATTAATGCAATATTTTCTTTTCTCAGATTTGTAAGCGTCGACAGTTTTTCCTTCACTCCGGTTTCATAAGCATTTAAGCTATCGAACTTCATCATTCGCCTGTTATCAGGGTCATTCGCACCGGGCATACCTATTTCATCACCATAATAGATTATAGGTATTCCAGGAATTGTTAAAATAAATGCTTCAAACATCTCCAGCTTTTTATAGCCCACAGGGTCATCTACTTTTATTTCCCTACGCCATCCAACTTCTTTGTCATTCTCATTCCATTTTAGTCCTCCGCCCGCATATGATATGAAGCGTGCAAGGTCGTGGTTGCCTGTTATATTTCCCATCAAATGATGGTAGCCATAATAATCGAATGTCTCGTGCAGAGATGCACTTAATTGCTCAAATGAAGCCTCATCTCTTGCAAATACACTTCTTGCATCAAAGTACAGATTAAAATCGAACTGTGCATCCAGCAATCCTGATCCGATATAACTTCCGATGAGTTCCCTGCTTCCAAAAGTTTCTCCGATCTGGTAAACATCTTTCTGATACGGAATTTCATATTCAATTTTCAGTTTCCGCGTAAGCAGCCGCCAAAATTCTGTTTCTATATGCTTTGTTGCATCGTGCCTGAACCCATCTATATTAAATTGTTTCACCCAAAACAATGCACTGTCGCTTATTGCATCTGCAACTTTCGGCTGAGAATGATCAAGACTTGGCATGAAAGGTTCAAACCAGGTAGACAGTCTCTCTTCATCCCATAATCGTAGATTCTTTCGTCCATCAGATAAATCGAGCTTTGTAAACCAATCAGAATGCATGGTCCACAACGGATGCTCTGCATGAACATGATTTGCAACATAGTCCAAAACAACATTCATGTTTTTTGTATGAGCTTCCTTCACCATACTGAGAAATAATTCATTATCCCCAAAGCGTTTATCCACCTGTGACAAAGAGATGGGCCAGTAACCATGATAACCTGAGAACCATCTTTTGGGCTCCGGATACTCCTGGTAAGCTCCCCATGGATTCTGGGTGATGGGAGATATCCATAGCGAATTGATGCCAATCTGATCGAAATAGCCATCATTTAGTTTGTCCACAATACCATTCAAATCACCACCATAGTAATTAGCCTGGGGCAAAACCCTTGCATCAACAACAGGCTGGTCATTGGATTTATTGCCGTTATTGAATCTGTCCACCATCATAAAATACATGATCATTGTTTGATAATCACTGCGCGTTAGCTCTGCCGGATTAACAATGACCTTCCCATATTCAAGAGGAATTAGAATGTCATTTGCTTCACTTATTCCGTTAGCAGCATAAACCCGAATGTAAGATCGTTTGACTTTTTGTGCGGCCGGAGGTATTCTAAAGGCAATATCATTGTTTCTTGTAAGCCTCTGAGGTACTGAATAGTTATTCCAAAAAACAAAAAAGCTAACACCTGAGCTGTTTGTGGGATCTGAATAGTTTATATATACTGAATCTTCCTTGACAAGCCTGGTTGAAATTTCAGGTACAGATGACCGATCGATATTTCCCACTTTTAAAAGTGAGTTAAAACCGCCACTTCCATTATCAATCTTCTCAGGATTATTAGGATCGAGCATTGCATTATTATCCGCAACAATCTGATACTGATACCTGCCAGGCATTAATGGCATGATGATTTTCCAAGTCCCATTTTCAAGTTTCATTGGCGAATTCGCAGCAGTCCAGCCATTAAAATCACCTTTAATCTGAACGGTGGTATATTCATTTCTCCCCGGGTCAAATTGAATTGTAACGTCTCTTTTTTTTGATTTCTTTATAAGAAGAGAATAGGGAGTGCCCTGCAGCCAGAATTTCATTTCACTTAAGATGGGGAAATCATAATCTGTTTTGATGTCCAATGATTTCTTATTTTCTGACAGGACGGCTCTATTTTTATATTCCCATGAGAAGCTATCAATCTGAGATACATTAGAAAAGTAATCTTCCAGAAAAATTGTTGTTTGAGGCTGCTCAAGTACAACAGGCGAAGCAATTCCAAATACTGTAGGAGCGCTGCCGGCATCAAATTCCTGTGCAGATAAAAACCGCGGTAGAAAAGCAATTAAATAAATGATCTTTTTCATGTCGAAATAATTACAATCTTAAATCAGCATCTTAACCTACATTTAATTATCCCTCAGCCAGGTAAACACCGAGGGAAATTCAGACCGCCAGAAGCTCTCTGTATGACTGCCATCACTCTCTATAACCAATCTATATTTATTATCTGCAAAATTTTTATTAATCAGAATATCATACATTGCTTTCATGTCATTAATATATTCATCGCCCTCCATTCCACCTGCAATAAAATAAATTTTGGTTGGAGCAGTGAAGTTATGTTCAACAGCAAAATCCATTGATTCATGCGAAAACCAGAATGCAGGAGAGAAGACGCCTGCTTTAGCAAACACATTATTATATTGTAAAACTATATATAAACTCATCAACCCACCCATTGAGCTGCCCATGATACAGGTATGTTCACGATCAGGTATGGTGCGATAGCGTTTATCTATCTCAGGCTTTAAGCTCTGGACTAAAAATTCTGCGAATTCATCTCCTAGCCCCCCGCCATATTTTTCGTTGATCCAGGGAGAATATTCAGTTAATCTTTTATCACCTGCATGATCAATACCTACAACAATCGAAGCTTCATACTTTTCGTCTGCTAATTTTTTCATGCTTTCATCAATTCCCCATTCACCGGCAAAAGAATAAACATCATCAAATAAGTTTTGGCCATCGAGCATATAAATAACAGAATACCTCTTGCCTGAGGTTTTATAATCGTAAGGCAATAGAATTCTAATCGTTTTATTATTATTTAATTCAGGGGAAAAAATTTCCGATACTATTATCTCTGTATTTGGAAGATTGACCTTTTCAGGCGCAACATCCTGCCAGCTTTGAATTTTTTCGTGAACCAATAAGCCAGGATGATACCGGTACGTGTGATTGGGTTGAAAACCGCCGTTTTTTAATACCTCGCCCGTCTCCCACCCGCCTCTTGTAAACTTAAATTCGATAGGGCCTGTATTTTGAGGTGTGAAGGTGATAGAATACTTTCCTTTGTCATTCCTCATTATGTATTTATCATCTGAAGGATTCCAGTTATTAAAGTTCCCTGCAACATATATCTTTTCCTTTTGATAATCTATTGATGATGGCAGTGAATCAATGATTATTGTAATTTGAGAAAAAGCTGTAAGACTATAAAATATATTAAGAATACAAATTAGAATCTGCAAAGGACGGAAGGCGGCAAGTACTTTCAAAGAAATTGAGCCCGGCTTTTTATGCAGACGATTTTTATTCATCTTTTCACATTTCAGATTATTATAATTTTCTGAGTTATGCTATGCCCACTACCCCTAATGGTGATGAAGTAAATTCCAGGTTTCAGGCTATTAAAGGTTATATATTCAGAATGCATCAGGTTTTCATCTAATAATCTTCCATGGATATCCAACAAAGTGTAGCTTAACTTTTCTGCACCATCATGCTTTGCATAAAAAGTTTGTGTTACGAAATCATAATACGACATGATATGATTCTGATCTGGTTCAAGAATTGAAATTGAAGCTTCAATATCAAACAACCATCTGTAAGCATCGGGAAATTCAAGCTTCCAAAACCATTCACTATGAGCACCGTTAGTTTCAATCACTACTTTCAACTCATCTTCAGCAAAACCGCTTTGCATTAAGGCATCTTTTATTTCATAAATATCATCCACCATTTCATCACTCTCATCGTCATCTGCAACAATATAAATCTTCTGATTATATACCTTACTAAAATTTTCGGTGAAGGTGAGCACTTCATTGCTAAACCAAAATGAAGGAGAAAATAAACCGGCTTTACTAAAAACTTCAGGGTATTGAAGAATGGTATAATAAGAGATCAATGCCCCAAGCGAGCTACCGGCGACTGCTGTGTTGTTGCGATCAGGTAGGGTACGAAAGCTTCCATCAATAAATGGCTTCAATGTTTCAACAATAAATGCAGCGTATTCATCACCTTCACCCCCTCCATAATATGAATTCACCCAAGGGGAATATTCATCAATTCGTGTTAATCCACCATTATCAATGCCCACGATAATTGATGTTGAATCGCCATCTGAAAATATTTCCTGCATGCTCTCATCAATCCCCCATTCACCGGCAAAAGAGGTATAATAATCAAATAAGTTCTGACCGTCATGCATATAAACAACAGGATAGTTATTTGTGGAAGTGTAATAATCAGGAGGCAGATAAATCCAGATGCGCCGGTAACGTTCTAACTGCGGAATGTAAAAATCCGTATCAATAATGTGTGTATTGCCCACTGCTGTATGTGGAGCTGCAAAGTCTTCCCAGTCAGCAATATCGCAGTATAGCGTATCGCCATCGTGATATATGGCAGATCTGTTTGGAAGGAAGGCGCCTCCTTGCTGTGTTTCCACACTACTCCAGTCTCCGCGTGTAAACTTGAATTCAATAGGCTCACCATCTGTTCCGTAGATGCTAATGACATAGATGCCGTTAGAATCTTCATTCATTATAAAATCAGTGCTGTCAGCATTCCAGTCATTAAAAGTTCCGGAAACAAAAATTGTATCAAGCAGAGGGGTATAGTAAAATGGGACAGAGCTTATTTGTATTGTCATTTGGGCAAACAAACCCTTTAATGATACAATGGTTATAACTAATATGGTTAATTTAATTTTCAGCACCATTCCTTTTGCCATTAAATTTAATCTTTTCGTAAGAATACATGCAATTGGTTGATTATTCTTAATATAGAGCCGAAGGTGCACAATAAAATTTCTGTTCCATATTCTACCCACTATATTTTATAAATTGCCCCTGAGATTAATGAACATTGTTTACATAGGAGTAGGATATTATTATTTATGATATCTCAACGGGCATCAGGAATATTACTGCATCCGATCTCATTGCCCGGAGAATATGGTATCGGAACCTTTGGCAGGGAAGCGTTCACCTTCGTAGATTTTTTAGTAAGGGCCAAACAAACTTACTGGCAGATACTTCCACTCGGACATACAGGGTATGGAAATTCACCCTATCAATGTTATTCATCAAAGGCAGGCAATCCATTATTAATTGACCTCGATTTATTGGTTAAGGAAGGTTTACTAAAAAAAAATGATGTTACACCTTTAGGTAGGGCTGAGGCTGGTAAAATCAACTATTCTGCTGCGAATGATTTTAAAATGCCATTGCTAAAGAAAGCTTTTCAGAATTTTAAAAATAACGGCAATGACATTTTAAAAGCCAGCTACAACTACTTTTTAGAAATGCATGGAAGCTGGCTGAATGAATATGCATTTTTCATGGCTCTAAAAAATAAATTTGAAAACAAGCCCTGGTATGAATGGGAAGCGGGTTATAAGATGGCTAATCCTAATGTATTGCAGAATATTTATAATGAAGTGAATGATGAAATTGATTTTTATAAGTTTCTTCAGTATGAATTTTTCGGGCAATGGTTATCTGTTAAGGAGTATGCAAACAAAAATAAGATTAGTATAATTGGAGATATACCGATTTATGTTTCAATGGATAGCGTTGAAGCATGGGCCAATCCAGAACTATTTCAACTTGATGAAAATAAAGACCCAAAAGCTGTCGGAGGAGTGCCGCCTGATTATTTCAGTGAGACAGGGCAGCTATGGGGCAATCCTTTATTCAACTGGGAAGGCATGGTGCAAAATGGCTTTGCATGGTGGATTGACAGAATAAAATTCAGCCTCACATTATATGATGTTATCAGGATAGATCATTTCAGAGGATTAGTTGCATATTGGGCAATTCCCCAAGGAGAAAATACTGCGGTGAACGGTAAATGGATAGATGCACCCGGGCTATTGTTGTTTGAAACAATAAAAAGAAATCTTCTTGATATATCAATCATTGCAGAAGACCTCGGCGTAATTACACCCGATGTTGAAAAATTACGTGATTCATTTAATTTACCCGGAATGAAAATTCTTCAATTTGCCTTTGATTCAGAGGAAAGCAGCGATTTTCTTCCTCATACTTATAATAAAAATTGTATCGTTTATACCGGCACTCATGATAATGAACCGGTAGAAGGTTGGTTTAAAAAAGCTAAGGCAAACGACAGAATTTTTGCTTTGAATTATTGCCATGGAAAAGCCAGAACTATTCACTGGGATATGATTCGCACTGCATGGGCTTCTGTTGCAAACACAGCCATAGCTGCCATGCAGGATCTGCTTGGATTGGGTTCAGACGCAAGAATGAATTTACCAGGCTCAACGGAAAACAATTGGGAATGGCGAATGAAAGATGATGATGCGAATGAAATACTTGCAGAAAAATTGGCTGATCTGACACAGTTGTATGGAAGAGTGAACAACAATTCTGTTTCAGGAGTAAATGATTAAAGTTTACCTGTTATTTTCATTTCCTTTATAACAAAATTATCAGCAGGTTTATTCCATCAATTATGATTAAAAACTCCCGTTTAACTTTCTGGCAGATCTGGAACATGAGTTTCGGGTTTTTAGGAATTCAGTTCGGGTTTGCGCTGCAGAATGCCAATGTAAGCCGCATATTTCAAACTTTGGGTGCAGATGCAGGGGCATTGCCATTGTACTGGCTCGCAGCACCAGTTACCGGCTTGATCGTACAGCCGATCATAGGTTATTTAAGTGACCGCACATGGCATCCATATTGGGGAAGAAGAAGGCCTTTCTTTTTTGGTGGAGCCATCCTCGCAACGCTTGCACTGTTTCTGATGCCAAACTCATCAGCCTTATGGATGGCAGTTGGTGTGCTATGGCTCATGGATGCATCAATTAATATTTCAATGGAGCCCTTCAGGGCCTTTGTTGGAGATAAATTACCAGCAGAACAACGAACGCAAGGTTTTGCTATGCAAACATTTTTTATTGGCATAGGTGCAGTGGTAGCTTCATTATTACCTTACATTTTTACAAATTATTTAGGAATAAGCAATGAAGCCCCGAAAGGAGTAATCCCCGATTCGGTAAAATATTCTTTTTATATAGGAGGATTTGCCTTTTTAAGTGCCGTGATGTACACTGTATTTTCAACAAAGGAATTTCCGCCTGAAGATTATAAGAAGTTTGAGCAAGAAAAACTAAAAACAAAAGGTCTTTTGAAAGGCATTAAAGAAATATTTGCTGGCTTTGGCAAAATGCCCAAAACAATGGTTCAGTTAGCTGTGGTTCAATTTTTTAGCTGGCTTGCTTTATTTTCTATGTGGATATACACCACGCCTGCTATTGCAGAAAATGTTTTTGGAACTACAGATGCGCAATCGAAAGAATTTCAGGATGCAGGAGATTGGGTGGGCGTCATGTTCATGGTTTATAATGGTGTGTCTGCAATCGCGGCATTTCTATTATATCAATTAGCAAAAACCACTGGTAGAAAGTATGTTCATCTCATTTGTTTGCTCATTGGTGGAATATCATTAATTAGCTTGTTTTTTATGAATAATAAAAATGCATTATTGCTTCCAATGGCAGGCGTGGGCGTTGCGTGGGCAAGTATTTTAACAATGCCTTATGCAATTTTAGCAGGGGCTCTCCCTGCTAATAAAATGGGATACTACATGGGTGTATTCAATTTCTTTATTGTTATACCGCAAATTGTTGCCGCCGGAATTTTAGGCTTTATCGTGAGTGACCTTGCAAATGGAAGAAGCATTATGGCGCTTGTATTTGGCGGATGTTCAATGGTGGCAGCAGGGCTTTTGTGTTTGATTGTGAAAGAAATGGATGTAAGGAGTGAAATGCCAGTGCCTGTGCCGGAACAGCTATAAGGTATATCTCTACTACTGTTATAACAACCATATTAAATTACATCACCACAATTATATGTTGGATGATGATAATTTCTTTTATTAAAATAATTCCCCTCCTCATTCGACTATAGATTCAATCATTCATTAATTACTAAACCCTTTTTATAATGACAAATCAAATTTTAAGAGTGATACTCGGGGGTATACTCGCCGGAACACTTATTTATTTTTTTCCCTTCATTGTACCTATAGTGGCAACAGTCTTTCTTATTGGCTTCATCATCAGGTTGATTGCAGGCCCGGCACATTGGGGATGGAGAGGCCGTGCATACTTTAATGAAAAATTGAAAAACATGAGTGAGGAAGAACGTAAAGCTTTTATTGAAAAATATGGATATGGTTGTACTCCTATTTTCCAGCGCGACGCTGAAGTAAAATCTGATCTCTCAAAGTAATCATTAACCTTTAAATTAACTAAAATGAAAAGAAGCACAAGAATTCTTTTAGCAATTGCTGTGGCAGCGATCACTTTTGGAACGTTACAGGCAACTGTTGGTCCACGATATTATGATGAATGGCAAGGTAATAACCATCATAACTGCGGATGGTATGACAATGATAAGAATGATAAAACCAATGATGAGAAAACGACCGAATAATTTAGCCAATAACAGCACTGTAAATTGCCGCAGTAAAAAGTGGCAATTTTTTTATTTCATCAATTGAAATATTTTGCAACTCATTGCAGAAATCTGAACTTTCGATACATCATTAATCAGTTCGTCTGTTACTACATTTTTCATTTTACTATAGCCGCTTAGTCTCTCCTTATACGATTTTGTATCGACCGTGATTTCCTTTTTATTGCTATTCATTACAACCATCACACAATTGTTATCATCATACCTGAAATAAACATATACTCCTTCAATGGGGGCAAAGTGCATCAATTTCCCAGAATGTATTACTTCAGCACTCTTCCGCCAGTTGGCAAGCTTTTTAACATATTCAAAAACTTCCTTTTCCTTTACATCGAGGTTATTTGATTCAAACTTATCTATTTTGTCGCCCTTCCACCCTCCGGGAAAATCTTCACGTACGCGCCCATCAGGATTAGTAAAGTTTTTCATCAAAACTTCATCTCCATAATACCACTGTGGTATTCCGCGCATTGTCATTAAAAATGCGACAGCCATTTTAAATTTATTTACATCTTCCCCTACCTCCGAAAAAAACCTGCTTAAATCGTGATTTCCAATAAAAATCACATTGTTATTTGCATTCCCATAAAGGTAATCCTGCACCAGAGTTATGTAAATGTTTGCAACGCCATCAGTCCATGAAAACTTTCCATTTAAACCCTCGAGTAAGCTCCAGTATAAATTAAAATCAGTAACCCCTGGCAGTAAAGAATTATAGCCTGATTTTATATTATTATTTTCATCAAAGTAAGCCTGAACAGCCATGCCTTCCACCCACACTTCACCATATATGCCAAAGCCGGGATATTCTTTATCAATTGCTTTCTTCCATTCAATTAAAAATTGCAGATCGGAATACGGATAAGTGTCTAACCTGAATGCATCAACATGTGCATACTCTACCCACCAGATATTATTCTGAATAAGATAGTTCGCAACAAACGGATTACGCTGATTCAAGTCAGGCATATGCTTATCAAACCAACCATCGCTCATTAATTTCTTATCGTATTCGCTTGCATACTTATCCATTAAAGCAAATGCACGGTAATTTGTCCTGGTAAATGTATCCCATTGATTTATCCAGTCATGCATGGGCAAATCTTTTATAAACCAATGCTCTGTACCCACATGGTTATGCACTATGTCCATTATAACTTTCAAACCGAGATTATGGCTTTCATCTGCATATTTTTTATACAACTCATTATCACCAAACCTCCGATCAATTTTATAATGATCTGTTGCAGCATAGCCATGATAGCTTGTTACCGGCATATTGTTTTCAAGCAAAGGAGTACACCAAACAGCAGTTGCTCCTAAATTTTTTATATAGCTCAGGTGATTTATAATTCCCTGCAGATCACCACCATGACGATCGGTTAATACTTTCCTGTCGTGATCCATCTCATTCATTCCGGCAATCACATCGTTGTTTTCATCACCATTTGAAAAGCGGTCAGGCATAAGAAGATAAATAAAGTCAGATGGATCTAATCCGTAATCAAAGCTTCGTTTTTCACGACTCTGTAATTCATAATTTACTTTGAAAGATGAAGTTGTACTTGTGAAAGTAATTTCAACTATACCAGGTTCTGTGATTTCATCAATTAACAGATCTATAAACAGATAATTCACATTTTCAGCTCTGTTGACTTTTTGTATTGTTACACCAGGATAATTTATTGAAACATCGCACTCTGAAATGTCCTTACCATGAATCATCAATTGAAGCGCTTTATTGTTCATGCCAACCCACCAGCTTGGAGGGGCAATATTTTCAATGGTCTGAGAAAGAGAAACGTGAGTAAATATTATTGAAATAAATAAATTAAATAAGAGTTTCATTTATAAGATTTCAATTACAAAGTAAATTACTCATCCAAAAATATGAAGGCAAAAAGAAAGGTTTCCTAAATGCAAGAAGCCTCTACGACTGTCAATTTATAAGATCAATATCCCGAATTTTGAACAAGATTTGGATTTGCGACTAAATCAGAGGAGGGCAACGGATACAGGTTTAGATGATCAGAAACAGGAGATCCGGTATAAGAGCCCCCTTTAAATGCCCAAATATATTCGCCCCCTGTAAATAAGTTATAGCGAATCAAGTCTGTGCGCCGGTAACCTTCCCAATATAATTCGCGTGACCTCTCATTTAGCACATCGTTTGCCGTGAGGGACGACACATTATGAGAAGCATCACCATAAGCTCTTTCTCTCAGTAGATTTACATAATTTACTCCAAGGCCTGCATCACTAAAACCTCTGGCTGCACATTCAGCATACATCAGATAAATATCTGCAAGTCGAAACATTGGAAAATCGATATCAACAAAGGTGCCTGTAGGATCTGAGCCAGGTGCACCGGTAGAGGTAATGTTTCTCCATTTTGCCACAGGATATCCTACTGTAAAATCGCCAAGATCAGCATCAGAGGTAAATTCGAGGGTTTGACCTTCAGTAAAAAATAAGTTGCGCTCATCGATGCTGTCAGGAAATATGCTCGCAAACTGAGGAGTTGCACGGTTGCCGGCCCATCCAGATTCAACCCCAAAATATGTAAGGTCTATGGGACTCATTACAGGGCCACCTATTGATGCATGAGTTAAAAAAGTGGTTCCTCCATAGGTTTGAGTAAATAGTCCATCGAATGTTATTGGAAAAATAATTTCATTGGATAGATGATTATCTGCCATGAACAAATGTTCATATTCGGGCTCCAGTGAGTATCCTCCCTCATTAATAATTTTACTGCAATAAGTTGCACAATCGGCATACCGCTGCGTTCCGGTATAAACTTCTGCATTCAGATACATTTTTGATAGTAAAGTCCAAACCGCAGCCTTGTCCGCCCGTGCGTATTCATTGCCATGCGGCGCCGGTAGTGATCCTTCAATATCGAGCAGCTCACCTTCTATGTAATTAAACAGGTCGGCCCGTGAAATTTGGTCAGGATAAAATGCACCAGGTTCATCTTCTTCAGTTAAAAAAGGAACACTTCCAAACAAATCCATTGCATGGTAATAGCTTAATGCCCGCAGGAAACGTGCTTCTGCACGATAACTACGGATCAATTGCTGATCGGCATCGCTAAACCCACGCTCAGCCATCTTATCGTCGGCTGTCTCGCGGATGAATTCATTGCATAGCGGAATCTGGAAAAAAATGCGGTAATACATTGCCGTTACAAATGAATTGGTGGATGACCATGTCATTTTATTCAATTCCGGAATTCCGGGATCATTCCATGCGCATTTTGCCTCATCGGTAGGCAGCTCCTGCATGTTCCACAGCACACGGACATAGGCAGAAAAACCTTCATCAATGCCTGCAATATCTGCATTGCCCGCAGGACCCTGGTTGCCGGTAATAGCCAAGCCTGCATAAAGCTTTGCAAGCACATGAATATAGTTGGAAGGGTTTTCATAAACATCTACCGCATCTGTGCCATTGACAGGATTAAGATCAAGATCTTTAAAGCATGACTGAAATGATATACTTGCAAGCATTAGCACCACCATTGTGATTAAGTGTATTTTTTTCATCTCTGAAAAGATTTAAAGATTAAGATTGAGGTTGAGTGAATAAATGCGCGGACGTGGATATATGGTGTTATCTATTCCACCGGCAATTTCAGGATCGAGCCCGGAATATGGGGTTATCACAAAAACATTTTGCACAGTTGCCGTTAACGCAAGTGCTGCACGATTGTTTATGATCTTACCAAAATCATAACCTAAGCTTATATAATCCATTCGTAAAAATGATGCTTCTTCAATATAGTAATCAGATAGAAATTGAAAGGTCTGGAAGTTAGATTCATTATAATCTGCAACAAGATTTTGCAAATAGGTTCCTGTAGTTGGAATATTTTGAAACACCCCTCTTGTTGAGTTTATGTTGTTGTAAATATAATTTCCGAATTCACCTCTCATTGAAAAACCTGCTGTCCATTTTTTATACCTGAAATTTCCATTAAATCCCATGTAAAAATCTGGCGTTGGGTTTTCTCCCCAGATCAAATCATCTGCATTGATTATGTTGTCGCCGTTTTGATCTGCGTATTCGCCTTCAATGGGATTGCCACCCTCGTCATATTCCTGCTGATATGCGAAATATGTAAATGTAGGATAGCCGACCGATTGAATCTGAATTGTATTTCCAATACCGCCTGAGATTCCACCCACCTGAATACCTACTGAAGTTGTGTCTTCAACCTTCGTGAGCTTTGTAATCTCATTTGCATTAGCTGTACCATTTATACCGAATTCAAGCCACGTATTTTTAGTTGATATCACAACTGCATTGATGTTTGCTTCAACACCTGTATTTTCCATGCTGCCCACGTTAGTTAATATTTGATTGGTAAAGTTGGTGCCTGCTGGAACAGGGATTGTTGCAAGAAGATCATCAGTTACTTTTTTGTAAATATCGATGCTGCCGGAGATTTTATCCTTTGCAAACCCAAAGTCAAGCCCTGCATTATAGCTTCTTGTTTCTTCCCATTTAATATTGGGATCATAACCATCAGGCCGAAGCAGATAATAGAATGCATCGCCAAATTGATACTGGGCAGTGGAGGTGCTGGAGTCGTAATTAGCAATATAAGGATAATCATTCCCCAAAATATCCTGTTGACCTGTAACTCCATAACCTGCACGTAGCTTAAGATAAATACCTGCATCATGTAAAAAATTCTCTTCTGAAATACGCCACGCAACGGCTACAGAGGGAAATAAGCCCCAACGGTTATCCGGGCTGAAGCGGGAGGAGCCGTCATACCGTAAAGTGCCTGTAACCATGTATTTTTCTTTTAGTTGATAATTCAGCCTTCCGAAGAATGAGAGCAATGTATTCTCGGTTTCGAAATCGATGCCTGCCGGAGTTATTGTGTCACCGCTATAGTCAATGTTTGGAAATGATGGAGTTTTCGTCAGCCAGTTCTGATAAGAATGACCGGCAGTGAGCTCAATTTTGCTTGAAACGTTTTTCAATTCCTTCACATAGTTAAGATATGCCTCAAGCAGCCTGTTGTCTTTGCTTTGTTTATAATGGTTGTTTGTTCCACCACCGGTACTTGCATTAAAAGATGATGCTGCTTCTTCGGGAATTACCACTGTTCCGCTGCTGCGTGTAAGGTCGCCACCAAGGTTAACAACGCCGTGCAGATCAGGCAAAAAATGGAATTTATAATCAAGCTTTATATTGCCGATCATTCTATTCACCTGGCTTTCATCATCCTTCTGGTTTAATAAACCTACTGGGTTTTTAGGTGCCAGATTGATAAGGTTATTTGATGCGTCAACCCATTGAAAGTACCCTCCATAAGTAGTATCATCATCTACAGTTACAGGTTGCGTAGGATCAAAGGTAACAGCGGCACCTATAGCTCCCTGATCAGCAAAAAAATTATCGGTATGATAAAACTTGGCATTTGCATCAATGTTCAAATGATTATCTAAAAATGATGGCAGCAGATTTAAAGAAATGCCTTGTCTGCTTAATTCTGACCTATCTAATATACCCTGATCTAATAAATATTCAAAATTCAACCGGTAAGGAAGCTGTGCGATACCACCGGAGAATGTTAAATTGTTGTCTGTAGCTAAACCTGTTCTGTAGATTTCTTTTTGCCAATCAGTATTTGCTTCACCAAGTGCCGCCTGCTGTTTCTCAGTGCCGTTTTCCATTACCAAGGTGCGAAATTCATCCGCAGCCAATACATCAATATAATTGGTAAGCTGTGAAATAGAGTTATTCGTATTCAAGCTAATGTGCAGCTTATTATCTGCAACTCCCTTTTTGGTGGTTATAATAATAACCCCGTTTGCTGCACGTGAACCGTAAATTGCAGAAGCAGATGCATCTTTAAGCACAGTGATATTCTCAATATCATTTGGGTTAAGAAGATTTAATGCATTTGCTGCACCTGAGACACTTGTGTTATCTATCGGCACTCCATCAATCACAATAAGGGGCTCGTTGCTTGCATTCAGCGAAGTGCCACCCCGAATACGAATTCTGCTTCCAGACCCTGGGGCACCACTGTTAGAGGTAATTTGCACGCCCGCCATTTTACCGGTTATGAGTTGTTCCGGGGTAACTACATTACCCATATTGAAATCCTTCACTGATATAGAGCTTACAGCCCCTGTGAGATCTTTTATCTGCCTGGTTCCGTAGCCAATTACTACTGCTTCTTCAAGCAATAAAACGTCCTCTTCAAGGGTAACATTTACGGTTGCCTTTTGCCCTGCTGTAACAGTCACCGTTTGGGAAGTTTTTTTATAACCAACAATGGAATAATCCAACTGGTATGTTCCAGGGGAAACGCTTAAGGTATAGCTTCCGTCAACATCAGTTACTGTACCCATGGTGCTGCCGGCAACCACTACTATTGCTCCAATCACTGTTTCACCGGTTTTATCGTTAACCACGCCTGAAATGTTAGCTGTCTGAGCATAAGTTATGATCGGAAAAGCAAACATTATAGCAAATAACACCTTCCTTTTACAGGAGTAAATGTTTTTCATCATCTGGGGTTTTTGGGTGAGTAAATTTTAACTGCACATTAATACTGTAATGTTAATGTTTCATTAAGAGAATTTGAAATTTTTTACAAAATGATTTAAGGGGTAATCTTCAAAAGCAATGATTGCAATATGCCATTGATTCCTAAGTCCAGTTGATCAGGAAATTTTCTTCTGGATACATTTCTCTAAGGTGCTATTCCGTCCTTGCCGGCTTAACTGACTACGGTGATCGGAAACCAAGCTTCTCTCGCATAAGACGCAATCAAAAGCCTTTTGGTTAACATTACCCCTATTCCGGACAAAACCTTTATATCCGCCCTAAATTGTCATTAATTTAATTGTTGATAAAGAAATTTGATTTTCTGACTGAATGATCAATATTTGTAACTTTACCCAGTTTGTAAACATCATTAACCAAATTAAAAAACAATAGCTATGAGAAAAATTTACATCTTATTATTACTTGCAATTTTAATTGGAGGATCTGCAAGTGCTCAGGTAACTGTAACTCTAATTGTAGATGTCACTGATTATGCTGCCGGAGGCAACACAATAGATGCCAATGGAATACATGTAGCAGGGAATTTCATGACTGTTGGATCTACTACTATCACAGCAGATTGGGCTCCGGATAATGCTGCCGGGGCGCTAACAGATAATGGAGATGGTACCTGGTCAATTTCTATCACTTTTCCAGAAACTGCCATTGGTGATACTCTACAATTCAAATTCCTCAATGGGAATGATTGGGGTGTAGGAGCTCCTAATATTGAAGGACAGGCAGACACAACAACATTGACGGATGCATGTGGTATCAATGATGGCTTTGGGGGCTATAATCGTTATCTTATTATTCCATCGAATGATATCACTTTAAAATTTTGTTGGGATCAGTGTGTTCAGTGTGATGGAAGTGATCCTTTCTTAGGCATCAATGAAAACAATATTGCAGTCAGCAACATATCGATACTTCCAAATCCATTCTTTTCAACCCTTCAAATCAATTACACCTTGCAAAATGCAGGTGAGGTATCTCTTAAAGTTATTAATCTTAAGGGGGAAGTTGTTGAAACTATAGAGGGTGGAAACCAGGGTGCTGGCATACATGTAATGGAGATTGATGGAGATAATCTTCCTGCAGGAAATTACTTTTACAGGCTGCAGGCAGGTACTGATTTTACCTCAGGTACAATAATGAAGCAATAACCAATTTCTTTCAACAAGCTTAGAACCCATCCGGAATTCAGGGTGGGTTTTTTTATCTTACATAATCTTCAGTTTTACTTCTCCGATAATGAAAGTTGATTTCAAAGTATATTTTGTTTCTGCATTGGTGTGGTTGAGTTCAGGGGTACATGCACAGGTTGTAACAACAATTCCTCCATTCCCAATTGCTGATGATAGCGTCACCGTTATTTTTGATGCTACCCAAGGGAATGGTGCACTTGCAGGTGTTCCGCCACCAATATTTGCACATACCGGGGTTATTACAAATGAAAGCACATCACCCACAGATTGGCAATATGTGCAGGGAGTCTGGAGCACCTATGATCCCGAAGTATTGATGACTTCAGTTGGAGATAATTTATATCAGATGAAATACCATATCCGCAATTTTTATGGTGTGCCTGTTGACGATACAATATACCAAATGGCATTTGTTTTCCGCAACGAAGATGGAAGCATTGTAGGCAGAGAAGAAGATGGCTCTGATATTTTCGTTGACGTATATGAACCGGGTTTAAATGTTGCCATTTTAGCTCCGTCTGCTGCGCCTTACATTGTTGAAGAATCAGAAATCGTTCATATCACAGCGGTAGCCGCAGAGGCCGGGAATCTGAGTTTATACATTAATAACGTATTTGTTATGTCAACTACAAACGACACAATTGAATACGATTATTTGCCCTCTGCAGGTGGCACTCATATTATTAAGGTGATTGCTGAAGATTCTTTTCAAGTAAAATCGGATTCGACTTCTTTTTTTGTTCGATCACCTGTTGCTGTTGAAACCCTTCCTGCAGGGGTTCAGCAGGGAATTAATTATATCAATGACTCAACAGTAACTCTTGTTTTGTATGCCCCTTCCAAGGAGTATGTTTTTGCAATTGGAGATTATAGCGACTGGCAGGTGAATGAAGATAATTATATGAAAATTACTCCTGATGGACAAACATATTGGACGACATTGACGGGTTTAAATCCTGGTGAAGAATATGCCTACCAATACTTCATTGATGGCAGCTTAAAAGTTGCAGATCCTCTTACAGAAAAAGTTTTAGATCCATGGAATGATCCCTATATTTCTGCAACAACTTACCCTGATCTGAAGCCATATCCTACCGGGAAGACTTCAGGAATAGTCAGCGTTTTTCAAGCTGCACAGGAAGAATATATATGGGCATATCCTGAATTTGTTCCTCCTCAAAACAATGATCTTGTAATCTATGAATTGCTGCTACGTGATTTTGTCTCCACACATGATTATAATACGTTAAGAGATACCTTAAGCTATTTAAAAGCCTTAGGTATAAATGCAATAGAATTAATGCCTGTTATGGAATTTGAGGGCAATTCAAGTTGGGGCTACAATCCCTCGTTCTTCCTTGCTTTGGATAAATATTATGGCACACAGCAGGCCTTCAAGCAATTTATTGACTCTGCACATGCAAATGGGATTGCTGTAATTCTTGATATTGCAATGAATCACGCCTTCGGGCAGTCACCGCTTGTGCAAATGTGGTGGAATTCTGCTTTGGGAATTCCTGCTGCAGATAATCCATATTTTAATGAATATCCAACGCATGATTTCAATGTGGGATATGACTTCAATCATGAAAGTGACGCCACACGTTACCTTACTTTCAGAGTATTCAAGCATTGGCTTGAAGAGTACAAAGCTGACGGATACAGATTTGATCTCTCTAAAGGTTATACTCAAAAAAATACTTTAGGAAATATTGCAGCGTGGGGAGCCTATGATTCAAGCCGCATTGCAATATGGAAAGAAATTGCAGATACTTTGTGGAATGCCTTTCCGGATGCACGTTTAATCCTTGAGCATTTTGCAGATAACTCAGAAGAAACTGAGCTGGCTAATTATGGCTTTATGCTCTGGGGCAACATGAATTATAATTATAGCGAAGCCTCAATGGGATGGACCAGTACCTCGAATCTTTCGTGGGGATCATATCAATCGAGAGGTTGGGAGGTTCCTAACTTAGTTACCTATATGGAAAGTCATGATGAAGAAAGATTAATGTATAAAAACCTTACTTATGGAAACAGCTCTAATCCCTTGCATAATGTAAAGGATTTGAGTGTGGCATTAGAGCGAATGGAACTGGCAGGTGCATTCTTTTTCCCCATTCCAGGCCCAAAAATGATCTGGCAGTTCGGTGAGCTTGGCTATGATTATAGTAAGGAATATGGGGGCGCATTAAGTGAGAAACCAATTCGCTGGGATTATTTAACTGAACCTGACCGCTATGAATTATATCAGGTATGGTCTGAATTTATTAAACTAAAAAATACATACGACGTTTTTAGAACTGATGATTTTGCAATGGATGTATCTGGTGCGTATAAAAGAATTAATTTAAATGACGATGAGATGAACATAACTATCATGGGTAATTTTGATGTATATGATGGTTCTGTAATTCCTGTTTTTCAGCATACAGGAAAATGGTACAATTATTTTAGCGGCGATTCAATTGAAGTTATCGATGTTAATGCTGTAATAGCTTTAAGCCCCGGTGAATACCGCGTATATACAGACGTTAAGTTAGAGCAGCCCGAGATTATACAGTCAGCACCAAATCTTAATCAGCTTTCATCTCAAAGTATCTATGCTTTTCCAAATCCTTCAGCAACTGATTTCACCATTAAATATAATACGTACCACACCTCAATGATAGAATTCAATATTATGAATGTGGCTGGAGAAATTGTTTACTCTAAAGATATTGAAGCAACAAAGGGTGCGCAATCAATTATCTGGAATGGGAAGAATGAAGCAGGTACAAAATTACCGGCAGGCGTTTATTTAGGGCAGATTGTAACCGATAAAGAAATTCAGACAATAAAGCTCGTCTTATTTTAAGCGAATTAAACGACCTTCAATTTGCCTAACGAATGATATAACTTATGCAAGTATCTGACATGTCGTGCAAAAGAAGCTCCTTCTTCTACCAATTCCCGTATGCTTCATGGTAACTGCACCGCCACAATTGAAGCACTTTTTCTTCTTATATATCTGCCAATGTTTTCTCAACTGATATACTTTTTTCCATTCATAAAACAGGAAGCAATACTCACGTACGTCTTTAACTATTTCTTTAATTTGTTTATTGCTTAAGAATTTTATGTGAGTTTCCGGATGAATTTTAACACGGAACAGCACCTCATTTTTTATGATGTTGCCTACTCCGGAAAAGATATCCTGATTTAAGAGCACATCGCATATCATTGCATCAGGAAATAACTTGAGCGACCTTGTCGTGCTGGCTGCATCCCACTGCGGAGACATTACATCGCTTTTCCAATTATAAACCTTATTTACATCTTCATCTATTATTTTGACCGAACAGGGTGTATAAATTCAGTATTCCATTTTTAAACTGAAGGCTAAGTCGTGGTACAGTCTCCTTTTCCTCATTTATCCGATAACTGCCAAACATCAAAAAGTGAATGCGTACGAAGAAATGTGGAAAGCAGATAATAAAATGTTTGCCCCAGCTTTTAAAATCAATAATACGCTCGCCCGCAAGCCTGCCTTTATCCGTTGTAGTGTTTCCCGTGACCTTAAGAATCTTTTTTCCCTTAAAGTGTTGCACTTCCTCCTTAATGATTATTATCGAAGGCCCCTCCATGATCAGCAGAATTCCTGCTGCTCGTCCGTATAGTAGGTCTTTCGGGAGTTTAGTTGCGCAATTTTAATTTTATCTCCCGTAGGTGAGTGTGATTTTTTAGAATTGTGAACTTTTAGGAAATGCCGGATTTCACCACTTATCAGGTCTGGATCGGTTTTCTTTATTTGTTCTTCCGCATCACGAAGAACTGATTTAATAGCTTCATTCAATGATTCTATTTTCTTATCAGGAATTTTATCACAGTGTGAAGCAGGGGCTATGTCGGCCATCCATAAAATTTCATCTGCGTAAGCGTTGCCTATGCCACGAATGATGTGCTGGTCAGTCAAAAATGCTTTAATGTTGGATGCCTTTACTGCTCTGAGCATCTTTTTAAGCAATGCTTTGGTTATTTTTTTTGAAACTGCATCCGGTATTTTAGAGGATGGAGGATTCAATGTAAGCTTTGCCTGCCGCATAAAATCTGAAATGATAAGGCTGCTCTTATTATCAAATGTGAGCGCAGCTATTGTCTTCTTGCCGGGTTTTACATCATCAGAGATATCCATTTGGCCATGTAACATCAAGTGCAATCCAAGAACAGCACCGTTGTCAAAAATAAAACTCAATTCCTTCCCATCGCGACTCACTTTTGAGAGGGTAGCTCCTAGTAAAGATTTCGGTAGATGCATTTAATTTTCCAGGATAGTATATCTCTATTCCATAAATTTTTTTACCAGCAAATAGTTTAGTCAGATTGTGTGAGAAGACATTTAGATCCGGAAGTTCAGGCATAAACTCATATTTATATATAGCGATATATTAATAGCCCTCAAACAAGGTTCCTTTCAAAGTAATCGACTACAAGTACATTATTTCCTACTTTCTTTCTCTAATTTCTTACTAATGACCACCGCGGCTTTTGCTCCCTGAGCCGCTGCCATAACAATCATCTGCATATCCTCTGTCATATCTCCGGCTACGTATAAGCCAGCCACATTGGTCTCCTGTGTTCTGCTGCATTTAATAACTCCTTTCGCATCAAATTCACAATTCAGATTTGCCGCCAGATTGCTATGTTGTTTGTTTCCAGTATTGATAAATATTGCCTGTATAGATATTGCAATTCCGCTCTCAAGAATCACCCTCTCTATTAAGCCCTTTGCACCCTCCAACTTCACAATTTTTTCAAAGTGAATCTTAATGCCATTCCGCTTTAGCAATCTAATCTTATGCTGATCTTTATCTTCGAGGTCATGGGCGAACAGTGTGATATCACTGCTCCAGCTTCTTAAGGCAAGGGAGAGGTCAAACGCTCCTATTCTTGTATCATGAACCCCAAGTGCTTTGTCTTGCACCTCCCAACCATCACAATAGGGGCAATGGAATGCGCTAATCCCAAAGTATTCTTCTATACCTGGTATATCAGGAAGTTTATTAACGAGGCCTGTTGCAAGAAGCAAATTTTTTCCTTCGAATATCTTTCCGCTGTTTGTTGAAACAATGAAAGTGGCCTCTTTCTTTTCTACGTTTGTAACGGCCTCTTTCAATATTTTAATTCCATATGGAAGCAGTTGATCTCTTGCAATTTTTAAAAATTCCTCAGGGGAGTATCCATCACGCGTTAAATATCCATGCAGTGCATGTGAAAATTTATTCCTTGGTTTGGCGGTGTCAATTACAAGAATATTTCTTCGGCAACGGGCAAGTACTAGCGCTCCGCTTAATCCCGCAGGGCCACCTCCCACTATTATAACATCCAACATAGTATAAACCTGTTTGCTCCTTTCCCTATTCCCGATTAAATAAAAAACGATGGTGAATAAAAATCACCATCGTTTGAAGCAAGTTTATGTCCTAAGGTTATTTGTGATTATTATTTGCATCGGTGCCGTTGTTCATATTACCGTTATGCATATCTTTATGATCCATATTTTTCATCATGTCTGATAGAGATTGGACAGAATCTAAATGCATTCTTAAAACTGGCAGTGTAGTGGAAGCAAATGCTTTTATGTCTGCGTCATTTCCATGATTAGCTTCCATTTCAAACATGTCAATGTCATCTTTGTGATGTCTTATCATCATATCCATGTAATCCTCATCAAAATCAGCACCTGTCTTTTCTCTCATATCATCCATGTGTTTTTGGTGGTCTTCTCCCATTGTAGCTGGTAATGTAATATTCTTTGAAGCTGCAAGAGCCTTAAGGTCATTATTTGCCTTTGTATGATCTCTTACAATCATTGCTGCAAACTTTTTAACCCATGTATCTTTACTTTTTTGCTGAGCTAAATTGCTAAGCTCCACTTCCATCATGCCCCCACTTGCAGCCTCTACCATAAATTCAGAATCATCCATTTCTATCGAACCCGTAACTTCGTCATCCTTGATAGCTTCTTTATTAGCTTCTTTAGCTTCCTCTACACTGTCGTCGCCATCTTTATTACTTGTGTTGGTGCAAGCATAATAAGATACAACGGTTATTGACAGCATTATTAAAAAACTTAACTTTTTCATAAGTGCTTTTGTTTGGTGAATTTGATTATAACGCTTACAAAACATATGCCTTGCAGTTTATAATTATCTTACTGGTAATATGGTGTCAATAATAAAGAAAATACACATAAGAGGGGGATTTTTTTTCCCAACTGTGGATTGATTTAGGCATGAATAATGCTAATGAAAAAAAAATTACCTGAATAAAAAGTTATGCTCGTGTAATGGCATACTATTTAACTTTAAAACCTCTTAAAAAACAAAAAATTATGGAAAATTCGAATTCAAATGTACCAAGCCGCGGAATGGTAACCGGCATGTTCACCGATAGGGATAGTGCAGAACGCGCTTATAAAAGCCTTGAGTCCCGAGGTTATACTAAAGATGAAGTAAATCTTTTAATGTCGGACGAGACGAGAAAGAGACATTTCAAAAATGATGATCGGGATTCTGAATTAGGCAACAAGGCCATGGAAGGTGCAGGTGCTGGTTCTGCAATTGGAGGAACCATTGGTGCAATAGTAGGTGCGATTGCTGCTATAGGATCTAATCTTCTTATTCCCGGTCTTGGTTTAGTTATCGCTGGACCATTGGCAGCAGGTTTAGCTCAGCAAAAAAGTAAAGATACATGGGTTAAAAAGTTTGCAGCAATGATTGTA
>MWVX01000089.1_pt1 | contig 25495 bp, 30 predicted proteins | sample 1047311 | NCBI WGS metagenome assembly MWVX01 (sample SAMN06349984, study PRJNA376086) | soil metagenome | isolation source: MtG-4 sample Antarctic (ecotone) soil | place: Antarctica | collected 2015-01-13 | reverse complement strand
ATGCTAAGGACTCTACTAAAGCCAGCTTTTCTACTCCCGCTAAAGGTCTTTTTAAAAAGTGAGGTGCGAATATACAAGCATTATTGAAAATAGAAAACCTTCTGAAATACTATTTCAGAAACTTTTGCATTTCTATCTATTTCTCACAAGAACTACTTCCAAATTCTCACAAGAACTACTTCCAAATGAAAGCTGAGGAAGGTATACGTGCAGGAATAATAATAATAGAACCCTTTTCAGATACCCCTGGAAGCTTTTGCGATTTTTCTGCCCATGATTGGGGCACCTGCTTTTGAAAGAGGCTAACGATAATAAATGAGCGCACACCGTCTAGGTCTCAATAAAAGGTATGGGAAAAAAGCACTGAAAACTTTGTATTAAATAAATCTATAATAGACCCTGCTGCGAAATTTTAGTAAAATTATTTGGCCAATAAACCTTTGAGAGAAGTTTTTGAAATCTTAAGTGCTAATTATTGAATTTGGATATTCGACTGCTGTTAAAAAAAGACCTTTAGCGGGAGTAGAAAAGCTGGCTTTAGTAGAGTCCTTAGCATTGAAAATATTTTGAAAATCCAGCAAAGAAATTGAACCTCGTCCTACCATCAACATAGTTCCTACTAAACCTCGTACCATCCCTCTTAAAAAACGATTAGCCTTAACACTGTAAATAAGACTTTCTCCCTCAGTAAACCACATACTTTTAGTTATTACACAGGTATTTGTTTTTGCATGAGTATTTTTTTTAGAAAAAGATGTAAAATCAGTATAAGTTATAATAAGAGATGCAGTTTTATTCAAATCCTCAAGATTTAGCTTAAAGGGATAAAACCAGGCGGTATCATTAAGGAACGGATTTTTGGAGGTATAAATACAGTATTTGTATTCCCTTGATGTTGCATGAAAACGGCAATGGGAGTCATTTGAAACAGGTAAGATCGATTTTATAACAATATCAACTGGAAGAATACAATTAAGATTATATAAGAAATGGGAAGGCAATTCGAAATCAACATCAATATGAAAGTAATTTTGATAAGCATGAACGCCGGCATCTGTGCGAGATGCACCTGTTAGTTTACAAGACTTACGAAAACAGGTGAGGAGAGCTTTCTCCACTTCAGACTGAATTGTTATCCCATTCTTCTGCCTCTGGGAACCAGCATAATTAGTTCCCTTGTAAGATACTTCCAGGAAATATCGCATAAATGCTTTTAATTGAAATGTTTATTTGCGAAGAATTGACTTGAAACGATTAACAAAAGAAACATCAATAAACTCTTTTTCAAGAGATGAATAGAGTTCTGCATCAGCAGCGTAGTTATAAGAAGCATCAAAAAACTTGTATCGGCCTTCATCAGAAAGAAATAACGTGGATAACCCCTTAATCTGTTTTGTGGTAAAGCATTTATTTTTAAAAGCCTTTCGCGCTTCATTAATCATTTTTTCATCACTTGTTGATATAGCCATCTTTTTTCTTAACCTTGTAAAATCTTGTTCTGTCGCTAAATTTTTACACTGACTATTTAATGGAGGATTAGCACTTTCAGTAGTTACCGCAGACTTATTAGAATCGGTAGGAGTATTGCTGTTCGCCTTATTTACTTCCATGTTCAGGAACTTTAGATCATCCCCGGTACTCCCTGCTGCCTCTATCTTATTATTCGCTGATTTCTTAGTACTTGCAATTCCTTCGTTAGAAGACCCTTGCTTATTAGCATTCCCCGGAATAATAACCTGGACTGTATCCTTGCCAGAATGAGAAGAATCAATATAGGTTTGATATACACCCATTGAACCTTTCAATTCGTCTACTTTCTTCACGACTGATCTATTTGCAGGACCCGAATTTGCGGCTCGTCGACCACCTTTTGCGGAGGTCTGTTGAGACGCTGGTTTTGTTAGCTCTGAATTCGTTTCCTTTTGTGCGTCAGGAATAGTTGTGGTGTTGGCTGGCAAAGTTTCAGCGACACTTACTTTTACTTGTGCACTATCTGCTGAAGAATTATTTTCAGCAGTCTTTTCTTGAATTTTTGTTTCAGTTTTTGTTACAGGCGGATCCTTCTTTCTTTCAAAAGATATTTCAGGTTTGTATTCTTCCTTCGGGTTTTCGATATCAACTTTTGCTACGTCGCTTACCCTTTGTTCGTGCGGCATTATAACAGCAAGAGTTTGCAGATTAAATAATCCCCAACCTTTTTCTCCGAAATTTTTAAGATTAAAACCAAGATCTTTTTTATCAATCACATATTTAAAACCGTGTTCGGGATAAGCATTAGCAGGAAAGCCTACAGTTACATTGTATTCTCCGTCAGAAAGTTTTGGAATAATTACATAACCCGAAGTAGTCGAACTGTAAATTTTACCATTTAAAGAAACATAAAAGGGCTGCCTGTTATCCGTTTGCATAAAAACAAAGTGCTTCTCCTGCCCGTAAAGTCTATTAAATAGAACGACGTAAAGAAAGATTTGAAGTAGATATCTCATTAGTATAATTGTTCAAATATTGTGGTTGTAAAAATAGTGACACTAAAACTTCCTTTAATATGTAGAAAGTGATTTTAATAAAGTGTTTACAGTTGCCTTATAGCAAAAACAATGCTTAGCCCATACTTTTGGCCTCTTTTTTACAACAACAAGAACTGAATGCTTAAATACATTGTCCTCATTATAAACATCCTTGCTTTTTCAACCAAGGGAGACTGCCAATCAAAATTTGACAGGGGAGATGATAGCTGGAAGGAAATTTATAGATCTGCGTCCCAAAAAGACCATGATCTTGTTCATACAAAGCTTTCTGTAAAATTTGATTATTCAAAATCTTATTTGTACGGCCATGCCTGGATAACCTTGAAACCGCATTTTTATAGTACCGATTCCTTGAGATTAGATTCAAAAGGAATGGATATAAAGAAGGTGGCACTCTGGAAAAATGGGAAGACAACTGATCTTTCTTATTCTTATAAGGATAGTCTAAACCTCAGAATTAAACTCGACCGTACTTATAAAGGTGGCGAGATGTACACTGTTTTTATTGATTACACTTCAAAGCCCAACGAATTTAAAGCTGAAGGAAGTACAGCTATTACCGATGCTAAAGGTTTATATTTCATCAATCCCAAAGGCGAAGAAAAAGATAAGCCAACACAAATATGGACACAGGGTGAAACAGAAGCGTCATCAGCCTGGTTTCCAACAATTGACAGGCCCAACCAAAAGACGACGCAAGAAATTGCAATGACAGTTCCGGGAAGGTATGTTACACTGTCAAACGGAAGAATGGTCAATCAGAAAAAAAATGCAGACGGCACAAGAACTGATGTCTGGAAAATGGATCTTCCAAATGCTCCTTATTTGTTTTTTATGGCGGTGGGCGATTTTGCTATTGTAAAAGATACTTACAAAGGCAAGGAAGTAAGTTACTACGTTGAAAAGCCTTTCGAAAACGTGGCGCGCAAAATATTTGGACTTACTCCGGAAATGATGGCTTTTTACTCTTCTAAATTAGGTATAGAATATCCGTGGCCTAAATACTCACAGATTGTGGGAAGAGAATATGTAAGCGGGGCTATGGAAAATACAAGTGCAACTCTTCACTCTGAATATTTACAGCAGAATGCACGGCAACTGGTGGATGGGAACAAGTACGAAGATTATATATCTCACGAGTTGTTTCACCAATGGTTTGGAGATATGGTTACAGCAGAAAGCTGGAGCAATATCACCGTAAACGAAAGCTTTGCAAATTATAGTGAAGTATTGTGGGATGAATTCAAATACGGAAAAGACGCCGGCGATCAACGCAATTATAAAGACATGCAGGCTTACTTTATTAGTGGAGGTGGCGGTAAAGATTTGGTGCGGTTTCATTATCGCGATAAGGAAGACGTTTTTGATGCTGTTAGCTACAATAAGGGAGGCAGGATATTAAATATGTTACGAAATTATGTTGGCGACGATGCATTTTATAAATCACTCAACGTTTACCTGGCAGCCAATAAATTTAAATCGGTCGAAGCACATCATCTTCGCCTTGCATTTGAAGAAGTAACAGGGAAAGATCTCAATTGGTTTTGGAATCAATGGTATTTTGGAAGCGGTCATCCACACTTAGAGATTACTTATGGATATAATGAAGATGCAAAAAAAACAACCATAATTGTGAGCCAAACACAAACAGGAGACAAAATTTTTAAGTTGCCTGTAGCAATTGATTTGTACAATACCGGTAAAAAAACAAGATATAATGTATGGGTTGAAAACAAAACCGACACCTTTAGTTTTGCGTCCTCAACAAAACCTGAATTTGTAAATTTTGATGGAGATAAAGTTTTATTAGCAGAGAAAAAAGAGAATAAAACGCTCTATGATTATATCAATCAATACAAGTATGCGAAGACTTATGTTGACCGGCGAGAAGCAATTAATTATGCTGTAAAACATAAAGACTTGCCAGAAGCAAGAGATTTTTTACTGTCGCAAGCGTTGAAGGATCCTTATTATGAATTGAGAGAACGGGTTTTAAAAAACTTGAAGGACACCGATCTGGATTCGGAAAGCATTAGAACAATTGAGAACATTGCAGGTAAAGATGTTAAACGGGTAAACCGTGCTTCCGCTATTGATATTTTAGGTACTCTAAAAAATCCTGCATATACTAATTTTTTTATAGCCGGAACTAAAGACTCTTCTTATAGTGTTGCAGGTTCTTCGTTGCTTGCTTTAGCCGCTATTGATAAGGTAAAAGCTATTTCATTGCTTCCTGTTTTAAAGAAAGATGCAAAAGGAAATTTAGAAAAAGCTGTTGAACAAGTAAGTGCTTTAATTAAAGGGGAAGTGGATGTAAAGAGATCATCAGGCAGCATGTTGAAGTTGCCTTAAGTATTTACATTGGCCGTCTCTCCTTACTGTTTCATCACAGCTTCAAAAGCTTGGTATAGCGTATTACCTCCTCTTGTTCTCACCTCAGGAATCTAACAGTTGCAAGCACTGGATACTTGGTTTACAATGCATGAATAACATACGTTACCACTCCCCATACACTAAAGTCAGCAAAAGGATCTACATCGATTGGAGACAGTTTTGTTGTCTCTGGTATCAATCTTATTTTATTGAAACTCTTTTCAAGTCGCCGCACCAGCATTTCACCATTCAATACTACAACTACCACTTTCCCATTTACATTGGTAAGACTGCGATCCACTACCAACGCATCTCCGCTAAAAATGCCCGCATCTATCATTGCCTCACCATTCATACGGAAGAAAAATGTTGCGGGCTTATTTTTTATCAATTGCTCATTTAGGTCAATTCCTCTTTCCATGTATTCATCGGCAGGTGTGCTGAAGCCTGTAGTGTTGGCTCGATGGACATCATGTTGTGTAAAGTTTTTTGTGCCTTTATACGCGCTTTTAAACAGTTCTCCTTCCATATACTAAGGTTAATTTACTAAAAGTTTTAGTAAAAGTATACTAAAATCTGGTGTGGTAGTTACCGGGGCATAAAATTCTAATCCTTAAATTGGCCGTACTATAAATCCTGCCTGCTCCCAACCTGTAGCATTTTTGTTTTTGTATTTATAGCTAATAGCCCTGACGACTAAGATGAATTATACGTCACTCCAGCTATTGATTGGTTACTTAAAACGATTTGACATACATTTGTTCTATTCTTGATGGAGCAACTGTTGAAAGTAACTTCAAATAGCACTAAATCTATAAAAAGTCTTTCGTTCAGCTAAACACACAAAAATTAATATGCGTTCTTATGGGAAGAGGTGACAAAAAAACTAAAAAGGGGAAAATATTTAAAGGTTCTTTCGGTAAAACACGCAGGGCAAGGCCACTTAAAGCAGCCAGGGAAACTCCCGCAACAAAAGAAGTTTAGTGTTGGTTTAGGGTGAAAGCCTTTCAATCTTCCAGGCTTCATTAGGCAGTTTGGTAAATAATATCCTGTCGTGGAGGCGGCTATTACGCCCCTGCCAAAATTCAATATTAACGGGTTTAACTATGTAACCTCCCCAGTAAGAGGGGCGCGGAACTTCCCCATTACTAAATCTATCTGAAAAGTTTAGAAAACTTTCTTCAATAGCTTCGCGGTTAACTAAGGGTACACTTTGTGAAGACGCCCACGCCGCAATTTTACTTCCTGTCGGTCTGGACCGGAAATAAGCATCGCTGTCATGTTCACTTATTTTTTCAACGTTTCCTTCAATTCTTATCTGCCGTTCCAGTTCTTTCCAAAAAAATACAAGAGCAGCTTTGGGATTATTTTCTAATTGCCTGCCTTTACTACTTTTATAATTTGTATAAAATATAAAGCCTTCTTTAGAAAAGCCTTTTAATAAAACTATTCTTGCTGATGGTATACCTTCGGCAGTGCAGGTAGCAAGCGTCATGGCATTTACTTCTGTAATATCACTCCTCACCGCCTCATCCCACCAAATTGAAAATTGGTCCACGGGGTTCTTCTTTACATCCTCTTCAAGCAGTGACTTCATTTTATAGTCCTTTCTTATGTTGGCTATTCCCTCGCTCATTTAATGAGATTTGTGCAACAAATGTAAACGCAAAAACCAGAAGCAACGTTTTGAACCTCGCAACATTCCGGCGTTTAAATTACTAACTGGCCAATTGGACCATCTTTCGTGTTTGCTTCAACTCATCTTTATTATTGGCTTTTTCAAATCAACCTCCTAAAATTATAAAGAAGCTCTCCTATGTTTGCAAAAACAGGAGACAGCCCTTTTTTATGAGGGAATATTAGGATGCAAGGAGTGCAACATCGAAAGCGCAGATGCTGCGATGTGGAACCGCTCTTTGTAAACATCAAAAATAACCATCACTTCCGCCGCTTGATGCTAAGAGGTATCGAAAAAGTATCTATAGCCAGTAGCAAAAAAACCTGAAGCAAAATATTATTTATCTCCTCAACCTACCAACTCTAATAGATAACCATAAAATAAAAAACCGCCTCAACTTTAGTAGTGAGACTGCTTCTTTTTATTCTCAATATGTTAACCACTGGTGTGTAGCAATTCTTTACTTTTGCCGTCCGAATAAAAAAATATGAAAGGACCCGTTTCTAAATTTATAGAACATAACTATCGCCACTTTAATGCCGCCGCGTTAGTTGATGCAGCAAAAGGCTACGAAGCACATTTATTGGAGGGCGGAAAGATGATGATAACTCTTGCAGGAGCAATGAGCACCGCTGAATTGGGTATTTCGTTAGCAGAAATGATACGGCAGGATAAAGTACAAATTATTAGTTGTACCGGCGCAAACCTTGAAGAAGATATTATGAATCTTGTGGCCCATAGCCATTATAAAAGAGTTCCTAATTATCGTGAGTTAGGCCCTAAGGAAGAGTGGGAACTTTTGGAACAAGGGTACAATCGGGTTACCGATACCTGCATTCCCGAGGAAGAAGCTTTTCGCAGAATACAAAGACATATTCATAAGATTTGGAAGGATGCTGAGGATAAAGGTGAACGATACTTTCCTCACGAGTATATGTATAAGCTTTTGCTAAGCGGGGTAATGAAAGAGAATTATGAAATTCCTGTTGAGCATAGCTGGATGATTGCAGCTGCAGAAAAAAATCTTCCTATAATTGTTCCCGGCTGGGAAGATAGCACCATGGGAAACATTTTTTCAAGCTATTGTATTAAAGGGGAATTGAAATCTACCACCATGAAAAGTGGTATTGATTATATGATTTGGTTAAGCGATTGGTATAAGCATAACAGCTCAGGAAAAGGCATCGGCTTTTTCCAGATTGGAGGCGGTATTGCCGGAGATTTTCCAATATGTGTTGTACCTATGATGTACCAGGATCTTGAGATGCACGAAATTCCTTTCTGGAGTTATTTCTGCCAGATAAGCGACAGCACAACTTCTTATGGTTCGTATTCTGGTGCAGTTCCTAATGAAAAAATTACATGGGGAAAGTTAGATATTCATACTCCCAAATTCGTAATTGAAAGTGATGCCACTATTGTTGCTCCATTAGTGTTTGCTTATATATTAGGGTTGTAAGACTATTATTGCTTTTGGCAGCTAAATAAAACTTATGCCAATCTTTAGCCCTTTTATGCAGGGCTTTTATTTTACCATATCTCACCGAAATTGATATTAGCAACACAATCGTCAGAAAAGAAAAAAGCATAAGTAATACTCTTACCCTTTTCTTTAAGTTGATAACCTTCATTATTGTATTCGAAAACCTCTGCTTCTTCAGTATCGGGAGAAATAATAATGTAATATTTTATCTGTTGCTGCTCGTAAATTTCAAATTTGCTGTGCCTGTCTTTTAATGCTGTTGAAGGAGATAAAATTTCTACAACTAATGAGGGAGGAAAATCGAGGTATTTTTTTTCTATAGTATTACAAACAATTAGCAAGTCTGGTTCAAGAATGATGTCCTCAGCTACTTTATAGTCTATAGGTTGATAAACGCTACATTTTTTACAGCTTTTCAATACCATTGTAAACTCTGCACCTAAAGACATTGCTATCCGCTGATGCTCAGGAACAGGCATTGGGCTCATCGCATAAGGAATTCCATCAATCAACTCCCATTGCCCTTCCCAAAGTATCCAATCATTATAAGTGTAATGAGGAAGTATTTTTACTGCACTTGACATATTAGCTGAGTACAAATTTAGTAATTCAATTATTACTGCAAGAGTTTAAACCCGAACAGCCGTTCCTGTTGCGATTACCATAAGCATACTTCCATTTGTTCCAACTGTTTCAAAATCCAGGTCAATACCAATAATTGCATTTGCACCGATTGTTTGTGCTTTTTGGATAAGCTCAGTTAATGCATTTGTACGTGCTTCATCAATCACCTTTTCATAAGTCGCGCTTCGTCCACCTACTATATCACGTATACCTGCAAACAGGTCTTTTAAAATATTGGCTCCTATAATTGATTCAGAGCTTACTATACCTAAATATTGTTGTACTGGTCGTCCTTCTATATTGTTTGTTGTGGTAGTTATCATATAAATGCGAGTTTAAAAATAATTATGTAATCAGTAAGTTCTTCCAATTGTGTCGCAAATTGCTTTAAGTAAAGAATTGTTATTATTCGCATCCTGCCCCTTTTCCCATAACATTACTCCGTTACCAAAGCTCCTGGCATACATTGCTTTATTTTTTACTGTCTGCTGACCGTTATAATAAACTTTATAGTTGGTAAATCCGGCAGCAGTTACAATAGCAGAGTCTGATAAGGGACTACCCCCCTGCATTAAAATGCCATTATAAGTTAATACAGTTCCTGTTTGTGTTATCCCACTTGGGCGGCCATAAGCCGGAATACCTAATACCGCTTTTTCTTTAGGCATACCTCGTGTCCCTACCCAGTAATTCAAGGAGTTAACCGCCAAAGCATAATCACTGTGATGTTTGTACGGCGCGCTTGTACTAAAATCATCGTAAGCCATTATGTTGAACCAGTCTAAGTAAGTAAACAGTTCACTTTTTATAGCATCTCTTATACCCCCTGCATACTTACCAGGTGTAATTGCGGCCGTACAATAATATTTACTGTCAAGGTGGCAACTGTCACTTAGCTCCTTCATTAATGCTGTATAGGTTTTATCGCTTCCATCACTTGTAGTGGGATATTCCCAATCCAGATCAACACCCTGCAGCTGGTATTGCCTTACAACATTCATTAATTGAGTTATAAAAAATGTTCGGCCTGCCGGGGCAGCGGCCATATTTTTGAAGTCGGTAGTGCTTCCATTTACGCTTATAAAAACCTTTGCTCCGTTGGCTTTAGCTTTAGCTGCAACAGCAATTAAAACGGACGGACTGGCAACTGAGATACTGCCGCTACTTGTAACAGACGCAAAAGCATAATTAACTACGTTACACATGCGAAACTTTGCATCAGGCACTAAAGCAGGATCGCGGTAGGATGGAAAGTATCCTACCACATAAAAACCAAATGGTGCAGGAGGTGCAATACTACCGCCGCCTGCAGGAGCTATTGTATTTTTACGGCAGGCACTTAGAAAAACAACTGTTGTAAGGAAAGCAATTGAAAGGCGGAAAATCCTAATATTCATATAAGAATTTGGATTTGGAAGATAGCCAAATTTTTGAAGTGCAGTAAAACATTAGGCTTCTCACAACCATTAGCACAGTCCCAACCAGCAAGAACTTAAAATTTCATTTCCATAAATCCTAAACCTGTTTCCATTATGCGTGTATCGTTCTCTTAGCATTATTCTTGCAAGGATTTGCTAAATCAATTACTAAATGAAGAAATTTTCAGTTTCAATTGCTTTTTTATTAACTGTTGTTCGTTGTTATGCAGATGAAGGAATGTGGTTGCCCCTGTTGCTCGGACAGCAGGTATATAAAAATATGGTAAGCAGGGGCTTGAAGTTAAAACCCGAACAGCTGTACAGTGCCAACAGATCCTCTTTAAAAGATGCTATCATAATATTTGGAGCAGGCTGCACAGGAGAGATAGTAAGCAAACAGGGTTTGATCTTCACTAACCATCACTGCGGGTACAGCCAGATAGCTTCTGCAAGTACAGTGGAAGCAAATTATTTAAGAGATGGTTTTTGGGCAACAGACAAATCAAAAGAAATTCCATCGAATAACTTAAGTGTGAAATTTCTTAACCGTATTGAAGACGTAACCCGAAGGGTTCTGGATAGCCTGAGTGGGCTTACAGGAAGCGAACGCGCTTCGAGATTAACACGGGTTCAAAAAAATATTCGAAATGCTGTAACCGCAAATGATGAGTTTAAAGATGCTGTTGTTGCCAGCATGTTTAAGGGCAACCAGTTTTTTATGTATGTGTATGATGTATACAAAGATGTTCGCCTGGTAGGTACGCCACCAGAGAGCATTGGCAAATTTGGCGGCGACACAGATAACTGGGAATGGCCACGTCACACCGGAGATTTTTCGGTTTTTAGAGTTTACATGAGTAGCAATGGCAAACCTGCTAATTATAGTCCTTCAAATGTTGCATATAAACCTAAGCATTATCTACCCGTGTCTGTTAAAGGTATTAAAGATGGGGATTATGCAATGATATTCGGTTACCCTGGTGGCACTAACCGTTATGAGTCTTCTTTTGGAATAAAGCTGGCAACTAAAGTTAATAATCCGGCTTTGGTTAAGCTGCGGGACATGCGATTGAAGTATATGTTTGAAGAGATGAAAAAATCTCCTGATGTAAAATTGAAACTTGCAAGTAACTATGCTACAGTTGCTAACTACTGGAAGTTTTTCGCCGGTGAAACACAGCAGTTATTGAAATATGATGTATATGGCCAGAAGCAAAAAGCGGAACAGGCATTTGTAAATTGGGGCAAGGGTAAACCGGAATATCAAAGTGTCTTCAACGAATATGGTTCGAATTATGAAGCGTGGAAGCCGTATGCTCTGCATCGGGTTTATATTGAGGAAGGCATTAAAGGTTCACCACTTTTAAAGTTTATAAATGCTTCCTGGATTGATAGTTTAGAAAGCGTACTGTCAAAAAAAGATGCTGCCAAAGAAGAAATAAACAAGGCAATTGAGAAAGCAGATTCTACACGAAAAGCATTCCTGGCTTCAGAAGATAGATTTAGCGACCGTAATATAACAGCCGATGTCTTAAGAATGTTTTACGAAGACATTGATAAAAATCAACACCCCAAAAACTTTTACCAGGAATTGTTTAGAGAATATGAAAATAACATGGAGGGCTACAGGAAATACACTGACCAGGTATTTACAACCACTATGGCTTTTAATGATGAAGCATGGAAGCAGTTTAAAGACCGGCCAAAATTACAAGACCTGCAGGCAGATCCTGCTTATAAACTTGCTGCAACTTTCATTAAAGATTATAATGACAAGTCTGGAAAGATGTATACTTCATTTACTGATAAAAATAATGACTTAGCCAGGTTGTACTTAAAAGGTATCATGGAGCAGGATAAGGCAAAAGCTGCCATGATGTACCCTGATGCCAACTCTACCATGCGTGTTAGCTTTGGTAATGTAAAAAGCTACAATCCCCGGGATGCAGTTCATTTTCGTGAAGTAACTACGATGAAAGGTGTTATGGAAAAGTACAAACCGGGTGATTATGAATTTGATCTGCCGAAGAAATTTGTGGATCTATATAGGGCCAGAAACTTTGGAAGATATACTGATGCAAAAGAAAAAGATATTGTTGTTGGTTTTATAACTACCAACGATATTACCGGGGGTAACTCAGGTTCTCCTGTAATTAATGCAAATGGCGAATTAATAGGATTGGCATTTGATGGCAACTATGAAGCTTTAAGCCATAAACTTGCTTTTGACAAAGACCTTAACCGTACTATTTGTGTAGATGTACGTTATGTATTGTGGTGTATAGAAAAGTTAGGCGGTGCAAAAAACATAGTAGATGAATTGACACTTATAACTAAGTGATTACAAAAGTAAAAATTTAAAGAAGCGTTCATCCGGGATCAGTGGTTTCTTTCTTATCCGCTTGCGTAAGAACATCTGGTAAAAGAGTAACAATAAGAGTTCGTGTTATTCGTCTTTCCACTTCCATAAATGGAGACATGCATAGGTGCGAAAAGGAGACCATTTTTTTGAGATCCTCAACATTTTTTCCTTTAAGACTTTTTTGTCCTCAATAGCAAGTTTATAAACTTTTACCATAGCAGTTTGAATGCCGAGATCGTCAACAGCAAAAACATCCTCACGGGCCAAAGTAAACATTAGTAACATTTCAACGGTCCATTTGCCTACACCTTTAATTTGTGTAAGCAACTGAATAATTTCTTCGTTTCCAAGCGTTAGCAATTTTTCATCTGTCATGTTTTGCTCAAGACAAAAACGAGCTACATTTTGCACATAATTTACTTTTGCGTTTGATAAACCAATTGCACGTAAAGTTGCGAAAGGAGTTTCGTTTACCTGCTCTGGCGTTGGTTCTTCTCCACCATAAATTTCAAGAAACCGTTTGTAAATAACTTTAGCGACTTTAGTACTTAGCTGCTGGCTCATAATGCCTGCCATTATTCTTAGCGGTATGTTTTGCTTTAGTTGTAACTCAGGTACGGGTTCATTTAAAATCTTTGAAAGCTTCTTGTCTTTTTGTAAGTGAAGAAAGTATTCCATTTTTTCTAATTTTAGCAGTTATTATCCCGAAAGGAACTAAGAGCTGATATGTAATATTAAAAGGCTCAAATAATAGCATTTGAAGGATAAGGCTAATTACTTTGCTCTAATATACAATGACAATGAACAAGAACCTGTGCAGTAATTCTATAACTAATTATGTAAACCTTCTCAGCCTGTTAATTTTTCTCATGGCCGGTATTTCTTCAGCAGTTAAGGCGCAAAATAAAGACGAGTATGCAATAAAGCAACTTTTAAACGAGCAAATAACTGCGTGGAATAAAGGAGATATTGAAAGTTTTATGAAAGGTTATTGGCAAAGCGACAGTCTTGTTTTTATAGGAAAGAACGGACCTAAGTATGGCTATAAAACAACTTTAGAAAATTATAAAAAAGGTTATCCTGATACCATTGCGATGGGTAAATTGAACTTTGAGTTGTTAAAAGTAAAGCCACTTTCTCCAATATACTTTTCTGTTATCGGTAAATGGCATCTAAAACGAACAGTAGGCGATGTTGAAGGTTATTATACTCTACTCTTGAGAAAAATAAAAGGCAAATGGCTTATTGTAATGGATCATAGTTCGTAGGGAGGCTTAATCAATGTTGGCCATTCCAGATTTCATAAATCGTGAGCTAAGAAATCCAAAGGTTGGAAATTGTTAAGGTTGCGACATGAGGCACTGAGGGTTGGTAGCAACTCAAGCAATATATGACTTGAACTATGAATTTCGCTAAAGTTACTATTTGAAAACGCCCCTTAAAATCACATCTACCTTTTCTCATCTGAGGTTACCTCTTCTGCAGCCTTTAATAATGCGTTATCTCTTTCCATTTCAATAATCCAGTCTTTGCGTCGCAGTTCGAAATTTGTACCAAGATATAGTCTTCTTACTTGCTCATCGTTTGCTAATTCTTTAGCGGTACCATGTTTAAAAATACTTCCATCAATTAGCAAATAAGCCCGGTCGCATATTGAAAGTGTTTCGTTTACATTATGGTCTGTAATCAAAATCCCTATATTCCGGTATTTAAGTCTAGCAACTACGGTTTGAATATCTTCTACAGCTATAGGGTCAACCCCTGCAAATGGTTCATCTAACAAAATAAACTTTGGATCAACTGCAAGGGCCCTGGCAATTTCAGTTCTTCTTCTTTCGCCACCGCTTAAGCTATCACCATTATTGTATCGAACATGATGAAGGTTGAATTCATCCAAAAGTGATTCTAACCTGGCTTTCTGTTCCATTTTGCGAAGCTTCGTCATTTCAAGAACAGCCTTGATATTATCTTCAACAGTTAGCTTTCTAAAAACACTCGCTTCCTGAGGCAGGTAGCCAATACCCATCTGTGCTCTTTTATACATCGGCAGCTTTGTAATGTCCTCATCATTCAGGTACACTCTTCCTTCATCAGGTTTAATCAGGCCCACTACCATATAAAAAGTAGTTGTTTTACCTGCCCCATTCGGCCCAAGTAAACCTACTATTTCTCCCTGCTTAACATCTACAGATACATGGTTTACAACAGTACGATTACGGTAAGATTTAATAAGGTCCTTTGTCTGGATGATAAGGCTCAAAGCAAATATTTGTGGACAAAAATAATATAATCACAGGTTCTATAATTGCAGACCATGCCTCTTAACACATTATTGTAGCTGGTACAATATAAGAGGGTCTAGAAAAGGTTTAATTTTCGACGTACCCGTTAACATCTCTGCCCTATTGTTATTATTGCATTACGTCTTATGTTTGCATCCAATTTTTTTATACCGGATGAAAGTTATTGACCACCTGAACCAGGCCAAAGACACTCTTATTTCGTTTGAAGTTTTACCTCCTCTAAAAGGCAAGAGCATTAATTCCATTTATGACCATCTTGATCCTTTAATGGAGTTTAAGCCATCATGGATTAACGTTACCTACCATCGAAGCGAAAGCATGTTTAAAAAGAAAATGGATGGAACATTTGAGAAAGTGGAAGTGCGTAAGCGTCCGGGTACTGTTGGTATTTGCGCAGCAATAATGAACCACTATCTAATTGATGCAGTTCCCCATTTTATTTGTGGTGGCTTTACAAAAAGAGAAACAGAAGATGCATTGATTGATCTTAACTTTTTGGGTGTAGATAATGTACTTGTTTTAAGGGGTGATGCTCCGAGAAATGAAACGGCATTTGAGCCGGAGCCCGAGGGTCACCAGTATGCAATAGAACTATTAAAGCAGGTGGTACAACTCAACAACGGCCTGTATTTAGATGAAGATATCCTGAATGGAGGGAAAACTCAATTTTGCATAGGCGTAGCAGGTTATCCGGAAAAGCATTTTGAAGCGCCAAACCTTGAAATTGATTTACAAAAATTAAAAGATAAGGTAGACGCTGGCGGATGCTATATAATGACACAAATGTTTTTTGATAACCAAAAATTTTACGACTTCGTTAAGGCCTGCAGAGATATTGGAATTAATGTTCCTATCATACCCGGACTAAAGCCCATCACTAATAAAAAACAGTTATCTATTTTGCCAAGATTATTTCATGTAGATATTCCTACCGAGTTATCTACTGAAATAATGCGTTGTAAAAACGATCAGGAATGTGAAAAGGCAGGAACTGAATGGCTTATTCATCAGAGTAAAGAGTTAAAAAAATTCGGTGTTCCTGTTTTACATTATTACACATTAGGAAAGCCAAAAGTTGTTTGGAACGTGGTGAAGGAACTGGTGTAAATAGAGTGAATTCTTCGAACGTTTCGTTAGCCCTAAATTGCCGTTCGACGTTTGTATTTTTGCATTAAAAACTGCGGCATGAAAGTTAGCGCCTTCACTTATGTTAGAAATGGCCTGCAGCTCGATTATCCTTTTCTTGAATCAATTAAAAGCATTCTTCCTGTTGTTGATGAATTCGTTGTAGTAATTGGCAATAGCACAGATGGCACAAGAGAAGCAGTGGAAGCTTTGCAAAACAGAAAAATAAAAATTACAGATACTGTTTGGGACGATGACATGCGCAGCGGCGGAAGAATATTTGCAGAACAGGCAAACATTGGTTTAGATAATGTAAGTAAAGAGGCTGATTGGCTATTTCACATACAGGCAGATGAAGTAATACATGAAAAGGATTTGCCCACGATTAAAGCTGCCATGGAGGAATATCTGGATCAAACAGGAGTGGAAGGGTTACTCTTTAACTTTCTAAACTTTTTTGGTGATTATAGTTACTACGCACCCTCACGGAGGTACCATCAGAAAGAAATAAGGATTATCAGAAACAACTCACATTACAGAAGTTACCGGGACTCGCAGGGCTTTCGCTGGTTTCAGCATCCTGAAAGAATGTGGGAGGAAGCAGGCAGAAAGCTATGGGTTAAGCCTGTTGATGCTACCATATATCATTACAGTTACGTAAAAGACCCGAAGGTTCAATTAATGAAACACATAGCTTTTGGAAACCGGTGGCAGCAGAACGATGAATGGGTAAAAGATTTTATAGAAAAACACAGGGGGGGTTATGATTATGGAGAGATAGATTTTTTATATAAATTCAACGCAAGCCATCCTGCAGTTATGCACGAAAGAATTTTGAAGCAGGACTGGGTTTTTGAGTATAACCCTGCCAGGCATAATATGACGTTTAAAGAGAAGGTTATGAAACTGCTACAAGATGTTACAGGCAAGCAGTTCTTTATTTATAAGAACTACAAAATTTTTTAGCCCAGCTATAAAGGAAGTTTTTAAACAAATAAATCCTGATAAAGCTTGCCTCCCGGCACTACAGAATAATGACTTAAATCGGTGATGCCTTCTGCAGCTAATACTTCTTCATCAATAAATGCATTACCTGTGCATTCAGTAGAATGCCGGCTAAAAATATAGAAAGCGGCATCAGCAATAATATCTGTTGTACGGCTCATCTTTATCAGGTTATCCCCTCCTAATAAATTTCGCACTGCAGCAGTGGCAATAGTAGTTTTAGGCCATAAGGCATTAGCTGCAATACTGTATTTTTTCAACTCAAGGGATAATGCTAAAGCTATCATGGTCATGTTGTATTTGCTCATGGTGTAAGCAACATGCCCACGCAGCCATTTAACATCCATGTTAATTGGTGGGGAAAGATTAAGAATGTGCGCATTTGTTCCTTTTTTTAAGTAGGGGATGCATACTTTACTAACAAAAAAAGTTCCTCTCACGTTAATATCATACATCAGGTCAAAACGTTTAGGCTCCGTTTGCTCTGCAGGTGTAAGTGAAATAGCTGAAGCATTGTTTATAAGAATATCAATGCCACCAAATTGTTCAACTGCTTTTGCAACCGCTTGTTCTATCTGTTCTTCAAAACGTATATCACATTGTATTGGTAAAGCCTGTCCTCCGGCAGCTTCTATTTCTTTTGCAGCAGAGTAAATAGTTCCTCCGAGTTTAGCATTTTCTTCTACGCTTTTTGATGCGATAACAATATTTGCACCTTCTTTAGCAAGCTTAAGGCCAATCGCTTTACCAATTCCACGACTTGCACCTGTGATAAAAACTGTTTTGTTTTTGAATGACATGGCCGAAATTTTGAAGATGTAATTTAAAGGGTAACATTTAATAGCCAAAGAAAGTTTACATAAATTAGAGGTATGGAAGTAATGGCAAGACCACCGCGAACAGGAATGGAGGCATTTAAATTGATGCCAGAGGGAACCCTTTGCCAATTGATAAACGATAAGCTTGTTATGTCACCTGCACCAAATATTCCCCATGCAAACGTTCAAAATGAAATTTTTAATGCAATTTTTGGGCATGTAAAAATTAATCAACTGGGAATAGTATATAGTCCTGTAGTTGATGTTTATTTGAACGAAAAGAATGTTTATCAGCCTGACATTCTTTATATTTCAAATGAAAGAAAGGGGATTATTAAAAATGAAGGAATTTTTGGAGCACCTGATTTAATTATTGAAATTTTATCAAAAGGAACCTGGAAGATTGATAGAGTAAAAAAGAAAGAAGTTTATCAATCTGCAGGTGTGAAAGAATATTGGATCATCGATCCTTTAACAAAATGGTGCGAGGGCTTTATTTCGGAAGATGGCCAATTTAAATCAGTGGGAGAATCAACCGGTTCTTTAACTATTAAAATGTTTGATTTAAAAATCACTTTTTAATTACATCCTCATATTGGTATTGGTCAAAACGTATTAAGTACTTTCCGTTTGCTTCCACAATTGGTCGTTTAATTGCGCTGGTATTTTCAAATAAATAATTAATTGCGTTTTTTTCACTATTAATTTTGGCCTTTGCTTCTTCGCTCAGTTTTGCCTGGGTTGTTCCCTTCTTATTTAATATATTTCCGATCCGAAATAGGTAGCCCATTCCTGTAATTTCCCTTTTGTTATGCCTTTCTTTTTATAATCATGAAACTCAAATTGACGATCGTTTTGTTGCAGCCACTCTATTGCTTTTTTTACCGTGTTGCAATTCGAGATTCCATAAACTTTAATCATATAACTATGCATTCAAAAATGATAGGATGACTTCTTCAGTTTCTGCACAGGCCTTATCCAATTCTCTATTTACAATAACTTTATCAAACGAATGACTGAACGAAAGTTCGTATGTAGCTTTGTTTAAACGTGTAGCTATGCTTTGTTCATTTTCCGTCCCGCGGCTCTGTAGTCTTTTCTTGAGCTCATCAACAGAAGGGGGTTTAACAAAAATAGATAATGAGGTTTTAGTAAATTGTTGTTGAACATGTATAGCCCCTTTTACATCTATATCTAAAATAGGGGTTTTACCTTCTTTCCATATGCGTTCCAGTTCTTCTTTTAAAGTACCATAATATTTACCTTCATAAACCATTTCCCATTCAACAAAAGCATTCATCTGAATTTTTTCCTGGAACTCCTTTACAGTTATGAAATAATAATCAATGCCATTTTTTTCATCGCCTCTTGGCAGTCTTGTAGTTGCGGAAATAGAAAACATTAGTTGAGGATACTTTTTTAGTAAGAATCGTGTAATGCTTGTTTTACCTGCTCCTGATGGGGCTGTAATAACTATAATTTTCCCACTCATAATTAATCAATGAAATGCAAGTAAATGAAAGTTCTGGGAAATGAAATAAGTTATCCTTCCGTTTGTAAAGTGCTCGTTTGTTTTCAAGCTGTTTTTCCAACATGGATTTTGCGGTTGTTCCTTATTGAAATAACGGTCAGTGGAAGTGTCGGCTAAGGTGATGCAACCCTTTGCAACGAACTGTATTAATGGTGAATGCGGTCTGTGGCACGAGAAGATAAACTGGAATGGTATTGGTACTACCACAATGTCAACAAACCATTTTATGCAATTCATACCGTTAGAAAAACAAGAGCAGCTAGAGGAAATAAAATCAGCAAAGGGGTATAATGTGATATTTAAACACAATACCACGTGCTCTATCAGTAAAGGCGTGAGAAACCAGTTTGAGGAGGAAGCAGACTCGCTTCCTGGCGTTCAATCTGTTTACTTTCTTGACCTTCTTAAGAACCAGGATATTTCTAACGCAATTGCAGAACAATTTAATGTTAAGCATCAATCACCACAGTTATTACTTATTAAAGATGGGGAGTGTACTTATAATGAAGCTCTTTACGATATTTCAGCAGATGCAACTGCAAACGCAATGGCTTCTTAAGTTTTTTGTGGAGAAAAATCTGGCTGAAGTGGGTCTTAATAGAAAGCTGCCTTGTTGCTATAGTGGCGTGGGTTGGGATCTGCCTGAAATAGTTTTATAATTTTAATGAAAAACGAATGGAAGCTGAAATTAAACAACTGCATAACCTACAACTAACACTTCTCTTGCTTTACTTAAACTCCTGGAAAGAAAAAGGATTGGGAGAACCAGTAAGACGAGCATGGAAGGGATATGATTTTGATATATTGAATCAGCTCGAAGAACAAGATTATATATAACTCAATCAAAAACTGCAAAATCGGTATACTTTACCGAAGAGGGGATTGAGAAAGCGAAGGAGTTATTGCCTTTTCTAAAAAATCTTTCTCAATAGTTTTCCTCTTAACTCCTATCTCCTGCCTCCTTCTTGAAACCCTACCAGTTAAACTCTACGCTCTTCTTCAAATCCGGATGAAGTGTTTCAAATACGGGACATGTCAATGCTGCTCTTTCTAAAACTAATTTTTGTTTTTCATCCAATTTCAAATCTTGTCTAAAGTTGAAGACCGCTTTTATTTCTCCAATCCTTCTTGGTTCTGTAACCATAATTTTTGTAACGTCAATCTTTGTTCCTTCAAGGTTTATATTCAAATCTTTTGCTTTAATTCCCATTATTGTTAGCATGCAGTTACCAAGAGCAGTGGCAACAAGGTCGGTTGGCGAAAATCGTTCTCCTTTGCCATGATTATCTGTTGGAGCGTCTGTTTCTATAACTGTTCCGCTTTGCTCGTGTGTAGCAACTGTTCTTAAATTTCCTTCGTATGTTATGTGAGAAGTCATTGATTGTATTTTTGCATTAAATTTACAAGTAACAAATTAATAAAACGTGAAGAAGATAGCATTTATAATGATTTGCACGGCCTTAGCTACTTTTAGTTATGCTCAACGCAAAGATGCACGGCAGCAAAAGAAGGAAGCAAAGAAGGAAAGAGTCAATCAGTTGATCAAGCAGGAAGAGGAAGGAGCCCTTATATACCAGAAGCAAAGCATTTTTGGCATTAAATTAACTACAGATGGATATGCAGCATTCTATGAGCTGGGAAGGTTAAAAACGGCTCTTAAAACCAACTTGTATAGCCTTGAAATAGGTGAACGTAAACATGCAAAAGAAGAAAAATTAACCCGCGGAAACAATTATGGCTTTGCGATTGGTAATCCTTACATCTACGGTAAAGTAAATAACTTTTATTACGTTAAACCAGGTATTGCGCAGCAAAGGTTAATTGGTGGCAAAGGAAATAAAAACGGGGTTGCTGTTTCTGCTTTATACGGGGGTGGTTTAACTGTTGGTCTTCTAAAACCATATTACGTAAGCTTTTCCGATCCCAGAAGCGGACAGCGAAGAGATATAAAGTATAATAATAACGACAGTATTTTTCTTGCCGGAAATTCTATAATCGGTTCTTCGGGAATAAGTAAAGGCTTGAATGAAATAAAGGTTGTTCCTGGTATTTTTACCAAGGCCGCTTTACGTTTCGACTATGGCCGCTATAACGAGGCCGTTACAGCAATCGAAGTAGGGGTAAATGCAGAACTATACTCCAAAAAGATGCCTCTTATGCTTCTTAACAAAGAAAAGAGCTTGTTTTTCAATGCTTATGCTGCTATCGAGTTTGGTAGAAGAAAGTAGTGTATCAGATGCATACAACCGTCAGCGTTTAATAATACATCCCTGATAATAATGATGAAGAATTTTCTTGTTACCGGCAGTAGAATTTCTATTAATCATTGTTGCGTCGCACTCGTGTACTTCATCGTGCGTTAAGCACTTATTTTAAAACAACAATTTTCTCCGTACTTCAATATTTTTCTCAGAGGTTAGTGCTAAATAACAATCATTCATGCAAGAATTACCTGTAATACCTAAGATGGTGCCGGAGACAACAAAAATAAAAAAGCCGGATTGGTTGCGTGTAAAATTACCGATAGGCGAAAGTTATAAGCATGTTCGCAGCCTTGTTGATACCCATAAACTTCACACTATTTGCGAAAGCGGTAACTGCCCGAATATGGGAGAGTGTTGGGGCGAAGGGACAGCCACATTTATGATATTAGGAAATACCTGCACACGCAGTTGCGGCTTTTGTGCAGTAGCAACTGGTCGCCCCGATGCAGTTGACTGGGATGAACCACAGCGCGTAGCTGAGGCTATACATTTAATGAAAGTTAAGCATGCTGTTTTAACCAGTGTTGACAGAGATGAACTGAAAGACGGCGGTTCCACCATATGGTATAATACCATTAAGGCAGTTAAAGCGCTTAATCCTGGTACAACTTTAGAAACCTTAATTCCTGACTTCAAAGGATACACTGATCAAATAAACCGGATAATAGATGCTGCACCTGAAGTAGTAAGTCATAATATGGAAACAGTTGAAAGACTTTCGCGCCAGGTTCGGATACAAGCAAAATACCGGCGAAGCCTGGAGGTGTTAAGAACTTTAAAGCAGGGAGGTATGAGAACAAAAACAGGTATTATGCTTGGTCTTGGCGAAAGAAAGGAAGAAGTTATACAAAGCATGGAAGACCTTGCAGGTGTTGCTGTTGATGTGCTAACACTGGGACAATATTTGCAACCAACAAAAAAACATTTACCCGTGCACCGTTTTGTTCACCCTGACGAGTTTAAGGAATTGCGTACAAGAGGTTACGAACTGGGATTTGATTATGTAGAAAGCGGGCCATTAGTGCGCTCATCATATCATAGCGAAAGGCATGTTATTGCCGGTTATGGCCGTAAAGTGTACGAGCAGGAGAAAGAAATGATGATTGAATAGCATTTAAGGAAGTACCCTATACCACAAAGCCCTGTGGTTATTTTTTTACCAACTCTTATTTGAAAACTGTTAGCATTGTTGATAAGCAATAGAAGACAATTGTACTTATAAACAATACCCGGTTGTTAGTGGAAAAGCAGTAAGTTTATTTCCCTTTTTAATTATCTAAATATAAACCAGCCGCTTTTTGACGCATCCTCTACTCAGCAAATAGAAAGTTTATGAAAAGACGAGGTGTAATAACAGTTGCAACAGCTTTGGCTATGTTGGGTATGTTGAGTGAATGTGATAAAAAAAGCCTTCAACCAGTTACCGAGTTAAAAGTAAGGTTAACTGATACTCCGCTTAGTGCACAGGAAGTTAACGTAGACATCAAAGAAGTAAAAGTGAATTATGCCAAGGATACAACATGGACATCATTAAAGACAAATGCAGGTTTATATAATTTACTTGACTACCAAAACGGAAAAGATACATTGATAGCACAGGGAAATGTTGGGGCTACTAAGATTATTCAGGAGATGCGTCTCATCTTAGGCAATAATAATACGATCAAAATAAACAATGATGTTTATCCTTTAAACATTTTAACTGGTTTTAATAGCGTGCAAATAGTTATAGGCAGAAAAATGAACAAAAATGTAGAAAGTCTTATAATTGATTTCAATTCTGGTTTATCTGTAACAGAAACAACAAAGGGCTATTATACTCTCAAGCCTGTTCTTACCTTGAAATAAGAAACAACCTCGAAGGCAATAGTTGCACTTTCTATTAGTCCAGCTTATGCTGTACAATTAATTTTAAACCGGATGTTCGTTTTAGCGCAGCCTGGAAGTTGAAAAGACAATTAAATTAAAATGGAGGAGCTTTTAATTCATTTGCATTTCGTTTTCGTTGCCGGCATAGGCAATTACTATAGCTGCAATAACACCGGAAATAATTGCGAAAAGAAGTACATTTTTCATATGATTAAGATTGGGTTCCCCTAATTTATAAATAAGTAATATTTTCAGGCAATAGCAGGTATAAAAATTTTTTAAATTTTTTAATTAGGCTAAAGGTTCGGGGAACAGAAAGTTCACTCAAACCAGGGATGGATAAGGTTAAAGATCAATTGCCAGGTTTCGCTTACTTATCACCATCATTAACTTACTTCTGGCTTCTAATAATTATTAATCATTCACTTTCATTTCCCACACTAAAGCACTTGCCCCTAAGATAGCAGCATCAGCTTCCTTCAGTTCGCTTAGTACAAGTTTTACCTTATCTCTAAAAATAGAAAGGAGGTTTTTTTCCATATGTTCTTTAGTTGGCTCTATTATCATCTTGCCCGCTTTAATTACACCTCCAAATAATATAATAGCTTCAGGAGATGAAAACATAATAAAGTTAGCAAGAGCCTCTCCCAGTATTTGCCCGGTGTACCTATATACTTCCTGTGCTATTTCATCTCCTTGTTTAGCACAATCATACACCAGTTTTGAGTCTATATCATCAGGATCGTGGTTACGTAAAAGGCTTGCTTTATTAGATTGTTGCAGCATTTCTTTTGCTGTTAAGGTAATACCTGTTGCTGATGCATAACTTTCGAGCGATCCCAGTGCTCCTGTACCTGCATGTTCACGTCCCCCGGGTCTAATAATGGTATGTCCCAGTTCACCTGCAAATCCATCGTGACCATAAATTAACTGACCATTAGCAACAATACCGCTGCCAACACCTGTTCCTAATGTGATCATTATAAAATCTCTCATGCCTCTTGCTGCACCATACATCATTTCTCCAACAGCAGCAGCATTAGCATCATTAGTTAATGAACAGGGTAACTCAAATTTATCTGATACAAGTTTGGCTAGTGGAATAATTCCTGTCCAGGGTAAATTCGGTGCGTACTCAATAGTCCCGCTATACACATTGCCATTAGGCGCACCTACACCAATGCCTCTTATTTTTTCAATTCCAACAGTGTCTATCAAAGGGCTCAACACTCTATGTAAGTCGTCCACAAAGTGTTCTACCCGATCATATTCATTTGTACGGAGATCACTACCTCTATGCGAAATATCCCCCCGGTGATTTACCAGACCATACTTAGTGCCGGTACCGCCGATATCAATACCAATGGCAAATTGATCAATTCTTTTTGGCATAATTACTGGGATTTTTAAAGGTCAATTGTATAAAGAAGATGTGGCGAGTTATTGAAATAAATCTTTTATCGCTCCACTGCGGCTTCAGGCGAAACTGCAACAGGCCTTAAGTCTTCTTCTATTTGAGTTTCATAATCTATTCCTTGTTTTCTAAGTATGCCTTTAACAACAAATCCAAATACAGCCAGGTAAACAAAGCAAATAACAGCAATCCAATATGATTGATGAATACCTACACCCGGAACATCACTTTTTGATTGAAGAAAATCTGCGAGCTTGCCTTGTAGCGTAGGAATAATTCCACCTCCCAATATCATCATAATTAAAAATGCCGAACCCTGACTTGTATACTTTCCTAAACCTGCAATAGATAAACTAAAAATACATGGCCACATTATTGAACAAAACAATCCTCCGCATAAAAAGGAATATATAGCAATAGTACCTGAGGAAAGCACACCCAAAACCATTGCTGCTACGCCGAGTAAGCTGAAGATTAAAAGTGTTTGGGCAGGCCTGTCTTTACTCAGATAAAAGGCAACGATTTGTACGAGCACACATACGATGTAATAATATAAGGGGCTCATATCATTCTGAGCAATGAAGTATCCACAACTTGTGCTGGGCATGCTCGCTATATTTGTTTATGTTGGTGCAGAGGTTACTATTGTAAGTAATTTAAGTGAGCTACTAAGGCAACCAGGGTTTGGAGAATATCAGTC
>MWVX01000088.1_pt1 | contig 25584 bp, 26 predicted proteins | sample 1047311 | NCBI WGS metagenome assembly MWVX01 (sample SAMN06349984, study PRJNA376086) | soil metagenome | isolation source: MtG-4 sample Antarctic (ecotone) soil | place: Antarctica | collected 2015-01-13 | reverse complement strand
TCAGCAAGCTATCTAAGAAAGATATTCTTTATAAGCAGTTTGATCGAAGGGTGAGGAAATAGCTGTGAACGGAGGTATTTATTTATTGAACAATCCACTTTTCTCTTTTGATATGAATAATTACTCGTGTACCGGTGTTTAATGCCTATGATCTGTTAGATCTTTATATTTTATAGGTATCGTATTATTATCCTGGTTAAAATCAATTAATTTTTTAAATGTTATTCCTATAGCCTTGACTGATATGACTGTGCACTTTGTGTTTTAACGGCTGTAGCTTTTTTGCGACCTATGCCATTGTCTTCAATAGTACAAACCAGCTAATATTCCTTTGCGGTTATATTAATATTGATTTTTTTTCACCTTCTTTTTTGCTCAACCCATGCCATAAAGAATTTTCAACAAAGGGTTGTAGGATAGGGGGGTGGAATTTTTTCTGAAGCCATATCTAAACGGCTATCTATTTTTAAGTCATATTTGGGTTGCATGTTCAGTCTCAGTGATTCCAGATTGATATAATGCCTTAATGTTTCAAGTTCTTTTTCGAGGCTGATCACATTGTTTTCTGATTGTTTCAACCCCTGCCTTAATAACCTTGAAAAAGTTCCAATGTAAAAAACCGCTTCTTCTTTTTTGTCGTTAACCACCAATGCCTGAATAATGTTGAGCGCATTATAAATAAAAGGCGGATTCATTTGCGACTTCAATGCTTTGACACCACAGCTCATAATTATTTAAAATGTTGCCTATTAAGTTAGATAAACATTTTAGATAATAATATTACTGCTATAAAAACTAATATTCTATTGCTTGGTATCTAATATTACAGGCGTGCCTTTGCTTCCCATCATAATTATCTTTGCATTTTGCGATTTGGCAAGTTCCATTGTGGCTTTTATTTGTTCATATTGCAATTGTTTATCTGTCAGGCTTTCACTAATTATGCGCTGATAGTCTGCAATACCTTGTGCTTCAACCCTTTTTCTTTCTGCTTCCTGTCTTTCTTTTTGCAGTACAAATTGCATTTTTTGAGCTTCCTGCTCTGCCTGTATTTTTTGTTCGATAGTACCTTTTACAGCAAGTGGCAATGTGATATTTCTAACCAATAAATTTTCCAGGAACAATCCTCTCTTTTTGAAATCAACTTCTATTCCCTTAAAAATACGGCTTTGGAATTCATCCCTTTTTGTGGAGTATAATGATATAGCATCATAATATACCGCATTGTCCCTGATGCGTGTACGCGATATGGGGCGTACGATTTTGTCTTCATAAGTAATTCCAGTTTCTTTTACGATCCGTGGCGCATCTGAAGGGATTACCCTATACAACACGGTAAGATCAATAGTTACTTCAAGACCATCTGCAGTCAATACTTTGATGGCATCATCACCGGTTTTATGCCCTTCGTCATTGACACCACTCATAGTATAATTCTGTGTTCTTACATCCATTTTTTCAATTTCCATGAGTGGATTTACAAAATTTAATCCGCTGTTTAAAACTTCCGGTTGTACTTTTCCAAACAATTTTTTTACACCAATATGTCCTGCTTCTATCTGCACAAATGCACTGGAAATAATGCCTAAAATAATGAGTGCAATGCCTACATAGCGTCCAATCTTTGCAGGACGTTCCGTATTCGGCAAACGTAAAGTGAAGGAAACAATAATCAGGGCGATACCCAGTATAATTAGAAACATGATTGGTTTTTTGGTGCTGTAAGTTAAATCTGTTTTTAATCATCAGTTCCAAAAAGAATTTCGCCGGCAGGTTTACTTTTATAACTATGAAATATTTTGTCCCAAATGCTGAATAAAGATCCATAATTCGAGTTTGTTTCTTCGTTGCGGCGTGAATGGTGAATGCGATGCATACGGGGAGAAGAAAATAAGATCCTGTAAAAAGCATCGTTTTTTTCTGAAATGGAAATGTTGGAATGATGAATTACAATAGATGCAAAAAATAGCACCTCATAAATTATTACAGGTATAAATGAAAAGCCGAAAAGAATGTACACGATGGCTTTTCCTGGTATTGACAACAGCAATTCAACAATATGGAAACGTATGGCCGTAGTACTGTTCATCTTCTCATCTCTATGGTGAAATCGATGAAATTTCCACAGAAAGGGTACAGAATGGTTCATCCAATGCCATAGATACATCCAAAAATCCATGATGATAATAGTGATTATAATCAGCGTCCACTGGGGCAAGTTCACTTGTTGGAAAAGTCCTATTTTATGAGATTTAACTAATTCAAGAATATAAACAAGTAAGGATGCCGGAAAAAAATTAAGCAGTAAATTAAGAATACCGATTTTTATATTGAACTGTTCATTCTTCCAGTTGTTGATCTTTCGATCCTGTGGAAAGAGATGTTCAAAAAGGTATTGAATTAAAAATACACCTGCTAAAATCAAAACCTGTATCCATTTCAGGGTCATTGTTTTCTTGGTTTTTGAACATTTAAAATTACATTGCTAAGCGAGAATGAAGATCAGTATTATCATACCTGCTTTTAATGAAGATCAAAACATCGGCTTACTTGTTGCATTTTTGCGGATGCATGCTGACACTGAAACAGAAATCATTGTTGTTGATGGAGGCAGTAGCGATCAAACTTCGGAATCAGCAAAGAAAGCGGGTGCAACTGTTGTTGACAGTCCGGCAAAAGGAAGGGCTGCCCAAATGAATTATGGCGCTTCAATTGCTGTGGGTGATGTATTTTACTTTGTGCATGCCGATACTTTTCCTCCTATTACATTTATAAAAGATATTCATAATGCAGTAGCTCATGGTTTTCAATTAGGCAGATACCGAACCAGGTTTTTATCCTCTATGCCGCTTCTTAAGATTAATGAATGGGTTACCAGGTTTGATTTATTTATTTGCATGGGTGGTGATCAGACTCTTTTCGTTACCAGAAAACTTTTTCAGCAAGTGAATGGTTTTAATAATGATATGCTCATTATGGAAGAATATGAATTTTGTATAAGAGCCAGGGAAAAAGGAAAATACAAAATCATGAGTGGGGCGGCCCTTGTATCAGCAAGAAAATATGAACACAACTCCTGGTTGCAGGTATTAAAAGCAAATCATCAGGTCGTAAATATGTATAAAAAAGGAGTTGCACAACAAGTAATTGTGGAGCATTATAATAAAATGCTCCATTTTTAGCTGAACTTTCTTTTAAAACCATTCGTATATCCATATATATGCATAACCACATCAACGGAATTCAACAGGTAGGGATTGGGGTAACCAACCTGGGTGAAGCATATTCATGGTACAAAAAACATTTCGGATTTGAAAGTATAATCTTTGAAGATAAAGCCCCTGCTTCATTGATGGCTTGTTATACCGGCGGAGAAATACATCACCGTTATGCAGTGCTTGCCATGAATATGCAGGGGGGAGCCGGACTGGAGATTTGGCAATATACCAGCCGTCAGCCGCAGGCAGCAGCTAGTGCTCACCAATTAGGGGATACTGGCATATTTGCGGTAAAACTCAGGTGCCGGGATGTGGAAAAAGCTTATGGACAATACAGCCTGCATAGACTGAACTTAATTACTTCTGTGGTTCGCAATCCTTTTGGTCAATTGCATTTTTATGTTTCCGATCCTTATGGAAATATCTTTGACATTACAGAGGATAGTTATTGGTTTTCTAAAAACAAAAATATTACAGGGGGTGTCTGCGGCGCAATGATTGGTGTAAGCGATTTGAAGAAATCGGTTTCCTTTTACCAGGATGTGCTGGGCTATTCTTTACAAACCATAGCGGAAGATATATTTACAGATTTTGAAGGATTAAAAGGAAGTTCAAAAAAAATAAAAAGAGCCTTAATGACTCATAATGGTGCCCATGGTCCATTCAGTCGTTTGCTAGGGCCTGCCAGCATTGAGCTTGTACAAGTGCCAGGACGTAGTGGGGAAAAAATTTATAAAGATCGCTATTGGGGGGATCTCGGTTTTATTCATATCTGCTTTGATGTATGTGGAATGAAAACCCATGCAGCTCAATGCCATACATCCGGACAACCCCTCACTGTAAATAGTGAAAATAGTTTTGAAATGGGAAAGGCAGCAGGGCATTTTGCCTATAATGAAGACCCCGACGGCACGCTGATAGAATATGTCGAAACCCATAAAGTGCCTATATTGAAAAAATGGAACTGGTATCTGGATTTGCGTAAGCGCAATGCTACAAAGCCTTTACCTGATTGGATGATTCATTGCATGGGTCTTGGGAAAAAAACCCTTCAGCTATCAAATTGAGGCTTTAACTGCACGCAGGTCCATGCGGTAAAAGGCAATAATATAAAAGTTGCAAAAGCCCATTCGGCACCAAAAATCAAGTAGGCTATTACTGTTAACAATAATAGATACAATGGATAGCAAAGCATAAGCAGTGAAACGACCACACTGTCGAAATGATCATTATCAAAATTTCTGAACGTAATTAATTTAATTGAATAGTAAAGGGGTGCGTGCATAATAAACCCACTGAGGGCAGGAATGGCTAATGCAATTTTCCGGAAAAGCGATATTGGTTTATAAAATTTTTCTTCCAGTTTTTGTGCATCATTTTTATCTATTTCATAAACCAGCGTTTGCAATTGGGCATTTAATTGCTCATTAAAATGTATTAGTTGTCGGCCATCAGAATGATCACTTAGGATGGTTTTTTTGCTGATTGGTGATCCAAAATTTACTATTATATTTTTACCAAAATTCCGGAAAGTATGATAATTAAAACCTACGGGTATTACAGTCAGGTCAATACCTTTTTGCCAGGTGCTTATAGCAAGTCTTGCAGTTCCCTTTAATAGGGGTCGTAAATGCCATTCATTGATGCACCGGCCTTCGCTGAATATGATGACCATACCCTTGCCGGCAAATACCTGGTGACACGATTCGAAAGTGGTATAATTATGCGATAAATTCTCTATTCCTTCACTGGTGCGATATACAGGTAATAAATGAATCCAACGCAAAAGCTTATTGATGCTATTATTTTTAAAAGCATCACCTCTTGCAAGTGAGTAAAGATTTTCTTCAAGGAGTATGGTAAGTATAATGCCATCTAAAAACGAATTGGGATGATTGGCGGCAAATAATATAGGGCCGGTTGCATGCAAGTAGTCTCTTTTGTTTAAAACAAGCCTGCGGCAATAGATCTGCAGGCAAAATCGGGCATATAATTTAATCAACCAGAAAAGCACAGCGCCAAAATAAAGATAAATTCAATGGGGTAATAAAAGAAGCGATTAATACTGCTTGTAAAATGTATCAGACAGCTATTTTCCAAAACAAGGGTTATAACTTTTGTTGGACTGTAATTTCATTTTCAGGTTTGTAGTTTAGATCAGGCATCCTTTGTTTCAGCTTAAGCTTCTTCCAGCCATTGGGGTGGTACCTCTTTCACAGTGTCCACATCATGAAGTGCTGGTAACAATGTATAAGAGTATCCTTTATCTTTTATTTGTGCTTTGGTCTGTTCCAATACTTTTTCTGTACTCCATTCTATATTTTGAAACACATCTTTTAATCCATCTTTCATGCCTAGTAAATAATATCCGCCGTCATGAGCCGGGCCAACCACTACTTCATGATCAGATAGTTTTTCGAAGGCTTGTTCAATAATCACTGTATCAAGTTCATAACAATCACTACCGATAATGCATATGCGATTATGTCCTTTTTCAAATAATTGCTCAAAAGCAGTTTTCATACGATTTCCCAGGTCAGTATCGGCCTGCATCAGCTTATTATATCCTGCAGTCCATATATCATCCTCTTTTATGGCCCCTGCATAAAACACATATTTTTTACAAGTTAATGGAACTGTTATTTGATGCGTATGAGTTAGTAGCTTATTATAAATTTTGAGGGCTACTTCTTCTCCTTCAGTACTTGCAATACGGGTTTTTACCTTGCCCTTTTCAGGCTTTCTAATAAAAAGAATTAAAGCATCACTCATTGGGTAAAGAAAAGAAAAAGGAGGCATTTATAAATTATGGAAAATGAATCTTACAAGCAGAATATTAAAATCTAATAAGGATTATAGCAAACATTTTCACATCAGGCAAATTGACTTGCTCACGAGCCACAATTATTCTCTCAATTTTTTGCCTTCGCTTTTTTTAGGCTTTAACGTAACATCTTTATTTAGCCCAAACTTATCCTGGTACCAGGGCGAAGAACCTTTTGGGGCTTTGCCAAAACGTAACTTCCACGATCGGATACCGGTTGTAAGTTCATGCCACAAATTAGTGGATGGCTTAAATCCATAAGCCCTGTATTTATTTGGAGGCACTTTTCCTTTGGTTCGTACAAATTTTTCAAAAGCGGTAGTCCAGTTATCAAAGGCTTGCATGAATTCTTGTTCCCGAATCATATCTTCTGCCTGGTTATCACTGTATTTTTTCCCTTTACCCGAAGTGCAATGCATCCATAATTGGTCGGGAACTTCTATACCACCGTAACGACATTGCCATACAAGAGGTGCATAAGCATCCCGTTCGTTTTCAAAAGGCTCAGCCGCTCCATCAAAATAATGTTTGTGTTCTAAAAGCTTGGGAACATTGTTTTCATCCATCTCATCACCTCCTTCATCACCATAACAAAAGAAGGACGCCGTTCGCCCTTCGAGGTGGTTTATACTAAGCTCATTCCATTTTTCGGTATGTTCCAGTTTCATGGCCAGTTCAGGATCTTTGTGTTTGATGGTGCTTTCATCGGGGTTTCCGCCATTCATACAAACAAGGCGGTCAAACATGGCTTTAAGATTAGATGTTGGTGCATACCAGTTGATGGGACCAATAATTGCCCAGGCATCCGCCATATCCAGCCGTGCATATAGATCCAGGTTCCATAAAAGATCCGGTTCCTTCCAGCTGTTTTTAGAATAACAGTTGCACGGCCAAACGCAAAGCGCCATTGAAGTAGATACACAGGCATTGCAGGTTTGTATCCGCTCCCGCCCGTAAATATTCCCGATGTCTTCATAATCAATCTCCCAATCCTGCGGCAGATTATCAGCCATACGCAGCATCAGCATTCTGGATTTGCTGTCCACTCCCGGACAGTTGTATTGACGGCGATCTGAACCCGAAATGATCAAAACCCGGAAAGGTCGCTGATGGGGAGGTAATTTTGCATTATCGTCATTTGGCTTCATGGCACTATTACTGCAAACAATACACCAAGGCGCCGGTGGTAGCCATAACGTTATTATGAATTGGTGGGAAAACATAAAAAGCTATTACATCTCATTAGGCGAAAAGTATGAAGTTGATCCTTTACTGTTTGTGGGCATCCATGTAGTGGCCACGCCATTATTTGCCGCTTCTGTTTGGTGGATTATTCATAATAAAAGAAAAAAAAAGTCATTGATTATACCGGGAATAGTAGCTGCTTTTATATTTAATGCCGCAAATATTTACCTGGTGCTGTGGGGTAGAAACATTCCGTGGTGGATTTATGCAATTGTTGGAACCACTACAATTATCAGTACTTACTTTACAGTGAAAAATATCCGCAAAAAATTGACAGATAGCTAAGCCGACAAATCTTCATTTTTATAAAACTAATGGTGTCCCTTGTTGTGATGTTTCTGTTTTTGGAAGTATCTCACAATTGTCCCAAAGCCCGGTTAGCAGTGTTTGGGCATAGGAGGGCGGCAAACCGTTTTTTGTCATCATACTATTTGTTTCAAGGTTGTCATACTGGTAGTTATGAAATTTAAAAGAAACATCATTACCATTTTTATCCATAGTTACAAACCAAACTCTATCGGTGCCATCATTAGCCGGCATACCAATAACGCCGGCATTCAGCCATAGTTTATTGTCTTGCGCATCTGCAAAAGGTAATCCGCAATGCCCTGCCACAATAATCTGAGATGCTGTAGCTTCAAAGTTAACCTCCTTAGAAGACCATGGGGATGATTTGAAAATAAACTCAGAGGTTTGAAACCATGATCCATGCACGAAGATTAGCTTTTTCTCCCCATATTGAAATTGAATATGGTGGGGTAATGTATGTAACCAGCTTATGGCTACAGCATTCATTTTCTTTTTCGTGTATGCATACCAATTACGTGAAAACACATCACACCTTCCACCTCCTTTAAAATCGCAACCGCAATCCGCTTCATCCGCCCTTAACTGCAATTCTACATTACCTGCAATGGAATAAATACCCCATTCCTTAATAAATTCAATGCATTCAGCGGGTTGAGCACAATAGCCAACTATGTCACCGGTGCAAAAAATTTTATCGGGTGTAAAACCATTTTTATCTGCCCATATTTTTAGCGCTTCTAATGCCTGGAGGTTGCTGTACACACCACCAAAAAAAAGGAGCTTGCCTTCGATGGTTCCTAGATTTTGTATGTTCTTTTCTTCACTCAAGTAGTAATTATTTCTACATCTCTTATATGAGGTTGTATTTCGACTGTCTTATTATTTTTTACAAACAGCAAAGGGATAAAAAATAAAGTAAAACACAAAGCACTTCCCCATAAGTTGAGCGATAAAAGATCACCGTATTTTCCATGAAACCAAATTAACGAAGCCGGTGTTTTTTTAGTTGCCAATAAAATACCTACTGCTACGCCTGCCCACACAGGAAGGTGAAAAGACAGTGTTGGCATTGTTCTATTCCAAAATAAAAAGATTGGTGCCAGCCCAATAACCATGGTGCCGCTGATGGTACTGGCAGATAAAATATCAGCACCAAAAAATATAGGGATTGTTCCTACTACTGCTACCACGATCATAACTAATCGTCCTTTTGAAATAGTAGCCAGGTCTTTTTTCCCCACATCAACTGTTATCATTTTAGAAGATGAAGAAAAGGTAGAATCAATGGTAGAGGCAGCGGAAGTGATCATTATCAAATTCATGAGCAGCATTACTGCAGTGCCCAAAAGCTTGCTTACCTCCACCGTAGCCTGGCCTTGCAAACCCTGAAATTGGGCAAAAATGCCAATATAAGAAAAAAGTAAAATACAAGTAAACCCAATAATGGCGGCACCTACGTAACTCCTGATGGTATTTTTAGGCGAACTCATAAAGCCCCTGTCCGTTAGTACAGGATCATGAAACGGATAGCTGAAAATTTGGATCAATACTGCAAATAATAAACTTAGCCCACCCTGCATGGTCCAGTTGCCAGAGGTGAAATAATCCCTTGCCGTGGCATTACTCTTTGGTAGAATGAATACAAGCAGTATAAATAACAGTACAGCAAAAAAAATCATCTGAATAGAATCGGTAATTAACGATGTTCGCATACCACCTTTTAGGGTATAGGCTAACGTGAGTGTAGTGAACACTATCACTGCCAGGTAAAAATTTAATGAGCCCTGCGCACCAAAATAACTTCCAATCACAGTTGTGTTGGACCATACTTCATTGAACAACCGGAATCCAATAACAACCGAAAAAACCGTAACCGCTTTACTTCCATATTTGGTGCGCAGGAAGTGATGGATGCTGCTAAACTTACCTTTTTTTCGAAGATAATAAATGACTACGCCGCCTATCAGAAATGAAAGATAATAACAGGCGTATGCTAACCCGCCTACAAAGCCATAAGCCAATCCTAAGTTGGCTGCATTGGCAATAGACTTGGCAAATATCCAGGCAATAACCAAACTGCTAGTGAGCAGAAAAACGGTAGGTTCTGCCCCTTCTTTCGATTTCGCCTGAAAGAACTGCACTGTGTTTTTTGCCCTTGGTGCTATGAAAAAGAATAAAGTACCAAAGGCAAGTAATATTATCCATTGAAGGGTTAGTATCTCCATATTTATGGTTTAGTTTTCCCACCACCCTTTACTGTCATAGGTATCGCCACCTATACGCTGCATTGCAATTTCGTAATTAGCCCTGTTAGCAGCCTGTTCCGTAGAAGGATATCGAAAGCGCACCGGAAATTTATTGTTATTTAAATTATCTGCAGGAATAGGCAGTTGAGGAAAACCGGTACGCCGTACATCAAGCCATGCTTCATACCCATTTAAAAAGTTGGCTATCCATTTTTGTGTCATAATCTTTTTCAGATCATCTGTTCCTGTTAATGCCACATTAGCAGCGGTTAAGTAGCCTGTTGGCAATGTGGTATTATAATAAGCATGTGATGTTCTAATGCCTTCGTTATAATAGTTTGTTACACTTCCGGTTATATATGCTTTTTGAGCTGCTTCTGCAAGCAAGAACTGCAGTTCGGTATAAGTCATGATGGGCGCATTAACTCCTGTTGCATCGTCACGGAATAATTTACCAATAAGTGAAATGTCATTGAAATTATAGGCATTCTGACTTTGGCGGCTTAGTCCGTTGGGAAGCCCTTTATAAGCCGGGCTACCCGATGATACCGACAGCACAGTTGGTTTGAAATATACACCTGTGCGGGCATCCATCAGTGGTACCATTATATTTTCAATTGTCTTACTCATACGCACATCGGCATAGCGACCTTCGCGTTCATTTATTAAAAACCATTGATTGGGAGCTGAGGCTAAAAACGGAATAACTGCATTGTCTGAATTTCCACGTAACAACATATTGCCTGTTACCAGGGCTTGCAATTGGGTGGATACATTCACTTTTTTGCTGATGCGGATAAGATACCGAACTTTAAGCGAGTTGGCTAACCTTACCCATTTGCTTAGGTCGCCCCGGTACAAAATATCGCCACTTATTGCATCGGTAGTACCAGAAAGTGTTTGTACTGCTTTATCCAGGTTGGCAATAATGCCGTTAGGTCCTGTGTATATATCCTGCTGCTTATCATAAACCGGTGCAAACGTACTTTCCGACGCTCCCTTGATAGCGCCAGAGTACGGAACGTCATTCCACAAATCTGTAAGCAGTGCAACCAACAGAGATTTCATTATCAGCGCCACCCCTTTATAAGCTTTATTGCTTAGAGGAGAAGTTTCAATCTTATTGATATCATTTAATAATCGATAGGTAGCGTTCCATAATTCTGTATTCGTACCAAGATCGTAGCGATCAATGGGAAAGAACTCAATATTGCTGGTGTGCTGTGATAGAAGGTTTCCTGCCTTCCAACCTTCTTCTGCATTATTTTTAGCCGTATAATACAAGACATTTGATAATAAAAACTGAGGGTCTGCTGTCTCCGGTGCATTTGGGTTGAGGTTTACTTCCGAAAGGTTTTTTTTGCAAGCAGATAAAGAAAGTGCAATGATGCAAAACAATAAAATGATTTTATTTTTCATGTACTTGAATTAAAAGTTAACATTAAGGTTAATGCCATACGAACGACTGGAGGGAAGCGACATGTCTTCTACGCCAGACACATACTTTCTGCCTTGTACCGCATTCAGCTCAGGATCTACATTTGGATTTTCTGTAAAGAGCAACACATTGTTTAAAATAACGCCAACCCGCATGTTGTTGGCTTTCAATTTTGCGCTTACGCTTTTTGGAAGCGTGTAGGATAAGCTTACTTGTCTCAGCTTAATATAAGAAGCATCAAAAATAGAAGTAGCTTCGTTAGCCCTGTTATAGTATTGTCCATAGTAATCTGCTGCTGATATAGACTTCGTATTAGGTTCATATTTAGGGTTGGATACAGTACCTATATTTACAACACCATCGCCAACAATACCCCCTTCTCTGCCCGGTAATGTCGATTCTAAAATACCTGAAGTACTTCCTAAAGAAAACGTACGGGATAAGAATACACCACCCTGGCGCCAATCCCATAAAAAGTTTAATGCCAGGTTTTTGTAAGTCAGTTCATTGCCCCAGCCCAAAATAAAATCCGGGTTATAATTACCGAGGTTACGCAATTTGGCATCCCGTGCCGGAAAACCATTGGCATTGTACACTGTTTTACCATCTACCTGTAATAAACCGGTCCCATAGATATCTCCTACACGTCCGCCATTGGCAGGGGTGGCTATAAAAAACACGCTGTTGTCTGTACTGGCATATAAGCTTTCAAAACCGGTTACATATTGATCAACGCCCTCGGGTAATGTCATCACACCGCTTTGGTTATGCGAAAAATTTAAAATACTCGTCCATTTAAAATGGGCCGTAGTAAAAGGAACAGATCTAAGCATAAGTTCTACTCCACGGCTTCTGATTTTTCCACCATTTACCAATCGGCTTAAATAACCACTGGAAGCAGAAGTAGGCAGGTTAATAATTTGATCGGTACTTGTATTTTGATAAATAGTTGCGTCAATTCCCAGCCGGTCACGGAAAAGATATACTTCTGTACCTAATTCAATCGATTGTAATTTTTCAGGTGTTAAACCAGGGTTTAGTAAACGGGTACTGTTGGTTAATAAAGGCGTGGATCCATAATTCTGATTAAAAACAAAAGTGTTGTTGAGCTGGTAAGGATCGGTATCATTGCCCACTTTGGCAAAGCTGGCTCTTACCTTGGCATAAGTGATTGCTGCAGGCATTTTTATTACCTCAGATACAATCAATGAAGCAGCGCCGGAGTAGTAAGAATAAGAACGGTCCCCTTCCGGTAATGTACTGGACCAATCATTGCGAAAGGTAAGATCGGTAAACAAGAAATTTTTATAGGATAAGGTTGTAACAGCATACAAACTATTGATTATTTTTTGGGTCAGTCCCTGTGTAGAAACAAGTGGCACTTTTGAGTTACCGAAATTATAAATGCCGGGTACCGATAGCTGGTTAGCTGTAGTACTTTTATAATTTGATTTTTGATTCAAAACATTTCCACCACCCGATAAGGTTACATTCCAGTTTTTATTGAATGAAGTGGTATATGTAAGCAAGGCATCTGTGTTCAGTTCACGATAATCAATTTCATCTTCGCGGTAAGCACCATTTATAAAACGTTTGGTACTAAATGCCCTTTGTGATGTACGCAGGTCGTGGAAATAATCTACCCCTGAACGTAACCTGATATTCAACTGCTCAGACAAAGCATACGTTACGGAAGCATTGCCCAACAAGCGATTTTTGTCAAAACCATTTTTGTTTTCATAAGCTGTGAAAAAAGGATTGTCCAGCCACAGGTAATTAGAATTAAATTGATTGAAATCTTTTTTGCCTGCCTGCCAATAGTCTTTCAGGTCTTCTGTAGTCACTTGTCTGCCTGTCCAGTTAAAGGTATACATCGGGTTTTCGCTGCCGTAGCCTACGCCAGGCCTGTTGGAACTAGCTACATTCATGAAATTGAGAAATGATTTTATTGACAATTTATCTGTGAGGGATGCACCACCTGAAAAAGCAAGGCTATTTCTTTTCAAATCCGTATTGGGCATGATGCCTTTATTGTCCAGGTTGGTATAGGATAAGCGCAAGCTGGACCGATCCGTGGTTCCGTTGAAGGCTATATTATTAATATAGGTAGTACCTATTTGAAAATAGTCTTTAATATTGTCCGGCTGCGCCATAAAAGGAGTAGGTTGTATCGGGTTGCCACCTCTTGCAAATATATCAGCACCTCGTACCGGGTTACCATTACGGTCGGTGGATGGTCCATTAAATTGTTTGATCAATTGTCCATCCAACCTGGAGCCAAATGATGTAAGTCCTCCATCATTTATACCGGCACCGAAACCATCTTCATAGGAGAATTTGCCTCCTGCACCTGCCCCATATACATTTTGGTATTGTGGTAAACGCAGGGGTGTTTCAAATGTAACGGAACTATTGTAAGAGATGCCTTTTCCTCTTTTTGCAGATCCATCTTTTGTATTCATAACAATAACGCCGGCTGCGGCCCTGCTGCCATACAATGCAGCTGCTGCAGCGCCCTTCAATACAGTTATTGATTCTATATCGTCGGGATTAATATCCGCCGCTCCATTGCCATAATCCACTTCCTGAAAACCGGTTTCGTTATTCTCGGTATTATTCGTTATGGGATTATTACTTACAGGTACCCCATCTAATACAAAAAGTGGCTGATTGGTTCCGGTAAGGGAGTTTTCACCCCGAATTACAATTCTGCTTGAAGAGCCTATACCTGACGATCCATTAGTGACCTGAACGCCAGCCACTCTTCCCGACAAAGCGTTCACCAGGTTGGTTTGACGTACTTCGGTTAAGTCTTTTGAACGAATGGTTTGGATAGAATACCCCAGCTCTTTTTTATTGCGTTGGATGCCTAATGCAGTTACCACTACATCATTTAATACATTGGTGTTTTGTACCAGCGAAATGTTGACTTCGTTTTTATTATTCAATTTAACTTCTTGCGTAATGTAACCAATGTAAGAAAACACCAAGGTGGCATTGGCACTGGTTACCGTTAGGGAGAAAGCACCATCCATATTAGAAGTACTTCCTGTATTCGTTCCTTTTTCCTGAATGCTAACGCCGGATAAAAGATTGCCGGTGATTACTTCCTGAATGAGGCCGGTTATGGTAATATTTTGTGAGAAGCCTGAAAACATAAACAGGCACACTCCTATAAAAGTGAAAATAAATTTCATGCTATTATTGGTTTAAGTAAAAATTAAAGGTTTGGAAAAAATCAGAACGATTGCGTAGGCGGACCTCTTAATGATGAAGCAGAATAGAAAAATGAATTGTAAAAAGTTGTAAAGAAGGAGATACAGTGCAACTGCTTAAACCCAAGTAGTGCTTGTCTTATAAATAATATAAACCAACCACCTAGACCTGCCCATTGACGGATAGCTTGTGCATTATCTACATCTGCTAATTTTTGTTCTACGGAAAATGAAAGTTGGTTGTGTGCTGCCCATTTATATAAGGAAGTGAAAACAGAAGCTGTTAACCATGGAATTTGTAAAAAACTTTCCCGATCAAACAAATTTTTCTGCAACCCTATCAGGTATACACCACCATCCTCCGAAGGACCTAAAACCATTTGGGAGGTATCCAACTTGCTTGCTACGCCTATTAGTTGTTCGCTATTAAGGTTAGGTGTATCGGTACCACAAACAATCAAACGTTGGTAGCCAGAAAAAAACCCCTCCTCAATAGCGTTTGCCAATTTCTCACTAAATGTTTCACCTTTTTGTTTTTCTGAAAAGAAATGTAAAACCGGCAAGCCTGTTTTCTTTGCCTCATTTAGTGTATGGTAAATTAATTGGCGTGCTACTGCAATGCCCGTATGTTTATTGACGTATTGGTTATATTTTTTGATACACACTTCTTCCCGCGGTCGACGCGAAAAAATAAGTATAGCTGTCTTATTATCAAAGGTTGGTATCGTTACAGCTGAATTGATAGTATAAGATTAAGTATCGAAATAACTAAGCTACTGCACCACCACAACTGGACCCACTTCCCGCCGTACAGCCATAACAGTGTTGTCCAATAATCACTGATCGTTTGTCTAATTTTTCTTTATCAAAACCGGATATGTGTTTCGAACCTGTGCAGTCTACTTTCAGATCGAGCATTTGGTTGAAATCACAGTCGTATAAAAATCCATCCCATCCTATAGATACTGTGTTTCTGCACATCACATTAGATGCAGCAACAGGATTGAATGCATTTACTAATTTTTCCATATACTTTTCATAATTACCGCTTTGCAACAGGTAATCGAGGTAACGGCTAATGGGTAGGTTGGTAATTGCAAACAGGCTGTTGAATTCAATTCCAAAATCCTTCATTAACGCCAGCTTGAATTCTTTTTGCAAAGCCTCCTGGGCAGGTGGTAAAAAAGCACCTGCAGGATTGTAGACAAGATTTAATTTCAAACCGGAACCTTCCTTCCCATAACCAATTTTATTTAGCATTCGCAGTGCTTTGATGCTGTCTTCGAATACCCCATCACCACGTTGCCTGTCTGTACGGTCTTGTGTGTAAAACGGCAAGGATGAAACGACTTCCACTCCATGATGTGCAAAGAATTCCGGCAGGTCATGGTATTTCTTATTTGCAAGGATAATAGTGAGATTACAACGTACGATTACATGCCTTTGTAGTTTAGTGATTTCTTCTACAAACCATCTAAAGTCAGGATTCATTTCAGGGGCACCGCCTGTAAGATCAACGGTTTTCAATGAGGTATTATTCATCAATGCATTAAGGCATAGTTGCATAGTTTCTCTCGTCATGATTTCCTTGCGATCCGGACCTGCATCTACATGGCAATGCTTACACACCTGGTTACACATCTTACCGACATTCACCTGAAATATTTCTATTTCAGTAGGTTTTAAAGGGAATAAGTTTGCTTCTTCCAGCTTTTGTTGAAAAGGCACGAGGTGATATAGATGTTGTTCATCTTCGAGTATGCCTATCTGCACTTCAGAATTAGACAAATCATGGTGCTGACGCTTCAATGTCTTCAAATTATTTTTTTCACTTCCTGCCATGATTTTTTTACATTATAAACTTTCCGTTTTTTTAAAAGAAATTCAATACTTGTAGATCACTCTAATCTAAGTTTAATTTCCAGGGGACAGGGTCAGATTTACATCGCTATCTCCTTCACCTTATTCATCATCTGCACTCCATGCACCAATACAGCACCACCTTTGATAGCAGCAGCTACATGAACAGCTTCCATCATTTGTGCCTCGCTATAACCCTTTTCAAATGAATCACTGCTGTAGGCATCAATGCAATAAGGACATTGCACCGCATGGGCCACAGCAAGTGCAATCAGGGATTTCTCACGGGCTGATAATGCACTATCCTTAAAAACTTCACCATAGTATGAAAAGAATTTATCACCTAACTCTTTTTGATATTCGCCAATATTTCCAAACTTACCAAGATCTTCGGCGTTGTAATAATGGTTGCTCATTTTGTTCAGTTTTATAGTTGTTTAGTTTATAAAATCCAGTCTTACCTTTTAATTTTTTGTTCCAGTTAAAACCCCTCGTTTTCTTGAAATGTATTTTTATACTAATTTCCTCTAAAGTTGGCCCAAATCCTTGAATCATGGCAGCGTATTATATTATTTTTCTTCTTTGTTGTAGTCAACTTCCTGTCAAGATAATATTAGTTGCATCTTCAAGCTGCTGCATTTACAAACCGATAAAACTTAGCACTAATCTCAATCCTATCATTGAACTCCATGCACAAAAAATATATTATTTCAATATACGTACTTTCGACCGCTAAAGTTTGCGTTGTCTATGCAAAATATGTTAGCCTCCCTTACAGAAACCGTTGCATCTATCCTGGGAGCAGGGATAAAAAGACCCAGAGTCGGTATTGTATTGGGGACCGGACTTAACGCATTGGTAGAACATATAATAGTGGAAAAGAGTTTTGCATATACTGATCTTCCCTATTTTCCTCATGCTACTGTAGCTTTTCATAAAGGTCAACTCATTTTTGGTACACTTGAATCTGTGCCTGTTGTCATCATGCAAGGCCGCTTTCACTACTATGAAGGTTATAGTATGCAGCTGATCACATTTCCTGTAAGAGTAATGAAAGAATTGGGCATAGAATATCTCTTTCTTAGTAATGCTGCGGGCGGATTAAACCCGGATTATAAAAAAGGTGATCTGATCATTACAGATGATCATATTAATCTTTTGCCTGACAACCCAATGCGTGGGCTCGGCGATGAATGGGGCAATCGCTTTACAGATATGAGTGAACCTTATGACCGGGAAATACAAAGTATTTTGATAAATGAAATTCAGAAATCAGGGTTACCTGCAAAAAAAGGTGTGTACGCATCAGTGATGGGGCCGAACCTTGAAACAAAAGCAGAATATCGTTGGCTAAGAAGTATGGGCGCAGATATGGTAGGTATGAGCACGGTTCCCGAAGTAATTGTTGCCAATCAACTTGGAATAAAGTGCGCTGCCATATCTGTAATAACAGATGAGTGTGATCCTGATAACCTGCAACCCATTGACATAAATGAGATTATTGAAGTGGCAGGTAAAGCTGATAAAAAATTAAGTATTGTTTTTAAAGAGACGATTAAAAGAATCGGGCAAACAAATTAAATATTAATACATACTTTAAACCCATACTGCCGGGCATCCATGTCAACTATAAACGAGCTTACAAACCCCCTATCTTCGCATCGTTAATTAGTAAAACTATATGCTTCCTCAATACAAACGTATTCTACTCAAACTTTCCGGAGAGTCTTTAATGGGCGATAAGAGTTTCGGGTTTGATACAGCAGTGTTAAGCAATTATGCACAGGATATTAAATCGATCACTGACCTTGGCGTGCAGGTTGCCATTGTCATCGGGGGTGGAAATATATACAGGGGAATGAATGAGGCTGAAACCGGCATAGAAAGGGCTCATGGAGATTATATGGGTATGTTGGCCACTGTTATAAATGGCATGGCATTACAAGCTGCATTGGAGAAAGTAGGTATTTACACCAGGCTTCAAAGTGCTATTAAAATGGAACAAATAGCAGAACCTTACATACGTCGTCGTGCTATAAGACACCTGGAAAAAAGCCGGGTTGTTATTTTTGGTGCCGGTACCGGCAATCCTTATTTTACTACAGATACAGCAGGTTCGCTCAGAGCTATTGAAATAAAAGCTGATGTAATAATGAAAGGTACCCGGGTAGACGGTATTTACACAGCGGATCCTGAAAAGGACCCTAAAGCAACGAAATATAATGTAATAACTTATGACGATTGTATCTCCCAAAAGCTGAATGTAATGGACATGACTGCCTTTACATTGTGTATGGAAAATAACCTTCCTATTGTAGTTTTTGATATGAATAAAAAAGGAAATCTACGGAGTGTGGTAACCGGTGAAAAGGTAGGAACCTTAGTAAAGGCATAGAAAAATTACGTTTTCTCTAAAACTTTAATTAGTTTGTTTGCTTATCAATTCAATTGCATTTCTGTGCTTGCAATCTCTTTTAGTACATTAGGCATGCTCGTTTTTATTTTTTCCTGTTCCTTACTGGGGGGAACAATATATTTTTTTATGGACTCCATAAAAAATATAAAGGAAATCAGAAAAGAGCAGGAAGAGCAAAATAATAATTTAAATTTTTTGGCCCCTCCCATTGTTGTTGAGCCCTCCACAGAAGCCACTTCAATATTCTCAAGGTTTAATTCTTATTTCAAAATTATTACCCCTGCACAAACATCTTCTGGGAAATCTCCTGAACCTGAAGGCAGTAATGATATTTTATCAATGAAAGCAACATTCCAACAACAAAGTAAATTGCTGAATAATTTGCTGTTGCAAATGGAGTTAATCAAAACGGAAGTACCTGATACAGGCGAGTTGAACGCCAAGGTGGAAGAGCTGGAACTTCTACTGGAAGAGAAAGAAGAAGAACTTCAAAACTTAAAGAAGCAGACAGATATTACTAAAAAAATGATGATACGCTTCGAAGATGTGCAAAAAGAATTTGTATTAATGCAGTCTAAAATGGCCGTGCTTGAAAAGCAGGTGATAACAGCTAATAACCTGATAATAGAACTCGAGAATACCAAAGATGAACTGAGCCAACTGAAAAAAGAATGGACGCGTAAAAATGAAAAGCTTCAGCACGTATTGGGTGAAAATCAGGGAATGCACCAACAGTTGTGCGAAACAGAAGATAAGCTGCAGGAAGCAAACCTACAACGCCAGCAATTATTCAAAAAAGTAAAAGTGCTGGAAGAAATGAACGCAGACTTTCAAGCCATTTCAGATGCACATCAGAAGATGAAAACCGAATTGCGTCGTATTGGAGAATTGGAAAGCATGCTCAATATGATGACCATAGAAAGAGACGAACTTTTACAAAGGCAAATGCAGGAACAGACTAAGTAACTTTGTCAGAACATTGCTTAATATGACCTCTGCCATTGCTCACTTACGTCAGGAATATTCTAACCAGGTTTTATTGGAAAAAGATGTAGCTGCAGATCCTCTCGAGCAATTTGAAAGGTGGTGGCAGCAGGCATTGGAAAGCAAAATAACAGAGCCAAATGCAATGACACTTGCGACTGCATCCGCCGACGGGTTCCCTTCTGCAAGAATTGTATTATTAAAGGGATTCAATTCAGAGGGTTTTGTTTTTTTTACCAATTACAAAAGCTATAAGGCTGTACAGCTTGATGAGAATCCAAAAGCAAGCCTTATATTTTTTTGGAAAGAATTGGAAAGACAGATTCGGATCGTAGGATTTGTCTCAAAGATTACATCTTTGGAAAGTGATGAATATTTTGCTTCACGACCGGAAGGCAGCAGGATAGGCGCATGGATTTCCCCCCAAAGCCAGGTAATTGCCGGAAGGGACTGGCTCGATGAGCAACACGACAAGTTAGTAGAAAAAATGAGGGGAACACAAATAAAGCGGCCACCACACTGGGGTGGATACAATGTAAAACCGGTAATTATAGAATTTTGGCAGGGACGTCCCAGCCGTTTGCACGACCGTATTCAATACTCAATACAAGAAGGAAGCAATTGGAAAATAGAAAGACTGGCACCTTGAAGAACCCAATATAAAAAGAAAAGTTCTGTAACATATAAGCAGAACCTCTTTCCATTCGGGTTGGTAGGCTGTGAGTTATTTTTTAAGCTTCTGCTTTTTTTACAGCTGGTTTATTGCCTGTCGTTTTCTTATCATTCGCAGGCCTGGCTTTTCCAAAAGAGCCTTTGAAAGTTTTTCCTTTTTTTGTTTTTTTATCTCCTCTACCCATATTATAAAATTAGGATGCAAGTTGCAGAAAAAAAGGCAATAAAAAAGCCTTGTTTTTATTAAGGCTTTTTTATTGGGGATAAGGTGAGGCATTACATCCTACTTGAAAGATCTTTGCCGGCTTTGAATTTAGCAACTTTTTTTGCTTTAATCTTGATTACGTCACCGGTCCGTGGATTTCTGCCATTGCGTGCGGCACGTTTTGATACTAAAAATGTTCCGAAGCCAACTAAGGTTACTTTACCTCCTTTTTTTAGGGTTTTGGCAATTGTTTCCTGGAAGGAATCTATTGCAGCATTAGCCTGCGTTTTGGTGATGCCTGCATCCTCAGCAATCTGAGAGACCAATTCAGCTTTGTTCATATTAAATTTTTTTTTTGTGAGTGGGACAAATGTAAAGGGTTTTTCAATCTGACAAAAGATAATTTGTTATTACCAGTAATAAATTTTTCCTCTTGAAACCACAAGGGACAAGGGTTTGGAAAGGTTATCAATATGAATTGGAGACAACTCAAAATAACCTAATGTCATTAAATACTAACAAGTAATTTACGATGTACTTTATAATGAATAAGGATAAAACTTTGAAAGACGCAAGACAAAGTTTATCTGTATTTGTTTATCTATTGAACAATTTCCATCACAGTGCGAAATGCAATAAAAGCATCTCCCCATCTTTCATTAGATTTTTGTCGGAGCCCTTCTGCGTATTCAATTATATAATTTTGGTATTGGCCCATAGATGCAAAATATTGAATTGCATAAGTGAGTCCATCAGTTTCATCCGTATCTAAAATGCGCAATACATGGTAATGAGTAAAACAACGGGTTGCCATTACTTCGGGAATATGTTCTTTTATTAACCATTGCAACCAGACTTCAGCAAAATCCTTTTCAATGTATACGGTCACATTATAGATGATTGAAAAGGTAGACTTTGTGAAATTACTTTCCACTGATATAGGTTTGCGATTTAAAAGATTTTATATCTATATCTGCAAACACAGGACAATGATCGCTGTGCATTATGTCCGGATAAATGTCAGCTTCTATCAAATGTGATTTTAAGGGTTCGGTTACCGAAATGTAATCAAGTCTCCATCCTTTATTTTCCTTACGTACATTCGGAAATCGCTGGGTCCACCAGCTGTATTTGTTTTTTTCTTCTGGGTGCAGATACCGGAACACATCGATCCACCCATTACTGTACAGTTTGTCCATCCATGCCCTTTCATCAGGTAAAAAACCTGTTGTTTTTGTATTGCCCTTTGGATTGTGAAGGTCTATTTCCTTATGTGCAATATTATAATCTCCGCAAAGAATAATATTTGGTATTGTTTTTCGCAAGTCCTGTATATAATCAAAAAAATCTTCAAGCCACATGTATTTATATGCCTGGCGTTCCTCTCCCATACCACCATTTGGAAAGTAAGCATTGATTACCCTTACTTTTCCGAAATCCATTTGCAGTATCCTCCCTTCATCATCACTCACCTGGTGGCCGGTACCACAATGCACATCATCAGGTTTTATTTTGGTAAATATCGTGACACCGCTGTACCCTTTTTTTTGTGCGCAAAACCAATAGTCGTGGTAGCCAAGATTAGCAAATAATCCGGAGGAAAGATCAGATTGCTGTGCTTTGTTTTCCTGTATACATATCACATCTGCAGGGTGTCTTTGTAGCCAGTCTAAAAATCCCTTTTTTATGGCTGCACGAAGACCATTTACATTGTAGCTGATTATTTTCATTTGCTTATATGTTCCGCAAATTACTATTGGCCCTGATTCTTTACTTAATCCATATGTTCTATTTTTAATTTTTTATAGAGATGACGAAATCAAACCCGATCATACCTCCCAAAAAGCATGTTTACCTGGAAGGTCCTAAAAGCAGGGGCTATGAACTGGCTTTTGCATGGAAAGTTTTCAGAGAGTTGATGAGGGCTTTCCGTACACTCCATTTTGTAGGGCCATGTATAGCAGTCTTTGGATCAGCACGGTTCAAAGAAGAACATGAACATTATATATGTGCAAGAGAGTTTGGTAAGCGAATAGCGGCCCTTGGATTTACTACAATGACGGGAGGGGGGCCGGGTATAATGGAAGCTGCAAACAGGGGAGCATTTGAAAACGGAGGGATGTCGGTTGGGTGTAACATAAAACTACCTTTTGAGCAGACTCATAACAGGTATATGCATAAATGGATGACATTTGATTTCTTCTTCACACGAAAAACGATCCTCATTAAATATTCATATGCATTTATTATCATGCCGGGAGGTTTTGGTACTATGGATGAACTTTTTGAAACCCTTACATTGGTACAAACAAAAACCATACACGGCTTTCCCGTGGTATTGTATGGGAAAGAGTTTTATGGACCCCTTGTAGAAGTATTGCATCATATGGCAGAAAAAAAAACGATTGCTGTAGAGGATATGAGTCTTGTCTTACTCACGGATGAAGTAGGTGAAGCAATGGAGCATATACGAAAGTACATACAGACAAATTACAAAATAAAACCGCGAAAAAAGCAATGGTGGTTATTTGAGAAAAAATAAAAAAGATTTATATGAAAAGAATTTTGATTTTGCTTTTGACTTTGCTCACTTGTAAAGTTTATGCACAAACTTCCAATGTCCAATCTCCGGATGGAAATATAACACTCACAGCAACATTGGCTACAGACGGTACAGTAAGCTACGAGTTGAAATATAAAAATAATGAAGTAATAGAACGATCCACGTTGGGCTTTACGCTCACCGAACCAAAACTTACTTTGAACCGCTTCACTTTAGCAGGGATTGACTCATCAGCTCACAACCAAAGCTGGAAACCAGTATGGGGAGAGTATAGTACCATCCGCGATCAACACAAACAATTGCGACTACGATTAAAAAATAAAGGGGAACCTAACATTCAAACCAATATTATATTTCGTGTTTTTAATGAAGGTGTGGGAATCCGTTACGAATTTCCGGACCAGGAAAAATTAGACCATTTTGTATTAGGCGACGAAAACACTGAATTCAATCTTACAGGGGATCATAAAACATTTTGGATACCAGGTGACTATGATACCAATGAGTACAAGTATAATACCACTAAGTTAAGCGAGGTAGATGCTGGGAGTGGAGCAATGTCGCAGGAGATACATGCGAAAACTTTTTTCGACAAGAATGCTGTGCAGACCCCCTTGATGATGAAAACCTCATCTGGAATTTATATTAATATTCATGAAGCAGCTTTGGTAAATTACCCGGCAATGAATCTTGTGGTTGATAAAAAATCATTTACTCTTACATCACATTTAGTTCCTGATGCAGTAGGCAACAAAGCTTATTTGCAAACGCCTGCAAAAACTCCGTGGCGTACTATTATCGTGAGCGATAGGGCAACAGAAATTATAGCAGCCAATAGAATGATACTTAATTTGAACGAACCTTCCATTATAAAAGACCCCTCATTTATTACTCCGCAAAAATATGTTGGCATCTGGTGGGAGATGCACGTGGGCAAAAGCAGTTGGGATTACGCAGGGGGGCAGGTAGGCTCTCAGCAAAAATCGCGGGTGCCCCATGGGGCCACTACTGCCAATACAAAACGGTACATTGACTTTGCAGCGAAACATGGTTTCAAAGGCGTGTTGGTAGAAGGCTGGAATACAGGTTGGGAAGACTGGTTTGGAAAATGGAAAGAAGATGTATTTGATTTTGTTACACCTTATCCCGATTACCATGTAAAAGAATTGAGTAGGTATGGAGCATCAAAGGGCGTAAAAATCATTATGCATCATGAGACATCAGGTGCTGTCACCAATTATGAAAGGTGGATGGATACTGCTTACAAGTTTATGAGAAATCACGGAATGAATGCAGTAAAAAGCGGATATGTGGGGCGTATCATTCCACGGGGTGAACACCACGATGGACAATGGATGGTGCGGCATTATGAACGTGTGGCACAAAAAACAGGTACGTATCGTATCAGTGTTAATATGCATGAATCCGTTCGACTTACAGGATTGCACCGTACTTATCCCAACTGGATTGCATCGGAAGCTGCGCGGGGAAATGAATTCAATGCCTGGAGCGTGGGGAATCCACCAGAGCATGAAACTATCCTGCCATTTACACGACTGATGGGCGGGCCAATGGATTATACACCTGGCATTTTTCAGATAAAACTGAATGTATATGATGCGGCTAAAAAAGAACAGGTGCACACTACGCTGGCTAAACAATTGGCTTTATACATCACCATGTACAGCCCGATACAAATGGCTGCTGACCTGCCGGAAAATTACGAGAAACACATGGATGCATTCCAGTTTATAAAAGACGTATCCGTAGATTGGGACGACACCAAAGTGCTTGCCGCTGAGCCTGGTGATTACCTGGTTATTGCACGCAAAGCAAAAGGGAAACCATCGTGGTTTATTGGGGCTATCACTGATGAACAAAAACGTACTTCATCTGCCTCACTTTCATTTTTGGATAAAGGGAAAGATTATGTAGCTATTATTTACGGTGATGCAGCAGATGCGCATTGGGAAAAAAATCCGCAATCGTATAGCTTCAATAAATTTATAGTGAACAGCACGATGACCTTGAAATTAGCAATGGCAGAAGGGGGTGGAGCAGCGATCAGTATTAGACCTGCAACTGCAAATGAAATGAAAGCTTTGAAGAAGTATCAGTAAAATTACGTTTGCCGGCATTGGTTCCGTGTTCTACATATGTTGCACAGTTTATCCCGAATTTGATTCGGGGCACTCTTGTGCTGCACCAAATTTTCAGCAACAGATTCGCGGTCTCCCGATGAATATTGGCGATACGTCCTGCAATTCTATTGGTCAAAAAGAGAACGTTTTCTTTGCTGAAACATGTTACGTTAATTGTCTTTTGATTTCTGAGAATTGGATTATTAAAAAAAATCAACCCAAACAAATAAAAATGTATATGACCGGAA
>MWVX01000087.1_pt1 | contig 25797 bp, 20 predicted proteins | sample 1047311 | NCBI WGS metagenome assembly MWVX01 (sample SAMN06349984, study PRJNA376086) | soil metagenome | isolation source: MtG-4 sample Antarctic (ecotone) soil | place: Antarctica | collected 2015-01-13 | reverse complement strand
ACTCCTGTAAAAGCACAACGTCTGCATTTTGCTTTTTAATAAGATCCAGCATTTTCAATCTTGTCTGACTGCCCTTGTTATTATTGCGCCGCCATTCAATAAATCGGGCTACATTCCAGCTTGCCACTCGCAATACATCATTAGGTTTATTGGAAGTAAATGCGCTTCTGCTATTGAGCGCAAAAAAAACAGATAAGCTTTTCCAACCTATCAATAATGGTATAAGGGAAATGAGTATGTATTTGGGTTTTGCAAAAATCCAAAATACAATAAACAGAATCAGAACAATAAACATACCGCCAAATCCAAGAGCCAATAAGTTAATAAACCACCATGTGGAAGGATTGAGATAGGGTGCCAGGCATGCCAGTAAAAAAATAAAGGCGGCAAGAATATTCAGGAAAACTACAAAGCGTTTTGCAAAACTTCTATATGGGGGAGGCATGATGCAATTTAAGCGGAGACAATTACAGATTGATATTAGTCATCCACCAGTTTTTTTCCAAGGATTAATTAAAAAGTAAAAAAATAAATGTCTTCAAAATAACCGAAAGATCGCAGTTGAATGTCACTTTTCTTCACCTGCACGTTTCAATATTTCTTTTTCTTCTACTGTCAAGGAGTTATATCCTTTTTGATGGATTTTATCAAGGATTTCATCAACTCGTTGTTGTGTTATATTGGTTTTAGTGACCTTAAAAGGAACAACGGTACCGGTTTTATAGAATACCTGTGATTTTATTGCTTTGCCCTTCTTTGGTTTGTCCGGATTAAATAAATTGTTTACCCAATCAAAAAAGGCATTGATCCAGGCACTCCAGTCGCTGCCTTTTTTAAACCTGTTCATAAAAAGAAAGCCCATGCCAGCGCCGGCAAGATGCGCTATATGCCCTCCGGGATTATTGTAAGGAATCGTTGCCAGGTCAATAATTACAAATATCAATGTAACTACCCATAGCGGAATACCTCCATTGATTAATGGAAAAATACGAAAATTAGGCGCCAACACAGTAGTGGCAATTGCAATAGCCATTACACCTGCAGAAGCTCCTATGGCCGAAGAAGATTCAATATTTGTCTGTAGCGTTGGTATCAGATTATAACAAATAATATAAACCAATGCCCCTGCAAATGCACCATATAAAAAAATAGGTACTACTGTACGATTATTCAGAAGATCCTGTAAAATATGACCAAAAGCCCATAGCCAAAGAAGATTTGTAATAAGGTGCCACACACTATCGTGCATAAAAAAATGTGTGAGTAAAGTCCATGGGCGGGTTAGCAGTGTGGGTAAATGAGCGGGCAATGAAACCCAATCAAGCACCTGATTGTGATAAAGTGACAAACCCTCAGGCCCAAAACTAAAGTAGTACACCACTTTTATTAAAGCAAAGATGATGAATACGGTTAACAGCACGGCGATTAGCATTACCAGTGAATTACCATCTTCACCTATACCGCTTATTCTTCTTTTACTTTGTTGATAATAGCTCATTGATAAAATTAAAATTACAATTAGTAATCACTAATAGAATCGCTTTTTGTCTAATTTATTCCAAATTAACACTATTATAAAACCGGTGATCGCGCCGCCAAGGTGGGCGAAGTGCGCAATATTATCACCGCTAAATTTAGCTACTCCACCAAAAATATCATAAGCTGCCATGCCCAATACAGCCCATTTTGCCTTGATTGGAAATGGAATAAACATGATAAACATTTCAGTGTTTGGAAATAAATAAGCAAAAGCGGCAAATATTCCCATGATAGCACCTGATGCACCCAATGCCGGCCCCAATCTGCTCACTATAGTTTGGGCTTCTTCTATACTTCCTGAGGCATATAATTGTTCTGCCTGTTCCCATCTGAAATATTGTATTCCTAAATGAAGAAAAGCTGCTCCAACACCACACAATATATAAAACAGCAAAAATCGTTTTGGGCCCCAAACATTTTCCAATACTCTCCCGAACATCCACAAGCCAAACATATTGAATGCAATATGAAAGATCATCGGAAGTGGAGCATGGGAAAACATATGGGTGGCAATCTGGTAAGGCGCAAATTCAGGATGCTGAACCGGCCATAGCATTAAATAATTTGTAAGGCCACGTGGATCTAAAACCGTTTGGGCTATATAAACCAGTACATTGATAATAATCAGATTCTTGACGATAGGTGGAAAAGAATCTGGTCTGTAACTTCTGAGATCACTCATCTTTATTTTAATTTGGCTTGTACAATGTTTTCAATATGGTGTGTATGCGGAAACATATCTACCGGCTGCACTTTGGTAACAGAGTATTTAGCATCCAGCAGAGATAAGTCTCTTGCTTGCGTGGCAGGATTACAACTGACATAGACAAGAACAGGGGCAGCCAACTCCATAATTTTTTCAACTAGTTTTGCATGCATTCCTGCCCGGGGTGGATCGGTAATGAGAACATCTGGTTTACCATGAGTGGAAAAAAAATCATCATTACATATTTCAATCACATCACCCTGAACAAATGATGAGTGATCAATATTGTTCAGTGAGGCATTTTCTCTTGCATCCAGGATGGCAGCTTCAATCATCTCTACACCAATTATTTTTTTAGCACCCTTACTGCAGAAAATCCCTATGCTGCCAGTGCCGCAATAAAGGTCATACAATGTTTGATTACCATCAAGCTCTGCGAATCCCCGTGTCACTTCATAAAGCCTTTCCGCCTGTTTGGTATTCGTTTGAAAAAAAGATTTAGGTCCGATCTTAAAACGGAATTCTGCTAATTGCTCTATTACAAATCCTTTACCTGAATACACCTGTGGCTCAAGATCTTGCATCGAATCGTTTCTCTTGAGATTAATAGTAAACAATAAAGTAGTGATCTGAGGAAATAAATCTTTTACGTATTTAAGAAGTTTTGCTCTCTTCTTTTCCTCATTATCACCAAATACTATATTCACCATTACTTCACCCGTAGTACAAATGCGTACCTGCATGGTACGAAGAATACCACTATGAGCCCTAATATCATAAAAGGATATATTTTCTTCAAATGCATACCGGCGAATTGCATTTCTTATGGCATTGGTTAAATCAATTTGCAACCAGCATTTTTTGATGTCCACAATTTTATCAAAAAACCCCCTGGGATGAAAACCAAGTGCCCCCCTATGTACAATGCTTGCAGTTTGCTGCAAGTCTGTTTCGAAATTATGATAATTGCCTGCATAAGAAGTTTCTCTGGAAAGTGAGAGCTGTGCGTTTGCTGAATCTCCCCTTTGGGGGGTTGGGGGGGCGGGATAAAATTCTTTTGTGCTGAATGAATATTCGAGTTTGTTACGGTAAAACTTATCCTCTTTTGCTCCAATTATTGGTGAAAATGGCGGAAGGTCAATCTTGCCAATCCTTGTAAGGTGATCATATACCTGCTTTTCCTTATATACCAGTTGTTTTCCATATGGTAACATTTGCCACTGGCATCCGCCACATATCCCAAAGTGCTGGCAAAATGGCTCAACCCGTTCTTTCGAGTAAGAATGGAAATAAACGGGTTGCCCGTCGCCCCAATCTTTTTTGTTTTTTGTAAGCCGCACATCCACTATATCACCGGGCACGGCACCTTCTATGAATATTACTTTACCGTCTACCTTAGCCAGCGACTTTCCTTCTGCTGCATAATCTTCTACCAATACATTTTGCAGTACAATGTTTTTGCTTCTACTCACAGCTTGTAAAAATAAACCCTTTGCTTCCGCAATCATTATTTAGGTCTTTCCTTTGCATCTCTTTAACCTATTGGTACAACTGTTTTCTATTATTTTTACGACTTACTATTTCTATGAAAAAGTTTTTTGCTACTGTTCTTTGCTGCGGGATGACTTTTCTGCTTCCTGCACAGGAAGGCTATGAGATAAATGTTACAATCAAACCATTTAAAAATCAATACATATACCTCGGTCATTATTTTGGAAAACAAATGCCAATTATTGATTCTGTGAAATTGAACGAAAGGAGCGAAGGCGTATTTAAGGGATCAAAAAAATTAGGGGGCGGGATATATATGATCGGCTTTCCTGACAGGGGTCGTAGTTTTGAAGTGCTTATTGGGAAAAATCAAAAATTCAGCATTATTGCTGATACCGCTACGATCTCAAAAAGAATAATTTATAAAAACTCACCTGAAAATGATCAGTTTATTGCCTACCAGGATTTTATGATCAAAAATGGAAGGGCTCTAGACTCTTTACAAAAATTGCGCAACAGCAATCGCAAAGATTCTGCAATGCTGAGTAAACAAATGGATGCCGTTTCGGCTTCCATAAAAACTTACAGGATTAATATTATAAAAAAGGATCCGGATGGATTATTAGCTACTCTTATGAAAGGAATGAGGGAGCCGGAAGTGCCCTTCAATGACCCCGCATCAAAACACGACTCTCTTTTTGCTTATAAGTATTTTAAAAATCATTATTGGGATGGAGTAAATTTTTGGGACGACAGGATTGTACGAACACCTTTTTTTGAACCCCGCATTGATAAATATTTTGAACAACTCGTTTATCCTTCATCCGATTCAGTTATCAAAGAAATAGACTGGATGCTGGGGTATGGAAGTGCGAGTGAAGAGATGCAGCGATTTCTTCTGCTCAAATTTTTGAACCGTTATCTCAATCAAAAATACATGTGGGAGGATGCAGTATTTGTGCACCTTTTTGAAAAATATTTTTCACAAAAAAGCTATCCATGGCTTTCTGATCAGGGAAAGAAATTAATTACAGATAGGGCTTATAGTTTGATGGCGAATATCACAGGGACACCGGCATCAGATGTATCATTAGCTGACAGCAGTGGCAAAATCAAAACATTATACGGCATACAAGCGCCCTATACCGTACTGGTAATTTGGGATCCTAATTGCGGACATTGTAAAGAAGTGCTGCCTCGTATTGATAGTTTCTATAGGGCTAAATGGAAAGCGATTGGGGTGCAGATTTATGGGTTGGCGAAAGAAACGGATGCAAAGAAATCAGACTGGAACTCTTTCATTTCAGAGCAAAAACTTCGGGATTGGACTCATGTTTACTATTCAAAAGATGAAGATAAAAAAAGAACAGATGCGGGCATACCAGGCTATTCACAGTTGTTTGATGTACAAAGTTTTCCTACTTTGTACCTGCTCGATAAGGATAAAAGAATCATTGCAAAAAAACTTACCGAACAACAGGTAGATGAAATAATCACTACCCGGCAGAAAAAACAATAATGTGAATGTTTATGAAACGGTTTTTGTTCTTATGTTTTTGTTACTCCTTTTTTTCTACTTCTGCCTCAGCGCAAATTTTATTTACTTATGGAAACGAGAAAGTAACTGTTTCAGAATTTTTAAAAGCTTATAATAAAAACAATAATGTATCCGGCAACGATGCCAAAGCTATCAAGGATTATCTTGATCTTTATATAGCTTCACGGCTGAAGATCAAAGAAGCAAAATTACTTCGGTACGATACTTTGCCTCAATTGGTATCAGATCTCCAAAGCCTGCGTACGCAGATCATGCCTACATATCTTAATGATAAAGCGGCTACGCAAAATCTCGTGGATGAAGCTTTTAAAAGATCCCAAAAAGACATTTTACTTGCACATATATTTATTCCATTTGCAAATGATACCCTTGCCGCCATTGCAATGGCTGGTCAGGCATATAAAAAATTACAAAGGGGAAGCGCCTTTGGGGATGTGGCTAAAGAATATTCCACTGACCCTTCAGTGAAAATGAATGGGGGAACTATTGGGTATATTACTGCATTTACACTTCCTTATCAATTGGAAACGCTTGCATATACTACGCCTGTTGGTAAGTTATCACCACTTTTTCGTTCCTCTAGCGGTTTTCATATTTTCAAAAATGAGGGCGAAAGAAAAGCATTAGGTAGTATTAAAACTTCTCAGATTTTATTGTCTTTTCCTGAAGGTTCGGGTGAAAGTATTATCAACCAATCAAAACGCTTAGCAGACTCTATTTATCTTTTGATAAACAAGGGGGTTGATTTTGGGAATCTTGCTACCACATTCAGCAATGACAGGGTTTCTGCGGCTTCCAATGGCCAAATGCAGGAATTCAGTGTGGGTGAATATGAGCCACTTTTTGAAAACACAATTATTCAATTACCGGTGGGTGGAGTAAGTAAACCTTTCAGGACAGCACATGGCTGGCATATTGTAAAAAAGAATGTTGTAGTGCCGGTGAATACAAACAGATCAAATAAAGAAGCTTTACAAATACTTCGCGACAAAGTGGAAGCCAGTGACCGCATTCATACAACAAAGGATGAACTGACAAAAAAAATAATGAAACAAGCAGGTTTAAAAAAAGGTGTATTCGTACAAAATGAACTAAAGGCTTTTACCGACAGTGCATTAGATCAAAAAAGAGGACAGGTATTCAGGATATCAGGCACCACTAAATTATTCAGCATAGGTAAGACCACTTTTACTGCAAACGACTGGATAAGCTTCGCCCGTACCAACCGGTATAAAAATGACGGGGGGGGATTAAAAACTTTTAATCAATTATGGAATGACTACTTAACATTTGCAACGCAGGAATATTATAAAGAAAACCTGGAACAACACAACCCTGAATTCAAAGCACAGATCGAAGAATTCCGTGATGGTAATTTGTTTTTTGAAATCATGCAAAGAAAAGTGTGGGGAAGTGGAGAAAGGGATACTGCTGGTTTGGAAAAATATTATAGGCAACATACTAATAAATATGTGTGGAGTAAAAGTGCCGATGCAATCATGTTTTATGTAAATGACTCCATTACAGCTAAAGCCTTAAAATCTGAAATTGAAAGGGAACCCCTTCAATGGAAGACACTTTCTGGTGCGTTTGGAGAAAAGGTGGCCGTTGACTCTAATCGTTTTGAATTGGAGCAAATTCCACTCGGTTTGCATACCGTTTTGAATTCAGGAAAGATTACTTCATTACTGGTAAATACTACGGACAATACAGCATCGTTTGCCTACATATTAAAAATGCATACTGCAGGTGGAATCAAAAGTTTTACAGAAGCGAAAGGAGCTGTTATGAATGATTACCAGGCTCAAATAGAAAAAAATTGGTTAACTGAATTAAAAAGAAAATATCCGGTAAGCATAAACCAGAAGGCCCTGTCTGCAATTACGAAACGATAAATCAAACGATCTCTTTAACTACATTGGCTACCATGTGATGTTTTCCTAAAGTATAATAATGCAATACCGGTACTCCGGCTTCTTTTAGTTCTTTAGACTGTTGTAGCAACCAGGCTGTGCCTACTATTTCTACATCAGTGTCATTTTTGCATTTTAATATTTCATTTGAAAGTTGTTCGGGTATCTCTACATGAAAAGTACGGGGTATAACGGTTAATTGTTTTTTGGTGCTCAAGGGTTTTAAGCCCGGAATAATGGGAACAGTGATGCCTGCATCACGGCAGGCTTTTACAAACTCAAAATATTTTTGATTATCGAAAAACATTTGGGTAGTAATGTATTCTGCACCCCCATCTACTTTGGCTTTTAAGAAGTTCAGATCTGTTTGCATATTGGGTGATTCAAAATGCTTTTCTGGATATCCTGCGACACCAATGCAAAAAGATGTTTTCACAGCATTCTTCAGATCTTCTTCAATGTAAATGCCATTGTTCATGTTGATCACCTGGCCTAATAATTCAATGGCATATTTATGGCCTCCGGGCTCCGGTTCGAAAAAGCTTTCATTTTTTGGTGCATCCCCACGAAGTACCAACGCATTATCAATACCTAAAAAATGCAGGTCAATCAATGCATCTTCAGTTTCCTGCTTGCTGAATCCGCCACATATCAGGTGTGCGACAGCATCAATTTTATACCGGTTCATTATAGCGGCGCAAATACCTACGGTTCCCGGCCTTTTTCTTACCTCCACTTTATCAAAAGTGCCATCCACCTTCCGTTTGAACATGCTTTCACTTCGATGATAAGTCACATTGATAAAAGCAGGTTTATATTCGATGAGGGGATCAAGGTGTTCCCACAAGGCATTGATACCTTTTCCTTTCAAGGGCGGTAAAATTTCAAAAGAAACTAAAGTAGATTTAGCACTATTCAGGTGATCTATAACTTTCATAAAGAGTGCAAACTTAGTACAGCGTTAACTAAATACAAAAGCAGGCAAGAAAAGGTTCAGACAATAGTGTAAATCTTACTTTTACCGAAAGTAAAATATTTTGGAGTTAAGGATTCATACCACTGACCTTGTGAAAAGATACAGCTCCCGGACAGTTGTCAATCATGTATCCGTAGAAGTTCGTCAGGGCCAGATCATCGGGCTCTTAGGTCCAAACGGAGCCGGCAAAACCACAACATTTTATATGGTAGTGGGATTAATAAAACCGGATGAAGGGGAGGTTTTTTTAAATGAAACCAACATTACCAAAATGCCTATGTATAAAAGAGCACAATTGGGTATTGGTTACCTGCCGCAGGAAACCTCCATCTTTCGTAAACTAACAGTAGAAGATAATATTTCTGCAGTGCTTGAAATGACAAAACTTTCGAGAAAAGCACAAAAAGAAAAACTGGAATCGTTGCTTAAAGAATTCAGATTACAACATGTTAGAAAAAATAATGGCGATGTCTTAAGCGGAGGAGAAAGACGACGAACAGAGATTGCAAGGGCTCTGGCAGTAGATCCAAAATTTATTTTGTTAGATGAACCCTTTGCCGGAATAGACCCTATTGCTGTGGAAGATATTCAAGCTATTGTTGCGAAGTTAAAATTTAAAAACATAGGTATTTTGATCACTGATCATAATGTAACAGAAACCCTTTCTATCTGTGACAGTGCTTATTTATTGATAGAGGGAAAGATTTTCAAGCATGGTTCTGCAGAAGAACTCGCTCAGGACGAGCAGGTAAAAACATTATATCTGGGTAGAAATTTTGAATTGAAAAGAAAAGATTATCTGCTGCAGGAAATTAATCCTGAATCTTTGCCGGATAGCCTTTGATGACCTCATCATCATTGTGGTGTACAAAGCAAACTCCTGTTTATTCGGAACTACTTTTGTATTTTGCTGTCCGCTATGAAGTTGCTGAGTCCTGCTATATCTACATTTGCCCGTTTAAGACTTTGGTCGCTTGAAAAATGGATGAATAACGCCACCGAAGCACAAAACAAGGTTTGGCAAGACCTCATTACTTCCGGCCAATACACAGAGTATGGAAGGCAATACAAATTTTCCTCTATTCAATCTTTACATGAATTTAAAAAGCGGGTTCCGGTTAGTGAATATGAAGTCATCAAGCCGTTAATTGAGCGCATGATGAAGGGAGAGGATAATGTGTTATGGAATACCCCGGTTACCTGGTTTGCGAAAAGCAGTGGAACCACCAGTAATAAAAGCAAGTTTATTCCTATTAGTGATGAGAGCCTGAAAGAAAATCATTACCTCGCTTCTAAAGATGTATTGAGTCTTTATTATGCCACCCATCCTGAAAGTGATTTATTGACGGGAAAAGGGCTGGTGATTGGCGGAAGCCACCAGGTAGCAAAACTGAATGATGATATACAATACGGCGACCTCAGTGCTGTTATTGTACAAAACTCTCCTTTCTGGAGTAATTGGATCCGAACACCCGACATGTCTGTAATACTGATGAAAGAATGGGAAGAAAAAATAGAAAAGCTGGCCCAATGTACAATTAATGAAAATGTGACTTCAATGGCCGGGGTGCCTACCTGGTTGATCGTATTGCTAAAAAGAATTCTTGAGATAACCGGGAAGAAAACCATCATTGAAGTTTGGCCCCATCTGGAACTTTACATGCATGGCGGGGTATCTTTCGTGCCTTATAAATCACATTTCGAAAAATTGATTGGTGCTCCTATCAATTACCTTGAAATGTACAATGCGTCTGAAGGTTTTTTTGCAGCACAGGATGACATCACCGCAGAAGGGATGTTGCTTATGTGCGCACATGGTATATTTTATGAATTTATGCCTGTAGAAGAATGGGGTAAAGAAAATCCGCAAACCTTACAACTCAACGATGTGGAAACAGGAAAAAATTATGCGCCTGTGATAACTACCAATGGAGGTTTATGGCGCTATTTATTGGGTGATACTATTTCTTTTACATCGCTAAAACCTTTCCGTATAAAAGTATCAGGCAGGCTGAAACATTTCATTAATGCATTTGGGGAAGAATTAATAATTGATAATTCTGATAATGCAATTGCTGAGGCCTGTGCTATTACTGGTGCCGTAGTTAAAGATTATACAGCAGCACCTGTTTATTTTTCTGATGATCAAAACGGTGCCCATGAGTGGCTGATAGAATTTGAAAAACAACCCGACAGCTTAACTTTTTTTATTAAAGAATTAGACGAGGCTTTGAAAAAAAACAACAGTGATTATGAAGCCAAGCGATACAAAGACATTGCCTTGCGTAGTCCTATTGTACAGGCTGTGCCTAAAGATACTTTTGAAAATTGGTTGCGAAACAAAGGCAAGTTGGGAGGTCAGCACAAAGTTCCCCGCTTGAGTAATGACAGACTCTTACTGGATGAAATCAAAAAATTCATAAAGTAATAAAATATTGCCAGGGCTTAATGGCAATTAGATGCCCTTATTGAAGTGCAGTAGCACTAAAGGTGTCTCCCTGGTTTATGTCGCCGGTATCATATCCTTTTTTAAACCAATACATACGCTGGGCAGATGTGCCATGTGTAAATGATTCAGGAGATACACGTCCTTTTGTTAACCTGTCATCACCAATGGCGTTGGCAGCATTCAAAGCTTCTTCTATATCACCTCTCTCCAAAACAGATTGACCATTTATCTTTTTCCCTTTCATATAATGGGCCCAAACACCAGCAAGAAAATCTGCCTGCAATTCCATACGCACAGAATATTGGTTGTATTCTTCCTCACTTACAGTGCCTCGTAACCTGGCCATTTTCTCCGATGTACCCATCATAGTTTGTATGTGATGCCCCACTTCATGTGCTACTACGTAAGCCATTGCAAAATCGCCAGGTGCTCCAAACTTGTTTTGAAGATCATTATAAAATGAAAGATCAATATATAATTTCTGATCTGCAGGACAGTAAAAAGGTCCAGAAGATGCGCTTGCATTTCCACAACCTGATTGAACAGCATCCCTGAAAAGTGTAAGATGCGGTTCCTTATAATTCTGTCCGCTCTTGGCGAATTGCTCATTCCACACATCTTCTGTGTATGCCAACACGGTTTTTACAAACCCTGCCCGCTCTTCATCTTCTGCTTGTTCCTGCGGACTGAGTGGTTGGCTGTTTTGTACACCAGGTCCTTGAGGCAACTGAGAGGTATCTACTTCTCCCCCCATTAATAAATTAAGAACAAGTACAATAACTCCAATTATACCTCCTCCCACAGCTACCTGACCACCACTTACACCTCTGCGGTCATCTACATTTGAACTTTGTCTGCCACCTCGCCATTGCATTTTTTTGAAATTTAATTGTATTAAAGGGTATAAAAAACGTGCCTAAGGTTAAAATGAAATTTTCAAGATAACCTCAGGAACTGTAAAAGATAACATTTCAATCAAAGTAATGAGGTCCGGAAAGAATATTTTTTCTTCATTTTTTTATGGAATGGGAAGGGTAAACCAAGTGTGGCCGTCTTTTGCAATTAATGCCTCAGCATCTTCGGGGCCCCAGGAACCCGGTGTATAATTTGGAAAATCAACAGGTACTTTTGCCTTCCATACTTCCATAATGGGGTTTATAACCTTCCATGCTGCTTCCACCTGGTCCCCACGCATGAATAACGTGGGATTGCCTTCTATTACATCTTCCAATAAAGTTTCATAAGCTTCAGGTTGTTCTTTTTCAGCAGCATAATTAAAGGTCATGTCCACGGGTTGAAGCGCCATTTCAGGACCTGGTTTTTTTGCCTGGAAGCGAAGCCGGATATCCATATGTGGCTGAATGCTGATTGTAAGCTTGTTTGCCCGCCAGGTATGTCCTGCTTCATCCGGGAATGCATAATCCGGTGCCGGTTTAAACTGGATGGTTATGATCGTTTCTTTTTTGTTCAGGGCTTTACCGGTTCGTAAATAAAAAGGTACATCTTTCCAACGCCAGTTGTCAACAAATAGTTTTAAAGCAACAAATGTTTCTACACCTGATTCAGGAGAGACGCCTTTATCTTTCCGGTACTCCGTGATTTCTTTATTTTGTATCCAACCGTTTCCATATTGGCCACGCACCGCATGATGATGCACTTCTTCGCATTTTAATTTACGCACAGCATTGAGCACATCTGTTTTTTTATTTCGTATTTCATCGGCACCAAAAGAAATGGGCGCTTCCATGCTTACCATGCACAACATCTGTAATAAGTGATTTTGGATCATATCACGCAAAGCGCCACTTTGTTCATAATAGCTCCCCCTGTTTTCTACACTTACACTTTCCGCCGCTGTTATTTGCACATGTTCAATATAATTTCTATTCCATACAGGTTCAAAAAGTGTATTGGCAAAACGCAGTGCTAAGATATTTTGAATAGTTTCCTTACCCAGATAATGATCAATGCGATAGATCTGTTCTTCTTTGAACATTTTGCATAATAAGCTGTTCAAAAGCGAAGCGCTTTCGAGATCATGTCCAAAGGGTTTTTCAAAGACCATACGGCGCCGCCGCGAATCATCACAAAGCCTTGCTGCATTCAATTTAGTGGCAATCATAGGAGCCATCTGAGGTGCTACGGACATATAGAAAACCACGTTCACTTTCTCTTTCCAGTCTGTTTCGGTTTTTTTGATTTTTGTGTCTATACTTTTATAAGTGCTTTCTTTTTCCAGATCAAGTTTGGAATATTCTATATTATTTGAAAACTCCTTCCACCTTGATTTGATTTCTTCCTTTCTCCTGGAAAATTGCTCTACGCCTTTCTTTAAATGGGCTCTGTAAGCATTATCTGTAAATGCATTGCGACCAACTCCAATAATGGTAAATTTTTGGGGCAGGTATTTGTCAAGAAATAAATTATAAAGTGCAGGAATTAATTTACGGTGCGCAAGATCGCCGCTACCCCCAAATATATACACTATGGTAGATCCTTTAAGTTCCTGTTTGATAGTTTGATTATTTGACATAGCTGTGAAAAGCCTTTTTAGCAGTAAAATGAATTATGCGTCCTGGCTATGCCACTCTGTGTGAAACACGCCTTCCTGGTCTATTCTTTTATAAGTATGTGCACCAAAATAATCTCTTTGGGCCTGGATTAAATTCACAGGAAGCCTTTCGCTGCAAAATGCATCCAGGTAGGCGAGCGCACTACTCATAGAGGCTACGGGAATTTTAGAACCGACAGACAATGTTATTATTTTGCGGATACTTTGCTCACCTTTTTTTAAAACTGCTGCAACATCCTGATCAAGAAGAAGATTATGTTGGGTTTCATTCGTTGAGTATGCCTTTTCGAATACTTCAAGCATGGATGAACGGATAATGCAACCGGCTTTCCAAACCTGTATGACCGAGGGCAAAGGAATGTTCATTTTAAGATCTACAGAGGCTTTGGCAATCATATTCAATCCCTGGATATAAGCGATCATAAAACAAAAATGCAAAGAGGATTCGAGTTCAGCGGCTAGTTCGTCCCTGGATAAGGAGAGCGCCTGGATTTCCACTTTATACAGATTAGCAGCTTCTATTCTATCACTTTTATAAACAGATAGATCACGTATGGCCACGGCCATATCAATAGATGGAATAGGCATTGGAAGATTCATAGCTTCCTGGACAGTCCATTTACCTGTTCCTTTGGAACCTGCCTGGTCTAGTATAGCATCCACTAAAAAATCTTCATTACCAGGAGTTGCTGAATCGCCTGTTTTGAAAATTTCAGTCGTAATTTCTATTAAGAAGGATTTGAGTGAACCTTCATTCCACTTTTTAAAGATTGCGTGTAAGTCCTGATTTGTACATTGACAACCACGCCTGAGCAGATCATAAGCTTCGCTGATCATTTGCATCATTGCATATTCAATCCCATTATGTACCATTTTTACATAATGTCCTGCAGCATCAGCCCCCATGTAGGCTACACAAGGTTTTTCACCGGCTTTTGCAGCTATGGCTTCCAATAAAGGTTTTAAATATTGATAGGCCTCTTTGTTACCCCCCGGCATCATACTGGGGCCGGTACGGGCTCCCATCTCACCACCGGAAACTCCCATGCCAAAATAATTAATTCCCTTATCCTGTAAAAAGTTTATCCTATGCATTGTTTCTTTATAAAAGGAATTACCACCATCAATTACTATGTCATTGTCTTCTAAAAGTGGCAGGAGGTTCGCAATTACATCATCAACCGGTTTTCCCGCTGGAACAAGCATCATAATTTTCCTTGGTTTTTTCAGAGACAAAACCATTTCGGAAAGTGTATTAACACCCTTAACTACAGTGCCTTCAGAAGCTGCAGTTTCAAGCGCCTCCCCTCTTTCCGGTTTTAGATCAAAACCAACTACAGCATAACCATGATCGGCAAGGTTGAGTAATAGATTGCTCCCCATTACACCTAAACCTATCATGCCGAAATCATATTGTGCTTCCATACATTATTGTCTTTTGGTAGAATCATTTGTTGGTCTCTGTGAAGTCATGGAGGGAAATTTGGCGGGATGCGCTTTTCCATTGTGACAGGTGTAGCAAGTGATTTCCAGGTCTGCGGTCAGTGATTTACTGTCCTTTACATCGAAATATTTTTTATTAAGCTTAGCGGTCATTTTCATCATATCACGAGCAATTTTTTTATGCTCAAGCTTATCAGAAGCAAAATCCCAGGTTTTTTGTTCATCATCCAAACGAATATGACAAAAATTACATTTTACACCCAATGCAACCGTAAAGCTTTTCATTACACTTTCCATTTGTTGCTTATTTATATTTTTAGGTAATACTTTGAGATTTTTAAATGTAGGCTCGTCAAAGGAAATTACAAACGACATACTTATAAAAGAAATCATACAAAGGAATACAATCCAGGTTTTTTTCATTTGCTGATAATTTTTGCTCAAATTAATTAAAGTTTAAACAATAAAGAGCAGGCTGAATTTATCAATAGATCAAATAGTATTTTTGCAAGTCGGGAATAAGGCTGTTTGGAAATGCTTTAATAAAGAGGAAAGATTGCAAACTAAGGCAATGTCTTTAATAATAATTCGCTGCTCCACTTATTTCTTAATAATTAATAATTCATTACAGGCTGAAAAAGATTCAAAATGGAAGCTACAACTTTGAGCAAACCACTACTTACCGCAAAAGATTTTGCTACGGACCAGGAAGTGCGTTGGTGTCCCGGATGTGGTGATTATTCTATTTTGGCACAAGTGCAAAAAATAATGCCTACACTGGGTATCCCAAGAGAAAACTTTGCTATTATTTCAGGTATAGGTTGTTCATCCCGTTTTCCTTATTATATGAATGTGTATGGCATGCACTCCATACATGGAAGAGCAACGGCTGTTGCCAGTGGATTAAAAGCCGCACGACCTGACCTGAGTGTATGGATCGTAACCGGGGATGGTGATGGATTGAGTATTGGCGGCAATCATACGATGCATCTAATGCGCCGCAACTTTGATGTGAATGTATTGTTGTTCAACAACCAGATCTATGGATTGACCAAAGGACAATATTCTCCTACATCTGAAGAAAATAAAATTACAAAATCAACACCATACGGAAGCATTGACCATCCTTTTAATCCACTCGCATTGGTATTGGGCGCAGATGCCACTTTCGTAGCCCGCAGTATGGATCGTGATGTAAAACATTTGCAGGCAATGCTGTTACGTGCACATGCACACCACGGCACCTCGTTTTTAGAAATCTATCAGAACTGCAATATTTTCAATGATGGGGCTTTTGAAGTATTTACAGAAAAAAGCTCAAAGGCAGACGAAGCCCTATTTCTTGAAAATGGTCTTCCACTCATTTTTGGAGCCAATAAAGACAAAGGGATAAAGCTAGATGGGTTTACACCTGTTGTTGTGGACCTGAATGCAGGACATAGTAGCGATGATCTTTGGGTGCATGATGAAAATGATATTTATAAAGCACAGATACTGACAAGGATGTTTGACAATCCTCAGGCAGACGATCATTTACCACGACCATTTGGTGTTTTTTACCAGGCCATTCGCCCTACTTATGAAGATATGATGGCGATGCAATTGCAGGAAGCAAAAGCAAAAAAAGGGGCTGATCTGAATAAGCTGTTAAGAGGTAATGAGGTGTGGGATATTGCGTAATTCATTTATAGCAAACGGCCCTCTGTTACAATCTCCTATTATTAAAATACTCTGCAACTTCAGCAGGTAAAAAAGGAGTATTTGTTTGTTGATAAATCGCAGTTATGCGTTCTGCATTTCTTTTATTTTTTCACGAATCTTCACTTCTATTTCATCTGCAAGTCCCTGGTTGTCGCGCAGTAATGTTTTAACAGCTTCGCGGCCCTGACCGAGTTTGTCGGTATTATAACTAAACCAGCTTCCACTTTTTTGTATTATTCCCAATTCAACACCCATATCCAGTATCTCTCCAATTTTCGATACCCCTTCGCCAAAAATGATGTCGAATTCTGCCTGGCGGAAAGGAGGTGCTACTTTATTTTTCACCACCTTCACTTTTACCCGGTTGCCTATAGCTTCTTCCCCGTCTTTTATTTGAGTCATACGCCTTATATCAAGCCGTACGGAAGCATAAAATTTCAATGCATTTCCACCTGTTGTAGTTTCAGGATTTCCAAACATAACACCGATCTTTTCCCTCAACTGGTTGATAAAAATGCAAATCGTATTCGTCTTAGAAATAGTAGCAGTCAGCTTACGCAATGCCTGCGACATCAACCGTGCATGCAAACCCATTTTGCTATCACCCATCTCTCCCTCCAATTCACTTTTGGGAACCAATGCAGCCACAGAGTCAATAACCACTACATCCAATGCACCGGAAAGTATAAGTCTGTCTGCAATCTCCAGCGCCTGTTCTCCATAATCAGGTTGAGAGATCAAAAGATTATCTATGTCAACACCTAACTTCTGTGCATAGGCACTGTCGAAAGCATGCTCTGCATCAATGAATGCGCACATACCACCTTTTTTTTGAGCTTCGGCTATCACATGTGTAGCAATAGTTGTCTTACCGGAACTTTCAGGTCCGTAAATTTCTACTACACGTCCTCTTGGCAAACCTCCGATACCTAAAGCTGAATCGAGACCAATGGAACCTGTTGAGATCACTTCCTGGGTTTGCTCCCCTTTATCCCCCATCAACATAACACTGCCCTTTCCAAAATCTTTATCAATTTTGTCCATGGTCAGTTTCAGTGCTTTTAATTTTTCCGTATTTGACATTTTTTCTATTTGAATATTTTCGTGATAAGCCTTAAAATTAAGGTTTTAGCTTAAGTCTGTTATTAATATTTAGAATATGTAAAACTAATATTTTTAGCACTAATAAACTAAACAAATTAGGGTTCTTTGTAAAGAATAAGGAGCGCCAGAGATTTAAAATTGGCTTTCGTTAACTAACTCCCGATTCCTTTCCTGAGTATATTTGTCTCCTCAAATTATTCTAAAATGAAGTCTATCTTATTCTCTTTCCTTTTCTTATCAGTTCTTATGGCAAGTGCACAGGAAGCCGATGAAATAAAGCCTGCAGCTAAAGGTGTAGTATATGGTACAGCTCCTGATGAAACAGGTGAAGCCATTACATCTACTGATCTGCAAAGCAAATTGACAAATGGAATATATGAAGGTAAAGTAACCGGGAAAGTAAAAGAGGTTTGTAAGGCTATGGGCTGCTGGTTGAAGATCGAAAAATCAGATGGCACTACTTTAATGGTAAAGTCTAAAGACCATGCTTTCTTTGTACCGCAGAATCTTATAGGCAAGACTGTAGTAATGGAAGGCAGTGCGGGTGTAAAGGAAGTATCCGAAGACAAAAGAAAGCACCTGGCTGAAGATGCAGGCAAGACCAAAGAGGAAATAAAAAAAATTAAAGGTTCTGAAAAAGAATTACACTTTGTTGCCAGCGGTCTTAAAGTATTAGACTAAAATCACATTATTAAAATAGGAAGGGCCTGTACTTAATGTGCAGGCTTTTTCAATTATGGCTATGACTAAATCATTAATGTTGACTTGTAAAATAATTTTATTTCTTGCTGTTACTCTGGGTGCTTGCAACAATCATTCAATCCAGGTGACGGATGAAAAGGATTCTGAAGCGATTAACTCAAAAAGCATATGGGATACTTCCGGGGCATCTAACAAAGCCCTTGGGTCAGAATTGAAATTTCAAATTGGCGTTTACCGTGTAAGAATTCCTTGTTCCACTTGCAAGGACGCGGAACATACAGTCGCATTTTTCAAGGATCATCGTTTTCATCTTGAGGAAACCATAGTTCGGAAAACAAAACAGTTCACCATTATAAAAGGCTTATGGAAACAAGAAGGAAACAAAATAATTTTATACCGCGAAGATCAAATTGCAGCCCTTTATTTCTGGCAGGGACAGAAACTGTTTTTGCAACAATCTGCAGGTGAAAATTTGCCAATGACTCTGCTGCCTTCAGCAGATAATAACAAAGTTTGGCAAGATAAAAAAAGGAGCGGAAACGAATATTTCGGAGTGGGGAATGAGCCTTTTTGGAATATGGAGATCAATGGCAAATCCGAAATTATTTTTCGCTTAGCCGATTGGACAAAACCTAAAACCTTTCAATTAGGGGCGAAAAAATTATCTTCGGATAGTACCGTTTATACCGGGTTATTAAATGCAGAAAATATAAGGGTAAGTATTTTCCATACTTTTTGCAGCGATGGCATGAGTGACCTTATTTACAATACCCGGGTAAGCGTTCTATTAAATGATACATTATACCAGGGCTGCGGAATTTATTTAAATAACTTGTAGTATTACATGCAAAGGAAGTCACACATTTATTATAATTAAGATCAAAAACAGTTCGCTCTATACTATTTGTTTTCCTTCCTGGCTACCATCGTCAAAATTGTAGCGACCCCCACATGCTCGCCTGTTTCGTCCAGCATTTCCACATACCATTTTACAATGCCCCGTGGAATATCACTCTCTTCTTTTTGATCCTGCGGCATTTTTTCTTTACATGTAAATCGAATGGACAATTCTGTACCTGGGTACACAGGTTTGGTAAATCGTAATTCATCAATTCCATAATTCAGCAATACCGGCCCGAGATCTGACCCATCTACAAACAAACCTGCTGACGCACTTAATATAAAATAACCATGGGCAACCTGCTGTTCAAACATAGTACCCTTAAAATCAGTTTCTTTCTTATGGGCATAAAAATGATCTCCGCTCAGCTCAGCAAAAGCGTCAATATCCTCTGAAGTGATTAATCTTTTTTCAGTAACGATCTGGTCCCCTACAGTCAGCTCTTCAAAATATTTACGAAAAGGATGCACTGTGGACTTTATACCTGTTGCATTAGGTTGAAAGCTTTGGGTGATAGTTGTAATAGTAGTTGGTGATCCCTGCACAGCCACCCTCTGCATATAATGTTTTATGCCACGCATCCCGCCCATTTCCTCACCCCCTCCGGCACGTCCCGGTCCTCCATGTATCAACATGGGAAGTGGAGAACCGTGCCCCGTACTTTCTTTTGCACATTCATTGTTCAACACCAGAATTCTTCCATGATGTGTGCCGGCACCAACCACAAACTCTGTTGCCGTTTTATCATCCGCTGTCACAATAGAACAACACAATGAACCCTTTCCTTTCTTAGCAAGTATAATAGCTTCTTCCAGGCCTGAATAAGGCATGATCGTACTCACCGGACCGAAACATTCAATATCATGAACTGCATCTGAATCCAAAGGATTTTCATTCATTAATAAAATGGGTGAAAGAAATGCTCCTTTTTGTATATCGGCATCTATTAATTCTACACTATCTAAAGCGCCATATACTATTTGCGAACCGGCTAAGAGTTTTTGAATATTTTGTTTTACTTCATCACGTTGACCTTTACTCGCCAGAGAGCCCATCCTGACTTTATCATTCAATGGATTTCCGATTGTTGTCTGACCCAGGGATTTTCCAATCGCGATATAAGCATCTTCTAATAAATCATACGGCACGAATATCCGGCGTATAGCTGTACATTTCTGTCCTGTCTTTACAGTAATTTCTTTTCTTACTTCTTTTATAAAAAGATCCCACTCTGGTTTATCAGGCGTTACATCCTCACCCAATACAATGCAATTGAGTGAATCAGCCTCCATATTAAAAGGAACACTTTGTTCCAGTATATTAGGATGTGATTTCAACATCAGTCCGGTTGATTTGGAGCCGGTGAAGGTCACTACATCCTGTGCAGTTACATGATCGAGGAGATCACCAGCACTGCCACAAAGCAATTGCAAAGCGCCTTCGGGTAAAATGCGGGAGGCAATGATCTCCCTCACTACAGCTTCAGTAAGATAAGATGTGATACTTGCAGGCTTTACAATGGCCGGAACTCCAGCCAGCCAGTTAACCGCACATTTTTCAAGCATGCCCCACACGGGGAAATTGTATGCATTGATGTGGACAGCTACACCTTCTTTAGGTATCAATAAATGGTGCGCCATAAAACTGCCATCCTTACTTAATCCTACAGGATCACCATCGGTGCAATAGGGCAGATCAGGAAATTTTCGGCGGAGTGAAGCATTGGCAAATAAGTTACCTATACCACCTTCAATATCTATCCAGCTATCTCCTTTTGTGGCTCCGGTATGATAACTTATCTGATAAAATTTTTCTTTTTTCTCCATCAGGTGCAAGGCCAGGGCTTTCAACATTCGCCCCCTTTCATGAAATGTAAACTTGCGTAAGGCCCCGTTACCAACATGCCGCCCATATTCGAGTACTGATTTAAAATCAATTCCTTTTGTAGAAGCAAATGCAATCGGATCACCAGTTACAGCATTATATAAAGTTTGTCCTTCACCATCGCCCCTCATCCATGTACCTTGAATATAATTCTCCAGTTTCATTGTTTTTTACTTCTTTTTATTATGTATAATTTTAGCGGGAAGTAAAGGTATTTGAAAATAAATTTGCTGACCCTCCAAACTCATTATCATGAAATTGATTTTCATTTTATTCATTACTGTGTTGTCGTTGAGCAATACCAATTCTTGTAAAAAAAGCAGTGACTGTGTTGGAAAGCCTATAGCTGATTGTATTTGTACACAGCAATACGATCCTGTTTGCGGTTGTAATAAAAAAACGTATGGCAATGATTGCGAGGCAAAATGTGCAGGTGTAAAAACCTGGAAGCAGGGTGAATGTCCACCTTAAACACTTACCCCAAATTGCCGCAAATGATGTACAGCATGCTTATAAAGCAGTTGCACATTCATCTTATAATCGAGTTCGCCAAAAAATGGATTTCGGGTTTGCTGTTGCTGGTTGGTATCGAATACAGAAAAGAATTGATCAATTGCAGCTTTTAATCCTTTAATAGAATCATCTATGGTTTTATTGAGCACTTCAACAGGCACTTCAGGCAACAGTGGATTAGCGGTGTTTTCTTTAAAAGGTTTATCACTCATAAGGAAAGTCCGCATTTTTTCGAGATGATCTTCAGGAGTTAGTATTTCATTCGGGACAATTTTTCCGCTTGCAACCTGTAGTGCATCGCTGAAATGTTCAATCATTTGATGCAGGTTCATTTTACCCCAGGAAGGAAGTCTATTTACCGGGATTGTCCTTAGAAGAGAAACAAAATCATTTTTAAGAAAATGAACCTTATCTTCAAATACAGTCATCTGAGATGGGTTTATGAGGCAGATAGGGATTGTTGCGCAGTCATTTGGGATTGAATACAAGTGCTCAATGCATCAAATATTTCTTCCACTGATCCTTCGCCTTTTATCACTTCCAGTTTATGCTGTTGGTTGTAGTGGGTTGCTACAGCTTCCGTTTCATTTTTATATACTGCATAGCGATTACGGATAATGCTTTCATTGGTATCATCACTTCTGCCGGAGGTTTCTCCTCTTTTGATTAAACGCTTTACCAATTCCTCTTCAGACACTTCGAGTACGAGCACTTTATATATCTCTGTTTTTTTCAAATAAAGTAATTTATCCAATGCCTTTGCCTGGGCCAATGTCCGGGGGAATCCATCAAATAAAAAACCTTTGGCATCTGCATGGTTTTCAATGCAACTATCAATCATCCCTATCACCACTTCATCAGGTACCAATTGACCTTTATCCATAAATTTTTTAGCTTCAATGCCAAGAGGAGTTTTATCTGTTATTTCCTTGCGAAGCAAGTTGCCGGTAGACAAATGTACAAGCCCGAATTGTTCTACAATTTTCTCAGATTGCGTACCTTTTCCACTACCCGGAGGGCCAAAGAGTATGATATTGAACATATTGAGAAAACAGCTTTACTAACAAATATAATTGAAAAAGTGAAGAAAGCTTTTGGTCAATTACACCCGGTTTATTGAATTTCAAAATGTTGTATCGGGTAGTGCAGTCAATTACATGACTAACAAATGCTGTTTTCGAAACCAGAGCCCTCCACTCTTTGTAAATTTGTAGCAAGATTGTAATGAATGAAAAGATTTTTACTTACCATCACAGTCGGTAGCCTGAACCTTTACTCTTATTCCTAATCCATAAAAATTAGAAACATGAACACAAACGATAAAAAGAATCCGGTTTACTCTAAAACCGATAGTTCGAAAGTATCATTGAGTGATGATGAATGGAGAAAAATACTTCCCGATGATATTTATTATATAGCAAGGCAGAAAGGTACTGAACAACCCGGCAGCAGCGCATTTGAGCATTTAAAAGACAAAGGGACTTATTACTGTGCAGCCTGTGGTAACGCACTTTTTGTAAGTGATACTAAATTCGACAGCGGCTGCGGATGGCCTTCTTTTTATCAGCCTGTTAGTAAAACAAGCATCATCTATCAGGTAGATAATGCACTTGGTATGAAGCGTACGGAAACGCAAATTTTCTAAGGACGCCAAAGGATATTGACCAACAGTGATAAGTTATTCTTAAGTTTATTGTTCTAAAAATCACATGAATGAAAATCAGTTTTACTTCCTTTTTAATTCTGTTCTTTTTTTGTTTATCTGCACAAAAAATATCTCTTGATCAACTAAAGAATTGGAAGCCCCGTAATATTGGTCCAGCCGGCATGAGCGGACGGGTGACAGCGATTGATGCTGTAATAAGCAATCCCAATACCTGGTATGTGGGTGCCGCTTCAGGTGGGGTTTGGAAAACGGAAAATTCTGGTGCTTCATGGAAATCAGTATTTGATGATCAGCTAAATATCAATATAGGTTCTATTGCTATTCAACAAAGCAATCCTAATGTGGTTTGGGTAGGAACAGGAGAAGGTAATCCCCGCAATTCAATAAATATCGGAGAAGGCATTTTCAAAACTATGGATGGTGGCAAAACATGGAAACGAATGGGCCTGGAAAAAACAAGGAACATTCATCGGGTTGTTATTGATCCCATTAATCCAGACATCGTATATGCAGGCGCTATTGGAAACCCATATGCAGAGCACAAGGAGCGTGGTGTATATAAAACAACAGATGGAGGTGAAACATGGAAACAAATTTTATATACCAATGAAGGCAGTGGAGCTGCCGACCTGGTGATGGATCCTTCGAACCCAAACAAATTAATTGCGGCAATGTGGCAACACCGCCGTACACCCTGGAGCTTCAAAAGTGGTGGTGCAGGGAGTGGTTTGTATATCACTTATGATGGAGGACGAATCTGGAAAAAATTAAGCATGAGTGATGGACTGCCTGCAGGTGATCTGGGTCGTATTGGAATTGCATTTGCCCGCAGCATGCCTTCAAGGGTGTATGCAAAAGTGGAAGCGGCAAAAAATGGTTTTTATGAAAGTAATGATGGCGGCACTACGTGGACGCTTGTCAACAGCAAACCTGAAGAAGTCACAGACCGTCCCTTTTATTACCAGGAGATTTATGTAGATCCTAAAAATGAAAACAGGATTTACGATATTCATTCTACAGTGACATACAGTGAAGATGGCGGAAGAAATTTCAAAACTTTACTTCCTTATTCCGGCATTCATCCTGATCATCACGCATGGTGGATACACCCTGATGATCCTGATTTTATTTTAGATGGTAATGATGGCGGTATGGGCATTTCACGAGACCGCGGCCGGTCCTGGATTTTTGATGAGAAGTTACCATTCGGCCAATTTTATCATATCAATGTGGACAACGATATTCCTTACAATGTGATGGGCGGCATGCAGGATAATGGAAGCTGGCATGGACCTGCCTATTCATGGACAAATGGCGGCATCCGTAATTATTACTGGAATAATGTAGGTGGTGGTGATGGGTTTGATGTAGTAGCAGACCCCGATGATCCAAGCTGGGTTTATAGTATGAGCCAGGGTGGTAATGTGCAAAGACTAAATTACAAAACCGGTGAACGCTGGTTTGTGAAACCACCTGTGATTGCATTGAATGATAAATTCCGTTTCAACTGGAACTCGGGTATTGCAGTTGACCCTTTTGATAACAATACGGTTTATTACGGAAGTCAATATTTGCATAAAAGCGGTAACAAGGGGACAAGCTGGGAAACTATTTCGCCTGACCTTACCACAAATAATAAAGAGCAGCAGAACCAGGATTCGAGTGGTGGGTTGACACTGGATATTACCGGAGCAGAAAATTACAATACTATTCTCACCATTGCGCCATCATACAAGGAAAAAGGTGTACTATGGATTGGTACTGACGATGGCAATGTGCAACTTACCAGAGATGGTGGTAAAACATGGACTAACTTTCGCGGAAAAATTTCCGGGTTACCTTCGGGTGCATGGATACCGCAAATCAGGGCAAGCAAGTTCAATGCAGGTGAGGCTTTCGTAGTGGCCAACGATTACCGGAGGGGAGATTTTAAACCCTATATATTCAGAACAACTGATTATGGCAAATCATGGACAAGGCTGGTAGATGATAAAAAAGTTCGCGGATATGCATTGACTATAATCCAGGATCCTGAACAACCCAATCTCATATTTGTGGGCACAGAACATGGCCTTTGGGTCAGCATGGATAATGGTACATCTTTTCAGCGTTGGAAAAATGGTTATCCTGAGGTGTCTACTTATGATCTGGCTATTCAGGAACGCGAAGCAGATTTAGCGATCGGTACATTCGGCAGGTCTATTTGGATACTGGATGATATACGCCCACTTCGGCAGATGGCTGCAAAGGGCGGTACTTCTTTCACTAAAAAAGTAAATGTGTTTTCATCGCCTGATGCATACCAGGTGATATATAAGGCAGCACCCGGATATGAGTGGAGTACTTATGGTTTATGGGATGCTGAAAATAGAAGCAGAGGCGCTGCTGTATCATATTACATCGCCCACCGTCCGGAAGGGGAGACTTCCCGCACACACTCCCCGCTTAATAAGACTGGTGATAAAAATGGAGGCACTTCGCAAAGCAGCATGGGTGCGGCTGGTGGCCTTTCCCTCCGGGAAGAGTCGGGGATGGGCCGTTCTGATTCTATCTTGGTAAAGATTTACAATGATAAGAATGAATTGATCCGAAACTTAAAATGGAAAGCCGATAGCGGTTTTAATCGTCAATGGTGGAATATGGAAGAAAAAGGCTATCGTTTCCCTGGCTCACCCAAAC
>MWVX01000086.1_pt1 | contig 26083 bp, 19 predicted proteins | sample 1047311 | NCBI WGS metagenome assembly MWVX01 (sample SAMN06349984, study PRJNA376086) | soil metagenome | isolation source: MtG-4 sample Antarctic (ecotone) soil | place: Antarctica | collected 2015-01-13 | reverse complement strand
GATATAAAGAAGATGATAGAAGGACAATTACCTGGCGCATTTTCAAAAAAAAACAGGGGATCTGTTATAGTTAATGTTTCTATGAATGTTTTCGAATACTTTAAAGAGATAACAACATTTATATTTGATGTGGACGGCGTGCTGACCGATGGTCGGGTGCTGCTTTTAGAGAATGGATTGCAGGCAAGGCAAATGCATGTAAAGGATGGATTGGCCCTTCAAATGGCTATGCAAAACGGTTACAATGTAGTTATTATTTCAGGTGGTTATTCTGAGCCTGTACTCAACCGTATGCATTATCTTAATATATCAGAAGTTTACCTGGCTACTAAAGACAAAAAGGAATTTTTAGAAAAATATCTTGGTGAAAAGGGCTTGAACTGGAATGAAGTATTGTTCATGGGAGATGATTTACCTGATTTGGATGTATTGCAGTCAGCAGGTTTGCCATGTTGCCCTGCAGATGCAATAAATGAAGTGAAGAAAGCCTGTAAATACATCTCCGCAATTAATGGAGGTCATGGATGTGTTCGCGATGTAATTGAAAAAGTTTTAAAATTGAATGATCACTGGAATTTTACCACACAAATCACTTCCCGCTAACAGGTATTGCTAAATGAAATTAATCACCTCGTTTTTCCGCTTGATCCGCTGGCAAAACCTGGTTTTTATTGTGTTGACTCAGGTTTTGTTTTACTACTGTGTTTACCGGCAATTGTATACAACATCCGAATCACTGCTTCAACTTGTGTTGCTGATCTTCTCTTCCGTGTTTATTGCTGCCGGTGGTTATATCATCAATGATTATTTCGATCTTAATATAGACCATGTCAACAAGCCAAATAAAAATGTAATCAATACGGTTATTAACAGGCGGTGGGCTATCCTATGGCATTTGGTCCTAAGTGTTGCAGGTATTATGGCGACTGCCATTGCTGTATCATTTGACAGGTGGTATCTTATAATTGCAAATATTGCCTGTGTCATTTTATTGTGGTTTTATTCCACTTTATTTAAAAAACAGGCATTGATTGGTAACGTAGTCATCTCACTTTTGACATCCTGGACCATCCTGATTCTTTTTTTCGCTAAAGTTCCTTCCGGAGCAGCCTTTGGTGCAGCAGATATTTTTACCGTTAAATTCTTCAGGGTAGCTTTTTTATATGCAGGGTTTGCATTTATTCTTTCTCTAATACGCGAAGCCATTAAAGACGTTGAAGATATAGAAGGAGACCGCCGCTATGGCTGTAAAACACTGCCTGTTATAGCGGGCATCAGCACTACTAAAATTTATACTTCTGTATGGATGGTAGTCATATTAGCTGCATTGATTATTTTACAGTTTTATGTACTTCAGTTCCGGTGGTGGTGGGCAATAGCATACAGTATTTTATTTGTGATCATTCCATTGTTTTATCTCTTTTACAGGCATTACAAGGCAAAATCAATTGAAGATTTTGCACAGCTAAGCAGTTATGCAAAATGGATTATGTTAACCGGTATTTTATCTATGCTGTTTTTCCGTATTTATCTTTAATCATGGCAAAGTTTATCCTTGCATCAGCCTCACCAAGACGGAAGCAATTGTTGAATTGGGCGGAAGTTGATTTTGAAATAATTATACACCCTACTGATGAAAGCTACCCGTCAGAATTGCCACCAGAAGAAGTGGCCATTTATATTGCTTTGCAAAAAGCGACGGCAGTAGCAGCAAAAGTTGAAAAAGATAAAATAGTAATAGGGGCTGATACAATCGTTGTTATAAATGATGAGATTATTGGCAAACCGAAAGACCGGCTTGATGCTATACGCATTCTTTCCCAATTGAATGGTGCTTGTCATAAAGTGATCACAGGCGTGGCAATCGTGCAACATGACAAAAAAATAAGTTTTTATGATAGTACGGAAGTGGTATTTCATTCATTGAAACCGGAGGAAATTGAATTTTATGTAGACAAATATAAACCTTATGATAAAGCAGGTGCATATGCTATCCAGGAATGGATAGGCGTGATCGGCATTAAAAAAGTGAATGGTGATTTTTATAATGTAATGGGTCTCCCTGTGAGCAGGGTAGTGCAGGCTTTGAGTCAATTTTCATAAATTTAATAATGACTGAGAAGCTCCTTCAATACATTTGGCAATTTGGATATTTCAATCATGATGACTTAAAAACTGTTGCCGGAGAAACTTTATCCATAGATTTTGCAGGACGATTGAATAATAATCAGGGCCCGGATTTTCTGCAAGCAAAGATTCTCATTGATAAAACTTTGCTTGCGGGTTCAGTAGAATTGCATTTGAACACTTCTGACTGGGCAAAACATAATCATTCTTCAGATCCGAATTATAAAAATGTTATTCTGCATGTGGTGTTGCATCACGATGTAGATCATGACAGTAATATTCCTGTCCTGGAGCTGCAGCCGCGTATACCCAACATACTTCTGCAGCGATATGAACGGCTAATGAATAATACTGCATTCATTGCCTGTACAGGATCTATCAGCAATGTAAAAGAACTTACATGGACATCCTGGAAAGAGCGTTTGCTTGCGGAAAGATTATCGGCTAAAGCAGAACGGCTAATTCAATTTTTGAAGCGCACAAATTTTCATTGGGAAGAAGCATTCTGGTGGTTATTGTGCAGAAACTTCGGAAGCACAGTGAATAGCGATGCATTTGAAGCACTCGCACAGTCTATCCCTTTAAATTTACTCGCTAAGCATAAAAATCAAATCCATCAACTGGAAGCATTGCTTTTCGGACAGGCAGGTATGCTGGATAAAAATTTTATTGAAGATTACCCGCAACTTTTAAAAAAAGAATATGCTTTTCTAAAGAACAAGTACAAATTAAAACCGATACCATTTCCAATGCACACATTGCGTATGCGACCAGGGAATTTTCCTGCCCTGCGGCTTGCGCAACTGGCCATGCTCATACATTCTTCCAACCATTTGTTTTCAAAAATTATTGAAGTAACTGAGGTAAAAGAAATCGTAAAAATGTTGAGTGTCACAGCTAATGATTATTGGCATTACCATTACCGTTTTGATGAAGAATCGGGTTATAAACAAAAAAGACTTGGTGATGTGATGAGCAACAATTTAATTATCAATACCGTCATACCTTCCGTCTTTGCATATGGCCTGTATCACAATAAGGAGCAAACGAAACTAAAAGCTTTACGTTGGCTGGAGCAAACCAAACCAGAATCAAATAACATTACAAAAGGTTTCGCTGAAATTTCTATTGCAAATAAATCTTCATACGATTCACAAGCACTTATTCAGCTTAAAAATGAGTATTGCAATAAAAGAAGTTGCCTGGAATGTGCCATAGGGAATGCTCTTTTGAAAACAATTTGATTATCTTATTGCCCTGCATTTTTTATAACTCCCATTGGCTGCCTGGGATGGGGTCAATGCTTTTGCACAGGATGAAAAAATTACAACTACCAGACAAAAACAAAATATACGTGTTTGCATAGGATCCAAAATTTGAATAAAATTAGGTGCATGCCGGTTCCTCTGCAACGCAAAAACGCTTATTTAAATTCTATTATTACTAAGTGAAATAACGACAAATTACTTCCATGCTCCCCAATCTACGTTTACTTCTATGTCAGGATGTATACTGTTCTGTACGGGACAAGTATTGGCTGTATGCTTCATGATCTGTTTTGATTTATCATCCAGGTTTTTCAATTGATCAGGAATATGGAATGTAATGTTGATACCGCCAACTCTTCTGGGTTCTTGTTTCATGATCTTTTCTACCTCAATTTCAACGCCTTTAAGGTCGATATTCATGTTGCCTGCTTTTATACCCATTACAGTAATCATGCAGCTACCTAGTGATGTAGCTAAAAGGTCAGTGGGAGAGAAGCGTTCGCCTTTTCCATGATTGTCTCTTGGCGCATCGGTTTCTATAGAATTAGAAGATAGCAGGTGTTTGCAGGTGGTTCGTAATTCTCCTTCGTATACAACTGTTGAAGTCATTATTCTTTTTTGCCTAAATTTACGCCAACAACGCTCAAAAAACTGTGAAAAAACTTATTGTTACCCTTTGTCTTTTTGCATCAATAATTTCTATTGCCCAGGACTCAACTTCTACCCGGCGTGGTTCAAAAAAGGAACGCAGGGAGGAAAAGCGTGAACGTATAGATGCTATGATCAGGCAGGAAGAAGAAGGTGTCTTATCGTACTATAAACAAAATGCTTTTGGTTTGCAGTTACGTACTGATGGATATGGAATTTTTTATGAAATCGGCCGTTATAAAACACCACGATTTGCCAATCTATATCTTATAGAATTTACTGAAATCAAACATCGAAAAGAGGAGAAAACTACAGTAACTGATGGATTTTTCAGCAATTCATTTATTTATGGCAAGTTGAATAATTTTTACCAGTTTAAACTTGGTTTTGGACAACAATATATTTTCGGGCAGAAGGGAAATAAAAATGGTGTGGCTGTTATGGGTATTTACCAGGGGGGACTTTCCCTAGGCTTACTTCGCCCTTATTATTTATCTGTTGTTGATAATGGATCGGAAAAAGATGTGAAGTATGATTCAAAGGACAGCCTGTTGTTTCTGACCGGCAATATACAGGGGAGCAGTGGCTTCAGCAAAGGGTGGAATGAAATAAAAATAAAACCAGGTGCATTTGTGAAAACAGCTCTCCGTTTTGATTTTGGAAGGTATAATGAAATGATACAGGCCATACAAATAGGCCTTAGCATTGAAGCCTATGCACAAAAAATTCCTGTTTTTTATGGGCAAAAAGAAAAACAAATATTTTTCCAGGGACACCTCGCTTTTCTTTTTGGTCGCCGCAAATAAATTGCACGTTGCAAAAAACTATGAACAATAACCGAGAACTTATTTATGATTGAACTTCCCATAGTAACAGCAGAAGTACCAATAAAGCGAACGAAGCCAGATTGGCTGAGGGTAAAATTACCTATCGGTGAAAACTATAAACACGTACGTGGACTTGTAGACCAGCATAAGCTGCATACGATCTGCGAAAGTGGTAATTGTCCTAATATGGGTGAATGCTGGGGAGCAGGAACTGCTACTTTTATGATACTTGGTAATGTATGCACACGCAGTTGTGGGTTTTGTGCAGTAGCTACCGGCAGACCGGAACCTGTAGATTGGGATGAACCACAAAGGGTAGCCGAAGCTATACACCTGATGAAAGTGAAACATGCCGTCATTACTTCAGTCGACCGCGATGAAATAAGAGACGGTGGATCAATAATCTGGTACAATACGATCAAAGCGGTTAAAGCCCTGAATCCTGAGACTACGTTAGAAACACTTATCCCTGACTTCAAAGGGCAAAAGGAAAATATCCAACGAATTATAGATGCGGCACCCGAAGTTGTATCACATAATATTGAAACAGTTGAGCGGCTGAGCCGCCAGGTACGCATCCAGGCTAAATATTCCAGGAGCATGGAGGTAATAGAAACTTTAAAGAAAGGTGGTATGCGTACAAAAAGCGGTATCATGCTTGGCTTGGGTGAATCAAAGGAAGAAGTAATACAATCTCTTCATGATCTTAAGCATGCAGGATGTGATGTGGTTACTTTAGGCCAATATTTACAACCCACTAAAAAACATCTTTCTGTGTTTCGTTTTATTCATCCGGATGAATTCAAAGAATACCGCGAAATAGGGTACAGCATCGGGTTGGATTATGTGGAAAGCGGTCCACTTGTTCGTTCATCATACCACAGCGAAAAACACTTGACAGCTGGCTATGGCAAAGCCGCCTGGCAAAATGAAAAAGTAAAGCTTATTGCATAAATTTGTCTGATGGCTTTATCCTAGATAATATTACCTTATTATACTTATGACGATTGGGTTCATTGGGAAGGCATTTGGGTATTAATAGAAGGCCACCCGATTGCCAGGAGCCCAACCCCCTTTTCCGGATCATCAGAGAGTGGCTTCTGAGATTAGAACAGAACTTATGTTGTCCCTAAGAAAAGCAAATTGTAAAATTTCCCTGCATACGATCCGCTGGATTTTATGATTTCTAATGATACTATCCTTGTACCGGATATTAATTATTTGCGGATATCACTAAAAAATATCTTGATTTTCTACCTGCTTTGGTGGTGGAAATTTTATCCCCATCTACTGCATTGCGAGACGGGCACACAAAATATCAATATTATCAACAGCAGGGCATACCCTATTATTTAATCATTGAAACAGAGAAAAAATTAATTGAATTATATAAGCTTGTTGAAGGTGTCTATCAATTGCAGGAAGAAGATGGCGTGCATCAGTTTGACTTAAACAGTGAATGTTCTATCATTCCCAAACTCCATTCTGTTTTTGATTAATTTTATAAATGCTTCGGTCTGCGTTTGTAATTCTTTTGATAAGCATTTCTTTCATTTGTTTTGCACAAATAAAATGGCAAAATGTAGATTCAATTTATCAACCTTTACCAAAATCAGTACAAATATTTTTCACTGATCAACCAGTAGATTCTTCACCCTTCAGGGCTTTCTACCTGATTGCCGATATTAAAGACAAAAAATTAAATTTTACTACTGATACCTCATATAAAAGAAGGCTAACATCTGCTGAATTTTATAAAAAAAATGCGCTGCCACTTGCAGTTGTGAACGGGACCTTTTTTTCATTTGAAACAAATGCCAATTTAAATGTGGTTATTAAAAATGGAAAAGTATTAGCGCATAATACAAAGACCATGCGATCGGAGGGAGATACAAATAAAATAGTCAGGATTTATAATGGTGCAATAGGTATTGCAAAAAACAGGACTGCCGATATAGCCTGGGTGAGAACAGACAGTAACCAATCTTTTGCACAGGCATTACAATTTCCTTTTACTAACAAAGGAAATTTTATCACTAAAAATCGAACTACCGGCAAAACACAGGAAGTCAACTATACTCTTTTTCAAAGATGGAAAGTACAAACAGCGATTGGCGGTGGACCGGTGCTGTTGCAAAACGGTAAAATAAAAATTACCAATAATGAGGAGCGGATGTTTGCCGGTAAAGCTATTAAGGATAAGCATCCCCGTACTGCGATGGGTTATACCAAAGACAATAAGCTGATCATCCTGGTGGTTGAAGGACGAAATGCAGCAGCAGCAGGTGCTACATTGACACAGGAAGCACAGATATTAAAAGACCTTGATTGTGTGGAAGCATTGAATCTTGATGGTGGCGGCAGTAGTTGTTTATTGATCAATGGAAAGGAAACAATAGTACCTTCTGATAAAAAGCAAAGGGCAGTACCGGCGGTGTTTATAATAAAATGGGAAAAGGATTAAAATCATTCCCGCATTTCCCACACCAGCGCACTGGCGCCAAGTATAGCGGCATCAGCTTCCTTCAATTCGCTAAATACAAGTTTTATTTTGTTTTGAAAAATGGGCAGCAGGTTTCTTTCCATGTGTTCTTTGGTGGGTTGCATGATCAGGTCACCGGCCTTGATGACACCGCCGAATAATACAATAGCTTCCGGTGAAGAAAACATGATGAAATTAGCTAAAGCCTCTCCTAAAATCTCTCCTGTAATTCGATAAGCTTCCGCAGCTATTTTATCACCCTGTATGGCACAGTCAAATACTCGTTTAGCATCAATCTCATCAAGGCTATAATTACGCAGTGTGCTTTCTTCAGTTGAATTGTGCAATAATTCCTTAGCAGTAAGCACGATACCCGTGGCAGAACAATAAGCTTCCAGCGAGCCAAGCATTCCTGTGCCCCAGTGCTTGCGACCACCCGGACGTATGGTGGTATGCCCCAGCTCTCCGGCAAAACCATCATGACCATAGATAAGCTGGCCATTGGCGACGATGCCACTGCCCACACCCGTTCCGAGGGTGATCATAATGAAATCTCTCATGCCCCTGGCTGCCCCGTACAGCATTTCACCTACGGCTGCAGCATTGGCATCGTTGGTAAGCGATGATGGAAGATTGAAACGCTTCGTTACCAAGTCAGTAAGATGTATAATGCCTTTCCAGTGAAGATTGGGTGCATATTCTATCGTGCCTTTATAATAGTTGCCGTTAGGAGCGCCGATACCTATGCCCTTTACTACCTTATCATCACCGACTGCATCAATTACCGGCATTAATGTTTCATGCAAAGCATCTATGAAAGATTCAATAGTAGGAAAGCTGTCGGTCTTCAACTCACCTTTCTGCACTATTGCGCCCCTGTGGTTTACCAATCCCCATTTGGTATTGGTGCCACCAATATCTATTCCTACAGCAAGCTCTTTCGATAGGTCCATGTAAAAAAAATTCTAAACTATTACCTGTTTATTTTCCTGTCAGGATCTTCCAGCCCGGCCTCAGGTGAATGTACCAAAGGATCAATGTCTTCTACCTGGCGGTCATAATCAATACCCTGTTTGCTCAAAATTCCCTTTACTGCAAATGCAAAAAAAGCAAGGTAAGCAAAACAAATCACGGGTATCCAATACGATTGATGAATACCTATCACATCAGCCAACTTTCCCTGTATCGGTGGAATAATGCCCCCACCCAATATCATCATGATCAAAAATGCAGAACCCTGTGTAGTGTACTTGCCTAACCCGGCTATTGATAAACTAAAAATACAGGGCCACATAATAGAACAAAATAAACCACCACTCAAAAATGCATAAACAGATAATAAACCGGTGGTTTGTGTGCCAATGATCATGGCTATTAACCCCAGCATACCAAAGATCATCAATGTACGTGCAGGCTTATTTCGGCTAATAAAGAATGCTGCAATCTGAATGATAACACAAAGCACATAAAAGTACAAGGGCTTCATGTCGTATTGAGCAATAGTATTAACGCCAATGATAATTCCAAATGCAATCAGGGGAATTAATACCTGCAATAACAGCCTTGTATTTTTTGATAAATTAAATGCTGATATAGCCCCGGCCCATCTTCCGATCATCAGGCTACCCCAATACATAGCCACATATGGTGTCGCTTCCGAAGCCTGCAATCCGCCAAAATCCGGCTGCTTCATCAGCTCGCTCAGGTTGCTGCCTATAGCCACTTCCACCCCCACGTATACAAAAATTGCTAACATGCCCAGAACTAACTGAGGAAATTTCATAGCACCCCATCCTTCTGCATTTTTTTTAGCACTCATATTGGCAGCTAATAATCCTACCACCACTACCGCCATTGCACCTAATAGCCAGCGCATCCTGAATGCTTCCATTGAATGTCTTTCAGCTTCTGTGGCATTAGCTAAATCAGTTCTATAACTATTAAAAACCGGCGCAAACGTGATGATAAGTAGGCCTGTCATTATTAATAGAGTGTATAAAGCTTTATTGGCTTTCTCGGTTTTTTCCAGCATGACCCCGCTGGGCACTTTCTTTGAGAAGTAAAAAAGTGCAGCCGCTCCAATGAATAACGCACCTACACATGTGTACAAAAGAATTACTTTTCCAAGGCTTAATGCAGCAATTTGTTCATCTGTGATAGCAGCTGTTGTTCCGAATAATGCCAGAGCTACTATAATGGGGCCTATGGTAGTCCCAAATGAGTTTATTCCGCCGCCCAGATTTACCCTGCTGGTACCGGTTGCAGGATCACCAAGCGAAATAGCGAATGGTTGGGCAGCAGTTTGTTGTAGTGAAAAGCCTAATGCCACTATAAATAAACCAACAAGCATTCCGGCAAACGTATTTGCATTCACAGCTATGATCATTGCAGCAGCACCGAGTGCTGAAAAGAGTAAACCATATACGATGCTTTTTTTATAGCCCCATTTACCCACAAGGTCTTTGCCCCCAAAAGAACCATAAGCAAACAAGCCAAGTGCACCCACGTAATAAGCAGTATAAAAAGCAAAGTCAATCAACTGGCTTTGAAATTGGTCTAACTGAAAATAATGTTTACAGAATGGAATGAATACCGAATTACCCGCAGCTATAAATCCCCAAAAGAAAAATACGGTTACAAGCGTGCCTAAAGCACCATAATTTGTAGGTATACTGCTGCTTTGAGTTGCAGAACGCTGGGAACCTGACACACTTATTGAAGTAGCCATAAGCTGGTTGTGGTTTTATATTTTAATTAAAATAGTGCCTAAAGTAAAGAGAAATCACCAATACCAAAACTATTAAATGAAACTGCCAATAAAAAATATCAATAACAGCGGAAGTAGAATTGGCAGTGAACCAAAACCTTCCTAATTTGAAATTGGTTATTTAATAAGTATGGAAATTATTCATGTATCGGCTGAATGTTATCCTGTAGCCAAGGCAGGAGGACTAGGAGATGTAGTAGGGGCATTACCTAAATACCAGAATGACCTGGGCCATATCGCTAAAGTAGTTATGCCTATGTACCGCACAAAATTTTTATACCAGAATGACTGGGAGCTGGTGCATGAAGGAGGTCAGCAGCTTGGGGAACATTGGTTTAAATATGCGGTGATCAAGGAAAAAACAAACCAGCTTGGCTTCGATGTTTATTTAATAGATATCAATGGCTTGCTTGACCGTGAAAAAATTTATGGTTATGATGATGATACGGAAAGGTTTGTGGCTTTTCAGATTGCAGCTTGTGACTGGTTTTCGAAATGGCAACATAAACCTGATATCATTCATTGTCATGATCATCATACGGGGCTGATCCCCTTTATGATGCAATATTGCCATGCCTTTAATTCATTGGCAGCTATACCTACGGTCTTCACTATTCACAATGCTCAGTACCAGGGTTGGATAGACTGGAGTAAATATTACCTTATACCACCGTATGACAATTGGAAGTGGGGAATGCTTGACTGGAAGAATACCATCAATCCACTTGCATGTGCCATTAAATGTGCCGGGAGGGTAACTACAGTGAGCCCCAGTTATATGGAAGAGTTGAAATATGCTGCCAACGGCATAGAAAATCTACTGGCATCGGAGTATAGCAAAAGCATAGGAATTTTAAATGGAATTGATGCACAAATCTGGGATCCTGCAAAAGATAATCTCATTATTAAAAATTATGATGATCATCTGGTAAAAGAAGGTAAGCGCAAAAATAAAAAAGAACTGACGGGGATGTTTGGACTTGACGTGGATAAACCGCTGATTGTTTTTATCGGCAGGCTGGTAGGAGAGAAGGCTGCAGATATATTACCTGATGCCATCAGGCAATCAGTATACCAGCATCACGGCGGGGCCAATTTTTTGATACTGGGTTCGGGTGATAATGAAGTGGAAAATAAATTAGAAGCATTAAAACACCAGCTAAATGGCTATGTCAATACTTATATAGGTTATCACGAAGGTCTTAGTCATTTAATGTATGCCGGTGCCGATTTTTTACTCATGCCCAGCAGGGTGGAACCTTGTGGACTTAACCAGATGTATGCCCTGCGCTATGGCACTGTGCCTATGGTACGAAGTACAGGTGGACTAAAAGACACAGTAAAAGATTTCGGTGACTGGCAGGGGTACGGCATCCGTTTTAATCATGCCGATGTCAATGATATCAGTTATTCAGTAGGCAGGGCAATTGATTTGTACAATAACAAAAAAGATTTACACAACTGGATGCGAATTTATATGATGGGAATTGACCACTCATGGGATGCTTCTGCTCAGGAATATATTAACTTGTATCAATCGCTTCAGTAAACGGAGAGGGAAGAGGTGATGGTGAAATACTTTCAATACAATTTTCTATGAGGGTAGCCGTAACTTTAAATATTCAGTCAATCTCATTAGTTAAAATATTTCAATGTTCACGTGTATGAAAATATATGCATCCTTCGATTTCTATTATTATTTAATTAATTTATAATCATAATTAGTAGAATAAACAATAAAATGTAAGTTCAATTTAATCTCAATTTCAATTTTCCATTATGAAAGAGATGTTGTCAGTAATATTAGGTGGTGGTGCTGGTACTAGATTATTCCCTTTAACTGCTCACCGTTCCAAACCCGCTGTGCCTATTGCCGGTAAATACAGGCTGGTGGATATACCCATTTCCAACTGTCTCAATTCAGGCATCGGTCGCATGTTTGTACTGACTATGTACAACTCAGCATCACTCAACAGGCATATTAAAAACACCTACCATTTCAGTGCATTCAGTTCTGCTTTTGTAGATATACTGGCGGCAGAACAAACGCCTGATAATCCCACATGGTTCCAGGGCACAGCCGATGCGGTACGCCAGGGCTTGCGGCATATTAATTCTTTTCCAAGCGATTATGTATTGATACTCTCGGGTGATCAACTTTATCAGATAGATTTCGTACAAATGTTGCAGGAGCATAAAGATAAAGGCGCGGATATAACTGTGGCTACTATTCCTGTCACAGAGAGAGAAGCACCTGAATTTGGATTACTGAAAACTATTGATGGTACGATCAGCTCTTTTATTGAAAAACCAAAGACTGGATTGAATGAATGGGTTAGCGATACAGGCAATACCATGAAGTCTTCAGGAAGAGTCTACCTCGCCTCCATGGGCATCTATATCTTCAACCGCGAACTTCTTTTTGATCTGCTACAAAATGAAAATAAGGATGCTACAGATTTTGGCAAGGAGATCATTCCGGAATCTATAGAAAAATATAAAGTTGCTTCCTACCAGTATGACGGTTACTGGGAAGATATCGGAAACATCCGGGCATTTTTTGAGGCCAACCTGGCACTTACACAAGACCTTCCTGACTTTAATTTATTTGATAATTCCAATGCCATCTATACAAGGGCACGCATGCTGCCTCCTGCAAAAGTCAGTGGCACCACACTAGAAAAAACACTTGTCGCAGAAGGTTCCATTATCAATGCATCACGTGTGGACAATTCAATCATAGGTATCAGGTCGCGTATTGGTCATGAAACCGTACTAAGTAGTTGTTACCTTATGGGTAACGATTCTTTTGAAACACTGGCTGAAATAGCACACGACCAGGAGCATGGCATTCCCCTCCTGGGAATAGGCAACCGATGTCATTTACAAAATGCGATAGTTGACAAAGACTGCCGCATAGGGGATGACGTGAAGATCATGGGTGGAACACATCTAACGGATGGTGATCATTCATTGTACACCATTAAAGATGGAATAGTGGTTGTAAAAAAACGATCGGTACTTCCAAATGGGTTTGTTATCAGTTCTTAATATGAAAATTATTGTTAATCGTATTTATCAGGATCCTTGCGCAAGAATTCTATTAACTATTTATCTTACCATATTTAAACAATAATTGCATATGTCTATTGCTACCACAGCCAAACCAAGGCTTAGCTTTTCCCAACTCTGGAATATGAGCTTTGGTTTTTTCGGAATCCAGTTTGGCTTTGCTCTTCAAAATGCTAATGTTAGCCGTATTTTTCAAACACTTGGTGCTGACATTGATGATATTGCTTATCTATGGATAGCCGCGCCTGTGACGGGTCTTTTGGTACAACCTATCATTGGTTATTTAAGTGATCGCACATGGCATCCCTATTGGGGCAGACGCCGGCCATTTTTCTTTCTTGGCGCTATACTGGCATCAGTTGCTTTATTCATTATGCCTCAGTCTACTGTATTATGGATGGCTGCAATTTTGTTATGGGTGTTAGATGCGTCTATTAATATTTCAATGGAACCATTCCGTGCTTTTGTAGGAGATAAGTTACCTGCCTCTCAACGCACATCAGGCTTTGCCATGCAAACTTTTTTTATAGGCCTGGGTGCAGTCATAGCTTCTTTGCTTCCTTATATTTTTACCAACTATTTTAATATCAGCAATACAGCAGCGGAAGGAGTGATTCCAGACTCGGTTAAATATTCATTTTATATTGGAGCCTTAGTTTTTTTGGCAGCGGTTATGTGGACAGTTTTTACTACCAAAGAATTTCCACCCGAAAACATAAAAAAATGGGAGCAGGAGAAATTAAAATCAAAAGGGATCAATAAAGGACTTGCAGAGATCATGGGCGGTATAGGCAAAATGCCAACTACAATGTTGCAGCTGGCTGTTGTGCAATTTTTTACATGGCTGGCTTTTTTTGCCATGTGGATATATACTACAGCAGGTATAGCTCAGAATGCATATGGCACTACAGATACTACGTCCAAAGCCTTTCAGGATGCTGGTGATTGGGTAGGTGTGATGTTCATGGTATATAACGGGGTGTCTGCATTAGCTGCATTCTTATTGCCGGTATTGGCCGGCCGTATTGGGCGCAAATACACACACATGATTTCATTGATACTTGGTGGTGCAGGGCTGATTTCCATTTTCTTTATTCACGATCATCAGATGTTGCTCTTGCCTATGATCTTTGTAGGCATAGCCTGGGCTTCTACATTGACCATGCCTTATTCTATTTTGGCAGGAGCATTACCATCCAACAAAATGGGTTTTTATATGGGTGTGTTTAATTTTTTTATTGTGATACCGCAAATAGTGGCTGCCGCCATACTGGGGTTTTTTATCCGTGCATTATTCAATGAGCAAACTGTGTATGCACTTGTGATTGGTGGTATATCCATGATCATTGCAGGATTCATGAATTTTATCGTTACAGAAACAAAAGAAGACAGTGCTGAAGAGGTAATTGATGACCTGATGACATCAGAACAATCGCCAACATCTTACGTATGAAAAAAATAATCATAGGGTTCAGTTTTCTGGTCAGCAGTCTTTTTGTTTTTGCTGAGGAATATAAAGTAGATGGTGTTTATCCCACACATTGGTGGGTGGGTATGAAAAATCCGAAGTTGCAGATCATGATCCGCGGTGCCAATATCAGTGAGAATAATTTTTCAATCATTTACCCGGGAGTAAAGCTTGTAAAAATTAATAAAGTTGCTAATAGAAATTATATTTTTTTAGACCTTATCATAAGTGCTTCCGCCAAACCGGGCATTTTAAATATCCACGTCAAAAATCAAAATGGTAAAGGTGAAATACCATTTTTACTGAAATCCCGCAGTAAAGAAAATGGAAAGACAAGAATAAAAGGAATTACATCAGAAGATTTTGTTTACCTGATCATGCCTGACCGTTTCAGCAATGGCGACGTTACCAACGACCGCATAGCAGGAATGAAGGATCAGTCATTGAACAGAGACACTATTTTTGAACGGCACGGCGGCGATCTGAAAGGAATTGAACATCACCTTGATTATTTGCAATACCTTGGTGTCACTGCTTTGTGGCTCAACCCCGTGATAGAAAACGATATGCCTAACAGAACAGAACATGGCTATGCATTTACAGACCATTATAAAGTAGATCGCAGAATAGGTGGTGAAAAAGCATACCATGACCTGATCAATGCTTTACATAAAAAAGATATGAAGATCATACAGGATGCCGTTTACAATCATACGGGTATCGAACATTTTTTGTATCGTGACATGCCTGACAGCACATGGTTTCACAAATGGCCAAATTATACACAAACGACTTATAAAGATCAGCCTCTTTTTGATCCTTACGCTTCTGTAAGTGATAAAAAATTAATGAGCGATGGATGGTTTGTGCCATCTATGCCCGATATCAACCAGCGGAACCCTTTTTTTGCTAATTTTTTAATTCACCATGCACTATGGACTACCGAAGAATATGGACTTGACGGATGGCGCATTGATACCTATGCATACAATGATCTTGATTTTATGAACCGGTGTAATAAAGCACTGATGGATGAATTTCCAAAGATTCATTTGTTTGGCGAAACATGGGTGCATGGTGTATTAAACCAGGCTTATTTTACGGAAAATAATTTTAAGACTTCATTCAACAGCAACCTGCCTGGCGTCACGGATTTTCAAACTCATTTGTATGGGATCTTGCCAACACTAAAAGAGTCATTCGGGTGGACAGACGGAGTGAATAAATTATATACTACCCTGGCGCAGGATTTTGCATATAAACACCCGATGAAGCATGTGCTCTTCCTGGACAACCATGATAAAACAAGATTTTTCTCAGAAATAGGTGAAGATTTTCAAAAATACAAAATGGGTATTGGATGGTTGCTAACGGCAAGAGGCATTCCACAATTATATTATGGTACCGAGGTGTTGATGAAAGGCGTTTCCAATCCGGATGGTTATGTGCGCCTGGATTTTCCCGGTGGGTGGACAGGTGATAAACAAAATAAATTTGAAGAAAAAGGCAGAACAAACCAGGAAAATGAAGCATTCAATTATGTGAAAAGCATAGCCAACTTCCGCAAAAAATCGTCTGCAATTAAAACCGGGAAAATGATGCAATATGTACCTGTGGATGCAGTGTATACTTACTTCCGTTATGATGCCAGGCAAACCGTGATGGTGGTGATGAATACGGCAGATGTTGAAAAAAACATAGACCCGCAAAGATTTATTGAAAGAGTAAAAGGTTTCACCAAAGCCAAAAACATTAATGCTGATTGGAAAGCGGATTTAAAGGCAAGTGAATGGAAAATACCAGCTAAAACGATTTGGATTTTGGAGTTGCAGTAAGGCCTCATGTCCCACGGTGGGGCATTTAGGACATAAACCTTTGTTACTACATCCAGTTACTCAGAATAACTTTTTATTTTTTACTAAACAAGTTTGCTATTATCAGCGCCCATTGTGTCTCTCATTTTTACATATTGTAATTCTGTTGAGCATTACGCAATAGTTTTATAAAACGCATAAAATTTTTAATCGAAGAGTGATGAAATAGAAATACTGATACGCCTAAGTTCCCCCACCGGCGGACAGAGGGTTGTGAAACAGGGGGTTTTTATATAGCAAAATTTGCTATCAATTTTCCTCCATATTCACCCCACTGGCGCAATACCTTATCTAATGATTTCATCATGGTGGGACGGTCAACTTTTTTACCTTTTGTGGCGGGTGTTACCGTACTCATATTTATATCAAATAAGTCAATCTTAGTTGCAAACCATGTTGTGTGCAATCGGGGAATGCCAACGCCTAAAATCATTCCGGGCAAACCATGAATACCTTCCGGCCCGCCAGAAATTATTAATTCGTCGGTGTAAAAAGCAAACACGGCAATAGTATCTGCCAGAATACCAATGGCTTTGCGGCATTCATAACCGGCAATTATTCTTGTATCAGGAGTAAGTTTCCATTTTATTTTTACCAGGCTATCTTCCATCAAAAAAGTTTCTTCAAAAACCAGTTTTTGTGCAATTGTTTTTCCGGTTTTAAAATCTGTAAATACAATATTTTTATCGGCAACAGGACGAAACCAACTGCGGGAGTCATATTCTGCTTCCTTACCCGGCTTGTAAATTGAACGCGTGCTATCACCTATAAATTGATGATAGGTAATAGATTCTTTTGGCAAACGTTCCTTGATCTGTTCGTACCATCTTGAATCCATGCTTTTATAAGAAGCATGAACGTTTACTGTTTTTACAAACTCAATCTTCACCTTACCAAAAAACTGTGTCTGGTTTTGTGCCTGCGCCAAATGAATAGCGAACAATATTATTAGCGAAAGAATTATTTTTTTCATGATAATTATTTTGCGCCTGGCATTTTATTAAATGTCCATTCAAATTTTAAAAGAAAATATTGGCTGATACGGGAATAGCGTTCTTCAGAAATAAAATTGCTGCTTATGTTACGGGTGAAACCTTTGTTCTGATCCAGTAGGTCGTTAGCTACAAGGAAAATTTTACCCGATTTGTCTTTAAATATTTTACGTGCAATACTTGCGTTCCACAAAATAATGTTTGACCGGGCACCAAATCCTTCAACTCTTTGCTGCAGATCGAAATTGGCATTGGAGGTTAGTTCTAATTTTCCCGGCAACATTACAAAACCATTTACATAACCCCCGTAGGTGAAATAATTATTGTTTGCAGATCTTTTAACTGAAATAGTTTTAGAAGTATTACGGCCAATCTCCGGTCTCAATTCGAAACTATATTTTTCAGGATAGCTATAATTTAAACTTAAGTTGAACTTCAAATTTTTATAATTGGTTGTAGTTTTATCCGCATTTACAACGCTGTTGTACTCCCCACCATTACCATTTATGCCTGCTCCATAATTTAATTTCTTTTCTCCCTGCCCTTTATTCCACTGGCTCCAAAAATTCCAATTGTGGTTTCCATCTACGTTTATAGGCATAGAAGTGCGTTTGCCCGAGGGATCGATTGTATTGGAATTTGTTATTGCATTATCAGTAATATTATAACTGATGTTTGCAAAAAGACCACTGCCGCTTAATACCTTATAGTGATGGTATGACGCTCTGAAATTATGGTTGAAAGCCACTTTTAAATTTGGATTTCCAATCATTTCATAAAGTGGGTCGTTATTATTTCTTATTGGTTGTAATTGGTCGATATTTGGCTGGCGGGTGGTACCCCGGTAATTTAACGAAATGCTTTCTTGTTGTTTTAGTTGGTAACTGATCTGCGCTTGCGGAGTAAGGTTTAAAAAATTATAGTCATTGCGGTCATTATTATCAAGGTTATTCAATTTAAGTTTAACTGTTGAAATACCGGAACCCAAAGCGAGTCTGAGTTTTTTATCCATAAATCTTAAAACAGCTAAGCTGCTGTGAGAATAGGCGTTCATGTCAAAATTATTACTGAAAGAATTATCCAGCACATCGTATTTGCCGTTGTTACTTTTATTAAAAGAGTTGCGATAAGATTGGGCGTTATTGCGATTGTGTGCATAATCCAATACCAGGTTCCACTTTGTAGAAAGCGGTTCACTGAATGTCAACTTACCGCCAATAGTTCTTGATTTTCCATCAAAATTTTTCATCTGATCTACAACTTCAGAAGAATCCAACACATTGTTGGTGTAATAATCAGTATTAGAATATAGCATGAACTCCTGTTCATCTTCTGTTATACCATAACGCAGAGTAGCCAATAATTGCCTGTTCTTCTTTTTGAACAATTGCTTATACTGTAGCGAATTGTCATTTTGTAACCGCCTGGTGTCATTGTCCCTTCTTTGATCGCTCAGGTAAGTCTTTTGCTTATTCAAAGAATCAAATAAATAATCGCTTTCAGTTTTTGCTCTCAAACCAGTTGTCTTATAAATTCCAGAGGTAGTAAATTTTAAAGAAGTCAATGAATCTATTTTCCATTCATATTTACCGGTAACAGCATGTTGCTCGTTAGTACCCATACTCTTTACATATTTATTGGTATTGGTAACAAAGGGAAACGTACTCTGCGTAAAAATTGATTGATCGTTATCGGTATTTAGTTTGTTATACCGGTAAGATGTGTTGACATTTTGTTTATCGGCATTCCATTTATTACTGAATAGACCACCCGCAGTATATGCATGGGGCAAACCACGCAAACTCCAGTCACTGAATTCGTCGCTCGATCCGAAACTGTAATAATATCCACCGATCTCATCATACTCCATATCGTTTTCCAAACCCAACTTCTGTTGGTCTTCCCAATTTAAACTACCTGTACTAATATCGCTGACTGTTCCATAAAGCGCCACTTTCTTTTTGCCGGTAAAGCGGTTGTACAAGCCTTTTGCATCTACTATATTATCAAAATCACTACCGGCATTCAGTTTTCCAAAAGCGCCTTTCTTTTTATCTTCTTTTAATTTTATGTTGACTGTTTTCCCTTCATTACCCGATTGTATGCCAGTTAAATTTTGCTGCTCAGTCTTTGTATCAAACACCTGTACTTTATCTACTATCTTGGCTGATAGGTTTTGAGTAGCCATGGTTGGGTCATCCCCAAAAAATTCTTCACCATCAACTAATACTTTTTCAACACGCTTCCCTTGTGCAGTAATTTCTCCTTTACTATTTACCTGAAAACCCGGCAATTTTTTTAAAAGGTCTTCAACAGTAGCACCATCTTTTACAACAAAACTATCAGCAGCAAATTCAGTGGTGTCTCCTTTAATTCTGATAGCCTGCCCACTACGCACAATTACTTCTTTAAGCAAAAGACTTTTTTGTGTCAATGCCACATTCCCAAGATCAACATCTGTATTTTTTAATTCCACCTCTTCGCCAAAATCTGCAAACTTTGGATACGTTATCAGCATTATATATTTACCCGGAAAAAGGCCCTCTATCTGGAATTTTCCTTCCCTGTTACTACGGGTAAACCTTACAAGTATGCTGTCTTTTTTTTGAATCAATGAAATTACTGCATTGGAAAGTGATTTCTTTTCTGCGGTATCTTTAATAATTCCCTTTAGAATTACACTTTGAGCTGAAATATAAAGTTGAAAAGCAAATAAAATTAGCAGTACGAAAAGTAATTTTTTCATGGCTTTAATTTGATCCTTATCCAGTCATAGATTAAAATACATATATTCATCAAGGGCAATGATTGTTAACTTTACATTGCAATGTGTCTATCTATAAATTTATACGAAAAACTTCGCACAAGATAGTATGAACACAAACGGCAAAAAAACCACCCATCAAATAAAGAGTGAAAAAACAAACATTTCCATAAATAAAAAAGAAACTTCTGCATCAGAAGGCACTGCTATTCGCTATGAAGATCAAAATTTTGTTGATACTTCCAAACCGGTTTGGAATTATTCTATTTTATATGATGATGATATTGAAACTTTCCAAAGGGGTACCCATTATACTTTATATAAAAAATTTGGCTCAAGGCCTTTATTTGTACTGGGTAAAGAAGGATTTTATTTTGCTGTCTGGGCGCCCAATGCCACCCAGGTTTCAGTAATAGGTCAATTTAATAATTGGGAAGAAGGCAAACACCTGCTTTTTCCACGCCTCGATAAAAGTGGCATCTGGGAAGGTTTTATTCCAGAGCTTCAGCAAGGAGAAATATATAAATACCATATAATCGGTTTTGAAAAAAGACTAACAGTAAAAGGAGACCCTTTTGCAAATTATTGCGAGCTGCGGCCTGCAACAGCATCCATACTTTGGAATCTGCAATATGACTGGAAAGATGAAGGATGGATGAAGGGGAGAAAAAAAACAAATGCTCTTGATGCGCCATGGAGTGTTTATGAAGTACACCTCGCCAGCTGGATGCGACCCGATGCTAATAATGAAGAAGCTTACAACAGTTATTGGCAAATAACCGAACGGCTGGTTCCTTATGTAAAAGAAATGGGCTTTACTCATGTGGAGCTGATGCCCGTAATGGAGCATCCCTTTGACGGAAGCTGGGGATATCAGTGCACGGGTTATTTTGCTGCTACTTCACGGTTCGGTGAGCCTGAAGGGCTGATGCATTTGATCGATGAACTGCATAATGCCGACATTGGTGTTATACTTGACTGGGTGCCTTCACATTTTCCTTATGATGCACATGGATTGTATTTATTTGATGGTACGCATACCTATGAGTATGCTGACATGAGAAAAGGCTTTCACCCGGATTGGAATTCATATATTTTCAATTATAAAAGGGGAGAGGTAAAATCTTTTTTAATAAGCAGTGCACACTTCTGGATTCAGTATTTTCATATTGATGGCATCAGGGTTGATGCAGTTTCTTCTATGCTCAAGCTTGATTATTCCAGAACTCACGGGCAATGGGAACCTAATGAATATGGAGGGAATGGCAACCTTGAGGCGATCGCTTTTGTTAAAGATCTGAATGAAACTATTTACCGCGATTTTCCAGATGTGCAAACCATGGCCGAGGAGGCCACTGATTGGCCGGCTGTCTCCAAACCGACATCTATGGGAGGATTAGGCTTTGGAATGAAGTGGATGATGGGATGGATGCATGATACATTGGATTATTTTAAATTCGATCACCTACATCGCAAACATCATCAAAATAAGCTTTCCTTCAGCATGATGTATTATTACGATGAAAATTTTATGCTGCCCTTAAGTCATGATGAAGTGGTGCACGGCAAATCACCGATGATATACAAGATGCCGGGTGATGAATGGCAGAAGTTTGCCAACCTGAGAACTTTGTACACTTATATGTGGACTCATCCCGGGGCAAGGATATTATTTATGGGAAATGAGTTCGGGCAAACAACTGAATGGAATTATAAATCTGAACTTGATTGGTACCTGCTGGCCCATGAACCACATGAAGGATTGAAATTATGTGTCAGGGATTTAAATTTTTTATTAAAAGAAAATGGCGCACTATATTCCAATCAATTTAATATTGAAGGTTTTGAATGGATAGACCTCAACCATCGTGATGAGTGTGTGGTTGTCTACAAGAGGAAAGGGAAGGCCAAAGAAGATCAGGATTTATTGATTATCCTTAACCTCACGCCTGTACCAAGAATGGATTGGGAAGTAGAGGTGGAGGGGAAATTCACAAAGGAGATCTTCAATAGTGATGACAAAAAATATTGGGGCTCAGGGGGAATATTTAATCCCCATATCAGACAACAGGTTGTTAATAAAGATGAAAAAAAATACAGGTTAATGGTGAATTTACCTCCATTGGCCGCTATCATTATAAGGTAAACACTTTTGGGTATAATTTTAGCCTGAACCACGCGGTTTTACTATTGGTAATGTGAATCCATTCTTTTATTTTCACGTCGAAAAACTTTCATAAAAAACACCAAATAAAGAATATCCTATGCGTTTCTTTCTTTCAACAGTCTTCATCTCCTTTGCATTTATTTCTTCTGCTCAAACAGACAGTTCAGCTATTTACCTTCAAAAAGCAATTAATGAAAAAAGTAAAGGCCGGACAATGGAAGCTTATAAAGCTTTGGACAAGGCTTACAATTTTAATAAAAATAACAAACAGGTTGTTTCTGAATTGGCCAAGGCGCTTTCCGAACTGAGAAGGTATTCCCAGGCCCGTGAAAAATATTTGCAACTGGAGCAAATGGGCGATAATTCTGCTCATACTTATATGCAGTTGATGACCTTGTCTTTTCATATGCGTCAATACCCGGATGCGATTAAGTATGCAAAGCTTGTAAAGAAGGCAGATGCTTCAGCTAAAACGGCTTACTATATCGGTAAAGCAAATTATGACCTGGAAAATTTTGGAGAGGCTATCAAATTTTTAAACATTGCGTCCCAGGAAGATGCCAGTAATAAAGAAGTGCCTTACCTGCTTGCGCGGTCTTATGCCGATATGATGAATTACAAACAGGCGATGCCCTTTTTTGAAAAAGCGCTGGTTCTTGATCCCAACAATTCGCGTTTGATGTACGAAATGGGGTTAATGTATTATGCCATGCCCGACGACAAAAACTCATTGAAGTATTTTCTGATGGCAGCAGAAAAAGGATATAAAAAAGACAATGAATTTTTCGAGAACCTGGCTATTGCCTATTTAAACAATAAAGAAATTGATAAAGGCCTGGCAATACTTAACGAGGCCTTGAAGCGCCGTCCTACTGATATGAACCTCCTCAACATGATAGCCGAAGCAAATTATGAAGCTAAGCGGTATAATGAAGCCATCGATTATTGGGACCAGATACTGGCAGTTGATAAAAAGAATGCCGCTGCACTTTATATGATCGGTTTAAGCTACCAGAAAAAAGGAGAAAAGCAAAAAGGTATTGCCTTGTGCGATAAAGCCATAGAAATGGATCCCAGCCTGGCTAAGAATAAGCAGAAAATGCAGATGCCGGGGGGATTGTAGTCTGCCTATTTTTTTAAGTAGCAAAAGAAAACTGACTAAATAGTCTTAAGATAATAAACGTCCTCTACAGCCTGATTGTTGAGGTCTCTTCATTTTGATCTTATACTTAACTTTCATTTTCTGCCGTTGCAGGAGTTCGCCCAAAAGCAGCACGCCGTCGGTTGTGTGTTGTGAGTGGCAATTGTGCATAGCAAACACCAACGACAAGGGAAATTATCTTTCTAAAGAGAAAGATTACATTCTCTCCGGAACTTTTATACCTAACAAGCCCATTGCATTTTTAATCACAGCAGCTGTTAATTGACTGATTGCTAACCGCAAACTTTTCTTTTCTCCGGTCTCCGCCTGCATTACCGAATGTTCTGTGTAAAAAGTATTATATGTTTGGGCAACATTGAAAACATAAATCGCCAGTACTGATGGATTATATTCCATTGCAGCCTGCCGTATTATAGTGGAGTATTGTTCCAATAATAACAGCAATTCCTTTTCTAATCTCAACAAAGGCGAACTTTCTGGATTGAACTTAAAACCTTCAACATTGTCTTGTGCATCAGCGCCTGCCTTTCTTAATATGGATTTAATCCGTGCATGTGTATATTGAATAAACGGACCGGTGAAGCCATGAAAATCTATAGATTCTTCAGGGTTGAATACCATTCTCTTTTTGGGATCTACCCGCAGCAAAAAAAATTTCAATGCCCCCAGGCCAATTGTTTCATACAATTCCTTTAACTCAGCTTCTGTAAAATCATTCACTTTTCCACTTTCCTGCGTATGTTTTGCAGCTATGCTTGCCATTTCCTCTATCAGGTCATCAGCATCCACCACAGTGCCTTCCCGGCTTTTCATGCGTCCGGACGGCAGCTCAACCATGCCATAACTCAAATGAAAAATTCCATCGGCATAAGGCATACCCAGCTTTTTTAAGATGAGCTTCAATACTTTCATGTGATAGTTCTGTTCATCAGCTATCACGTAGATACTCTGGTCGTAATGAAAGTCTTCATATTTTTTCTGCGCCAGTCCCAGGTCCTGGGTAATGTACACTGACGTGCCGTCTCTACGCAACAACAGCTTCTCATCCAACCCTTCATTAGTCAGATCTATCCATACACTCCCGTCTTCTTTTTTATCCAGCAAACCTTTTTCTAGTCCCTCTTCAACAAATTTTTTCCCGGGCAGGTACGTTTCACTTTCATAATATGTTTTATCAAAATCACTCCCGATCCTTTTATACGTTTCATCAAATCCTTTATATACCCAATTATTCATTTTTTTCCAGAGCTCTAAAACATCGGGCTTTCCTTCTTCCCAATCAAACAACATTTGCTGTGTTTGTTTCATAAGGGGTGCTTCTTTTTCAGCCTCTTCTTTTTGCATTCCCTTTTCCATCAAGGTGGCCGTTTCTTCGTTTAATGCATCATTGAACATCACATAATAATCACCTACAAAATGATCGCCTTTGATGCCTGTGGCTTCCGGGGTGGCACCATCAGCAAATTTTTGCCATGCGATCATGCTTTTGCAGATATGTATGCCCCTGTCATTAACAATACAGGATTTCATCACATCATCACCGGTTGTTTTTAAAATCTGCGCCACGCTCCAACCCAAAAAATTATTGCGCAAATGACCAAGGTGGAGCGGCTTATTCGTATTGGGAGATGAGTATTCAACAATCACTTTTCTGCTGGTAGCTGCGGATATAGCAACAGTCGAAGTAGAATAGTTTTCAGCCAGGTAACGGGTAAAAAATTGATCAGTGACATTAAGATTTAAAAAACCCTTAATTACATTATAGCCAGTAAACAAATCAGGATGACCAGCAATCATATGCTCACCAATTTCTCTTCCTAACTCATCACCTGGTTTACCCAGTTTTTTTATAAATGAAAAAAGGACAACTGTATATTCACCTTCAAATTCAGGTTTCGTTTGATTGATGGTGACATCATCGGCAAATGCAGGTATCTTATATATTTCTTCAATAGCTTTGGCTGTACTTTCTTTTATCCGGTCTACAAGGCTCATGCTCATAATTTAACCGCAATTTAATTAAACACCGCCAGAGCAAAATCCCGGTATCCTAAAACATTATATAAATAGAATAAACCAAAAAGCAAATAGCAATTATTTTCGCTGCACCATGCGCCGGATTCATAATAAAATACGAAGTTTAATCCTGTGTTTTGTTGATTTTTTCTACCCGTTTTTCAAAAGAGTCATTACGTTGCAGATGTATCGTTATGCGGCCTGCGGGGGTGGCAATACTGCTTTCAATATTTTATTATATTTTATTATTTACAATTATATTTTAAAAAAACAAATATTTCACCTTGGCTTCCTGGCTTTCACCCCTCACATTGCTGCTTTTTTTATAGCCTTTTGTATCACCTTTCCCATTGGATTTTATTTAAGTATGTATGTAGTGTTCCAGGGTTCATACATGCGGCGGCGTATACAACTTATCCGCTATTTCCTCGTTGCGCTTGCCTGTATAA
>MWVX01000085.1_pt1 | contig 26278 bp, 24 predicted proteins | sample 1047311 | NCBI WGS metagenome assembly MWVX01 (sample SAMN06349984, study PRJNA376086) | soil metagenome | isolation source: MtG-4 sample Antarctic (ecotone) soil | place: Antarctica | collected 2015-01-13 | reverse complement strand
AGAATTTTTTGCGGTCCTTCTTTTCCTCTCTGGTTTCCTCTCCTGCAGGCTGGCTTAGTTCCAGCACTTGCTTCTCATGCTTGTAATCGTAATCTTCAAATCCTTTTAATATCAGTCCCACACCTGTAGAGTACATTGGATGCTTCACCGTATCAAGCTTTACCGGAGCAAGATGTTCTATGGGCAATCCAATGCGGGCATCAAGGCCTGTGATATATTCCGTCAGTTGCACAAGGTTCTTAAGCTGGGCTCCGCCGCCCGTAATTACTACACCTGCTATTAATTTGCTTTTGTATCCTGAAATATTTATCTCTGAATCAACATGCTCAAGAATCTCTTCCATCCTTGCATTGATGATGTTTGAAAGATTGCGTACTGAGATTTCTTTTGCATCACGACCCCTCAGGCCGGGAATGGAGACGATCTGATTATCCATTGATCCGTCAGCTATGGCACTACCGAAGCGCAGCTTGAGAATTTCTGCCTGATTACGCATCACCATGCATCCCTCTTTTATGTCATCTGTGATCACATTTCCTCCAAAAGGTATCACATACGTATGCCGGATAATGCCATCCTGAAATATTGCGATGTCAGTGGTGCCACCGCCTACATCTACGAGTGCAACACCCGCCTCTTTCTCTTCTACACTGAGCACGGCAGACGAAGATGCGAGCGGTTCAAGAATCATATCTACCATATTAAGCCCCGCTTTGTCAACACATTTGCGGATGTTTTGCGCGGCGCTGATCTGTCCTGTGATAATGTGAAAGTTTGCCTCCAGGCGGATGCCAGCCATACCCACAGGATCCTTTATGCCCGCTTCATTATCTACAATATATTCCTGGGGAAGCACATGAATGATGCGGTCGCCGGGATTTACCACTAAGCGTTTCATGTCATCGGCCAGCCGGCGAATGTCTTCATTGCTAATCTCCGTGTCCATATTGTCGCGTACAAGTATTCCACGGTGTTGCAGGCTTTTAATGTGCTGGCCTGCTATTCCCACATATACATTCCTGATCTCTACACCTGAATTATCCTCTGCATCCCGCACTGCTTTACTTATAGCATCCACAGTTTTATCAATATTGGCTACTACACCTCGTGAAACACCAAGGGATTCAGATTTACCTATACCAACCACCTCAATTTTTCCATGTTCATTTCTACGCGCAACGATTACGCAGATTTTTGTAGTGCCGATATCGAGTCCAACAATAAATTCTGAGTTCATCATTATTTAATTTGGATTATTGGTTGAAAATTTTTGCTGACTCGCTGCCTTGTTTACATTGTTTGACTTAGCTCTTGCTGTGCCATGCATATTTGCTGCGGAGGTTCTCTTTTTGCAATACACTTCATTTTCGTATTTCAAATTGATTAGGCTATAGTCATTCCATCCGCCATGGGTTGTTATTTCTTTATAAAAACCCTGAAGCTTTTCAAATTTCCCATCAAGATTGCTTGTATCTCCAATGAGGATTTTATGATTGCCAATGCGAGGTATAATCTCAAACTCCCCCTCTGTATTAACGACGATTTGCTCCGTAAGCGATGTCAGGAATGGATCGCTGTTGATGAAGCTGGCAACCACAAATAGATTTTTTATTATCACCGAATCATATGTGTTTTCATTTTCTGAACCAGCATAAATTTTTCCAGTCGCCACCGGAACACGTGTTGTAAATTTACTAGAGAGAGGCATCTTCCTTGCGTGTTCATCAAGGTAATAACTCACACCCCTATTGTTAATAACCCGTAATATGGGTGTGCGCTGCTTTATATTTATTTGAATGTTTCCGTCAGCATCTACAAATAACTCTGCATTTTCAACATATGGGTTGTTTTCTATTGCCTGTTCTAACTTTCCATAATTTACCCAATGAAGGGGCTTCGATTGATCTATGTTTATCTGATCCTCTCTCAAAAAATCAATCACATCATATCTCGACAAAAAGAGCATTCCGCTGCTCTCATCGATATTTACCTTTATTGATTTAAAGAACAGATTTTGATGATTGGTGATGGATGCACCGAGCAACAGAGCAATGCCGATTATACAACCTGCCCAGAAAATTGTGATTAGGACCTCTTTGATTCTATTCCTAAAATTTTTCATCATTTTTCAATGCTGTCGGGTTAAAAAAAATTTTGTAGGCTGCACTAATTGATCAATGTCACCAGCCCCCATGGTTACTACCAGTTTAGGAGCTCTTTTAGCCAGCTCACCAATTAATTGGTTTTTTTCACATACTATTTTTCTAGGTATAGAAATCTTACCAAGCAACATATTAGAGCTTATACCATCTATAGGCGCTTCTCTTGCCGGATAGATCGGCAGAAGTATGAGGTCATCGCAAGTAGACAATGCCTTGCCGAATTCATTCGCAAAATCCCGGGTACGACTAAAGAGATGAGGTTGAAACACACACGTAATTTTCCTATCTGGAAAAATTTCACGCACTGAGCTAAGAAAGGCATTGATCTCCACAGGATGATGAGCGTAGTCATCAATGTAGACAACGCTTTCATTTTTTACAATGAACTCAAACCTCCGCTTAACTCCTTTGAAAGTGCTGAGTGCTTTACTAATCTTTTCTTTGGGAATAGAAAGTGTATAAGCAACTGCTGCTGCTGCAACAGCATTTTCGACATTATGCCTTCCTGCAATGGAAAGGTGAATGTTTTCAATTATATCTTTTGGAGCATGAAAGGTAAACTGATACGTACCATCAATCAGTTGCAGATCGGCAGAATAAAAATCTGATCGCACATCCTCTATATCATAATAACAAATATTCCTTGTTTGGGGTACGTATTTCAGAAAGGAGAGATTTTCTTTTGTAATGAGCTTACCATCCGTTTTTAATTTTCCCGCGAAATCAGCAAATGATTTTTCAACATCCTGAGTTGTGCCATAGATATCAAGATGATCCGCATCGCTTGAGGTGATGACTTCAATATCCGGATGTAACTTCAAAAAAGAACGATCGAACTCATCCGCTTCCACCACCACAACATCATTTTTTCCAGACAAAAAATTAGAATCATAATTAGCCGCAATCCCGCCCAAAAATGCCGTACAGTCGAACCCGGAGTATTTGAGGATATGCGCAACCATACATGCCGTGGTAGTTTTGCCATGCGTTCCGGCTACGGCAATGGTGAAGGCATTTTTTGTAACGGCTTCAAGCAGGTCAGCACGTTTAATCACTTTATAGTTATGGTTCTGATAATAGAGCAGCTCCTGATGATCGGATTGAACAGCAGGAGTATATACCACCAGATCAGCATCTTTAGGTATCGTGGCAATGTCTTCTTCGAAATGAATTGCAATGCCTGCACTCATCATTTCAGTTGTTAGTGGGGATGGAAACTTGTCGTACCCTGAAACAATTTTTCCATTCAAATGAAAATATTTTGCCAGGGCACTCATGCCTATGCCACCAATGCCAATGAAGTATATGCTTTGGATTTCTTTAAGATTCATTGATTCACTTAAAAAGCGGATTGTATCTGACGGTGTGGTTTTGACACACCTTCATGAACTAATTTCAACACCTCTTCTGCAATGGCATCATCTGCATAGGGCTTCGCAAGCTTGCTGATATTCAATCGTAATCTTTGCTGCAGCGGTTCGTTTTTTATCAATTGCAAAGCAGTAGTAACCAAATCTTTTAATGCATCTCCATCATTTACATAAAGTGCGGCCTCCTTATTTACAAGTGCCATTGCATTTTTAGTCTGGTGATCCTCTGCAACATTTGGAGATGGCACCAGAACAGATGCCTTACTAGCGAGGCACAGTTCTGAAATAGACAAAGCCCCTGCCCTTGAGATCACCACGTCAGCGACGGCATAGGCAAGATCCATGCGATCGATGAATGACATAATTTTTATTTTTTCATCGAACCCTTTTAGCGCTGCATCATATTCAGAAAAATAATTTTTACCCGTCTGCCATATTACTTGTATTCTTTCTTGCCTGATAGGCTCCAATTGAATTCGAATGCTCTCATTGATAACTCTTGAGCCGAGGCTGCCTCCTACCACGAGCAATGTTCTCAACCCAGGATTTAATTTGAAATATTTTATTGCTTCTTCTTTCTTACCCTCCAGATAGCGAATGTCTTTACGCACCGGGTTGCCGGTGATCATGATTTTTTCCGCAGGAAAAAATTTATCCATGTGATCATATGCCACGCAAATTTTATCCACCCGCTTGCCTAGTATTTTATTGGTGATGCCCGCGTGTGAATTTTGTTCCTGAATCAGCGTAGGCTTTCGCATCATCGACGCGACAAATAAAACAGGGCCACTCGCATAACCTCCTACTCCCACTACCACATGAGGTTTAAATTCCTGTATAATTGATCGCGCGCCGGCAAGGCTCCAAAGAACTTTCACCGGCAACATCAAATTTTTAAGCAGAGATCCACGCTGCAATCCAGCGACAGGCAATCCAAGTATTTTGAATCCATATTTTGGTACTGTCTCCATCTCCATGCGTCCTGTTGCTCCGATAAATAGTATTTCCATAGAAGGATGAATATTTTTAAGCGCATTCCCGATAGCAATGGCAGGAAAAATATGCCCGCCAGTACCGCCACCACTAATGATTGCCTTAAGTTTTTCTTCCCTCATTTTGTTCAACTTCTTGTTCAACATTCCGGCTCACGCTTAGAATTATTCCAATAGCAAGACTCGTAAACCAAAGTGAGGTTCCACCCATACTCACCATTGGCAATGTTACCCCAGTTGTAGGAAGCAAATGAACCACCACCGCCATATTGATCAATGCCTGCACAACCATGCTAAAGCTCAGGCCAACGGCAAGAAAAGCTCCGAACGCTCCGGGGCTTTTTGTAAAAAGCTTGATGCATCGCAGCAGAAAGAAGAGATACAAGACAATTAACAATAAGGCGCCGATAAAACCATATTCTTCAATGATGATCGCATATATGAAATCAGAATATGGGGAGGGCAAGAAATTTCGCTGAGAGCTGTTTCCAGGGCCCACGCCAAAAAATCCTCCATTCGCTATGGCAATTTTTGATTGCTGCACCTGATATGCCTCCTGTCCATGCCCGAAAAAATCTTGCAAACGGCTGCCCCATGTATCAACACGGGCATGAAAAGAAGTATTCATTGCAACAACGATGATCAGACCAAGCAAAAGAATTCCGGCTCCGGCCATTATAGCAATGTACTTCATGTTCACCCTTCCGATAAACATAAGCAGCAGGCATGTCGCAAAAAGAATAGAGGCCGTGGATAGGTTTGAAGGAGCAATCAATCCGCAAACCAGCATAGGCGGAAGCATCACGGGAAGAAACCCTTGCTTAAAATCTTTTATGTTTCCCTGGTTCTTAGCAAGCACCCTGGCGAGATACATTATCAGCGCCAGCTTCGCCAGGTCAGAGGTTTGAAAAGAAACATTTACTACCGGGATGGTGAGCCACCTTCGTGCATCATTGATCTCAACTCCGGAAAATAAGGTAAAGGCGAGAAGAGGAATAGACAGATACAAAAGCAATTGCGATATCCTTAAATAATATGTGTAATTTATCTTATGAGCAAGATACATCAGCAAGAGGCCGAACAAAATCATCATCACCTGCTTCATGAAATAATACTCCATATTTCCTCCCTGGTATTTAAAAGCCAGTGAGCCGGTAGAGCTGTAGACGGCGAGCATTGATATTATTGAAAGGAAGATGACGACCAACCAGATGTATTTATCACCTTTTGTTTTTCTGAAAATATGTTCAACCTGAATTGAAGCGTAATCCATTGAATTAAAATTTCTATTAAAATTTTTTTATACCACTTAGAGAACTGATCTCTCCGTAAACTTTTTACAATGATTTCACCATCTCTTTAAACTGCCTTCCTCTGTCTTCAAAGTCTTCAAAAAGATCAAAGCTTGCGCAGGCCGGGGAAAGCAGCACACACTCCCCATTGGTTGCAAGCCTGTATGCCGACTTCACCGCGTCATTCATGCTTTGAGTATTTACGATCATATCTACAGATCTTCCAAATGCTTCATGAATCTTTCTGTTGTCAATTCCCATGCACACGATGGCCTTCACCTTCGATAGCACCAGCGGCACGAGCAATGAATAATCATTTCCCTTATCTACCCCACCTGCTATCCATATTATTGGCTTGGTGAGGCTCTCCATCGCATACCACGCAGCATTTACAGTGGTAGCTTTTGAATCATTGATGAACTCTATGCCGTGCACATCTGCTACCCATTCAAGCCGGTGTTCAAGCGATTTAAAATCAGAGAGTGACTCTCTTATAATCTCCTTCCGGATATCCAAACTACTGGCTACAATGCCCGCTGCCATTGAGTTGTATACATTGTGCTTTCCACGCAATCCTAAGTTGAATAGTGCCATGCTAAAAGATGTTTGTTTCGTTTGAAAAATAATTTCACTGTTATCGAGGTAAGCTCCTGGCTGAACTTTTATTTGCTGAGAGAAACTCAATTGTTCTGATGGAATCCTATGTCGATCAATTGCTTTTACTGAGGCTTCATCATCGGCGTTGTAGATGAAACAATCATCGGTGCTTTGTTTTTGGATGATGCGTAATTTAGAATCCGCATATCTGCGGGCCTCATAATGATATCTGTCGAGGTGATTGTTACTGATGTTTGTAAGAACTGAAATGTGGGGTTTGAATTCATAGCAATCATCTAATTGAAAGCTGCTGATCTCCGCTACGTAATAAGCGCAATCCCTCACAGCTATCTGGTGGGCGAAGCTTTTCCCAATATTTCCTACGAGCGATACATCTAATCCTGCTTTCTGAAGGATGTGATATGTAAGCGATGCGGTAGTAGACTTTCCATTGGTGCCAGTTATGGCAATGATGGTGGATTGAGTAAAGCGTGAAGCAAATTCAATCTCAGATATTACAGGAATGCCCTTGCTTCGGATAAGTTGAATGATTGGTGACTCTTCGGGTATGCCGGGACTTTTAATTATTTCATTTGCCCTGAGGATTTTTTCTACTGAGTGAGCATTTTCTTCAAACGGAATGTTTCCCTCAATTAATTGTTTTTTAAAATGCGGCTTCATTGATTTATTGTCGGAAACAAAGACATCATACCCGCGCAATTGAGCCAGCACAGCAGCTCCTACTCCACTTTCCGCCCCTCCAAGCATGACAATTCTTTCCACTTGTATCTATTATATTTTTGAAAGCATACTGTTCATCTTACCTTATTTTCAAGGTCACCATTGTAAACACGGCTAACAAAATCCCTACGATCCAAAACCTCGTTACAATCTTTGGCTCCGAGTATCCCAATTTCTGATAGTGATGGTGGAGAGGAGCCATTTTAAAAATTCTTCTTCCCTCACCATATTTTCTTTTTGTGTATTTGAAATAACACACCTGAAGCATTACCGATATATTTTCCATAAGGAAAATGCCGCAGAGAATGGGAATAAGCAATTCTTTGCGAACAATGATGGCCAGCGTTGCTATAATTCCGCCCAAAGCGAGAGAGCCCGTATCGCCCATAAATACCTGTGCGGGGTATGCATTGTACCAAAGAAAACCTACACAAGCTCCAATCAGGGCTGCACAATACACGAGCAGCTCACCTGAGTTGGGGATATACATGATATTGAGATAATCAGCCGTCAAAATGTTTCCTGATACATAGGCGAATACACCAAGAGTGGCACCTATAATAGCGGATGTACCGGTAGCCAATCCGTCTATTCCATCCGTCATGTTTGCACCATTGGAAACGGCAGTGATGATAAATATAACCAATAGAATATATATGATCCAGGTGTATTGCTCATAACCTTCTCCCAACCATGTAATCAGCTTAGAGTAATTGAATTCATGATTTTTTACGAATGGAATTGTTGTTACGGGCAGCTTAGCATCAACGAACCGGGCCGAAACCTTTTCTATCTGTGAACTGTCTGCCGTAACCATTCCTGCCGGAAGATCAGAGTTGACCATCTCCCTTCTGATCATTACATCCTCATTGAAATAAAGAATGCAGCCCACAATTATTCCAAGAACTACCTGGCCTACTACTTTAAATTTTCCTGCAAGACCGCGCTTATCTTTCTTGAATACTTTTATGTAGTCATCAAGAAAACCGACGAGGCCCAGCCAGACGGTAGATATAAGCATGGTGATCACATATACATTTTCTATTCTTGCAAATAACAATGTGGGAATGATGATAGCAGCCAGAATGATAAGCCCTCCCATGGTGGGTGTGCCTTGCTTTTGAAGCTGGTTGTGTAACCCCAGATCGCGGATCGTTTCACCTACCTGCCTTCTTTGCAGGTATTTTACAAGCGTTTTACCGAAAACAAGTGATATCAGCAGGGAAACTATAATTGCCATACCCGCCCGGAACGAGATAAAATCGAACATTCCTGCGCCGATAAAATCACAGCATGTTTCGAGATATTTAAATAGGTAGTAGAGCATTATTTTTCCATTTGCTTAAATGATTCCGTCAGCACCTGCTTGTCATCGAATGGATACTTTACTCCCTTAATCTCCTGGTATTTTTCATGTCCTTTTCCTGCTATTAATATGATGTCACCTTTTTTAGATATTGAAACTGCGGTACGGATTGCTTCCCTGCGATTTACTATCGATAATACCTTCCCCATTTTCAAGGGCACAATCCCTTTCATCATCTGATCAATGATAGCATCCGGGCTTTCTGTTCGAGGATTGTCTGAAGTGAGAATGACGCGATCGCTTAATTCGCTTGCTACCTTTGCCATTACAGGTCTTTTTGCTGCATCGCGGTCGCCGCCGCAACCAACCAGTGTGATCACCTGCTCATTGCCGGACCGGATATCTTTTATGGTAAGCAAAACTTTTTCGAGTGCATCCGGAGTGTGGGCATAATCTACAATACCCATAATTTTATTTTCTCCGCTCAATACGTAATCAAACCGTCCTTCCGCCGGCCTCAGCTTGCTCAACACGGTGAGTACAGGTATTTTTTGTTCTCCCAGCAGCACGGCAGAAGCATAAATTGCAAGCAGGTTATAAGCATTGAAATCTCCTACAAGTGGTGTATATACTTCTTCTCCATCCATCTGCATCACCATACCGTGGAAAGAGCTTTCTATAATGCGTGCACGGTAATCGGCCATACCATTTATAGAGTAGGTATATTTCTTTGCTCTCGTATTTTGAAGCATAACCTTACCGCGCTTGTCATCGGTGTTAACAAGGGCAAATGCATCGGCGGGCAACTGATCAAATAGTTTTTTCTTCGCTTCTATATATTCATGAAAAGTTTTATGATAGTCTAAGTGCTCATGTGATAAATTGGTGAAAACAGTACCTGACAAACGTAATCCTGCCATTCTGTTCTGATGGATGGCGTGTGAGCTTGCTTCCATGAAACAGTATGTACAGCCTTGTTGAATCATGTTGCTCATTAAGCTGGCGATTTGCAATGCATCAGGGGTAGTATGCGAGGCCGGTATCACCTGCTCCACAATCCGGTTTTCAATGGTAGATAACAAGCCACATTTATAATTAAGACCTGTGAAGAGATGGTATAAGAGTGTTGCAACCGTTGTTTTGCCGTTAGTACCAGTAATGGCTATCACTTTTAATCTATCGGATGGATTGTCGAAAAAATTTTCGGCAATCGTTGCAAGCGCTAATGAGCTGTCACCTACCCTTACATAAGTTATCTGGTCATTCTTTATTTCCGGAATGTTTTCACATATAATTGCGTTGGCGCCCTTATCAATAGCTGCAGCAATAAAATCGTGTCCATCCACAGCAGTACCTGATGCAGCGATGAACAATGAACCCTTTTCCGCTTTGCGTGAATCAAAACATATGCTTTTTACCTCTACATCGGTATGGCCGGATACCTCAACCAAATTAACCTTATATAATATGTCAGAAAGTTTCTTCAAAGGCTTAACATGATAGAAATGATTTGTCCTTTTGGAGCCTTGGTTCCTGCTGGGATGCTCTGTGAGCTCACTGCGCCCGCACCACTTGCATTCACATAATATCCACATCGCTCAAGCAGGAACAGTGCATCTTTAAGCCCCATACCTTTTACATCCGGCACTACTCCCATATCTTCTGCTACAGCTTGTTCCCTTAGTTGTATAACTTTTCCTTTTATATCAGACTTAACCCATTCACTACTACCTGATGATTGGGTCCTAATTCCAATTGTGTTGCATACAGCAAGAAGATCATTTCTATTGCCTCTTTTTGGCTGAGGCAGTGACGGCATATTGGCAGCGATAATATTTAAGGGAGGATGCTGTTTAAGATCCGTCGAATAAATTTTATCTGCTATATCCTTAAATACCGGAGCCGCGACAGTAGCACCATAATAGGCTCCATTTGATGGCGCATTCACTACAACGATGCACGAATACATTGGCTTGTCTGCAGGAAAATATCCTACAAATGATGATTGATAAACGCGGGATCTATATCCATGTTTCTGATCTGCAATCTGGGCAGTTCCTGTTTTTCCCGCAATAGCGTAATGCGGATTTTTCAGATTGCGGGCAGAGCCGCTGTCAACTACCGCTCTCAGAATTTCATGCAATGAGCTAAGAGTTTTTTTAGAACAGATCTTCTTATTCAATACAGAGGGACGAAATGTCTCCATCTCTTTTCCATATTCTTCAATTCTTTGCACCAGATAGGGTTTCATCATTACCCCATTATTGGCTACTGCATTATAAAGTGTTAGCATCTGCAGAGGTGATATCTTGATCTCATATCCAACCGACATCCATGGGAGGGAATAGCGGGTAAATCGTTTGTCAGAGGTGCTTTTTATATATGGAGTCTGTTCACCCGGTATTTCAATCTGAAGCTTTTTGTCAAGTCCGAGTTCCCGGAGGTGTTGCAGATATTTTTCTGGCTTTTTATTGTAATGCTTATTCACAAGCTTCGAGATGCCAACGTTTGAAGAATGCGCAAAAGCTGATTTCAGGGTAATTCTACGAAAATGATGTTCTTCCGCATCCCGCATGGTTTGGTTCCAGAATTTGTGAATTCCTAACTCCACGTCAACTGTATCTTCAATGGTTGCATAACCATCTTCAAGCAATGCAATGACGGAAGCAAGCTTGAAAGTAGAACCGGGCTCATGAGATTCTCCAACAGCATAATTATAGTTCTCTATGTAGCTTCCTTTTTTATCACGTCCTAAATTGGCAATGGCCCGAATGGCTCCTGTCTCCACATCCATAACTACTACGCAGCCATGATCTGCATTATTATGAACAAGAGTCTTAAGCAGTGCATTTTCCGCAACATCCTGCAGGCTGACATCAATGGTTGTTATAATGTCTTTCCCGTTCAGGGGATCAATCTCATTCTGGTCATTGATGGGAAGAAATTGACCGCCAGACACTTTTTGAACCAGCCGCTTTCCAGGAATTCCATTGAGCTGCTTATTAAAAGAGCCTTCCAGGCCAACAGGTTGAACTGTTGCACCGCGCATGTAGCCAATGGTGCGGTTCGCAAGCTCTTTATAAGGGTATGCCCTTTTATTATATTGCAGCACGATCAAGCCGCCTTTAAACTGACCTAACCGAAAAATGGGGAAACGCTTTAAAGCCATCAGTTGAGGATAGGTGATGTCCCTCTTTATCAGCAGATAGCGGTCACCACGTTTGCGCGCGGCTACTAATTGCTTTTTATACTCCAGGTAAGAATGACCAGGAAATAATTTCGTCAGCGATAAGCATAAAGAATCAATACCATCATAAAAGATCGCTTTAGACAATCCGTCTGCTTTCATGTCCATTCGCACTTCAAAGTTCGGCAGCGAAGTAGCCAACAGATGGCCGTCATTAGAATATATGTTTCCCCGTTCAGCCATCACCGGAATATATTTGGTGGTGATGCTGTCTGCCATTCCACGATATCTCTGCCCCTGTATCTGCTGAATGTAAAAGACTTTCCACGCAATGGCAATTCCTAATACCAAAAGACACAGGTAGGCCAATCCGATCCGCCAAAAGATATCTTTCTTAACGCCCATCTTTTATGATGATTTTTCTTGGTGGTTCACGCAACTCTTTTAATCCCGACTTTTCAACCAACCTTGCTACCTCCGATTGTTTGCTCATGTATTCGAGCTGAGATTTAGTAGTCATATATTGCCATCTCAACTCATTCATTTCTTTTTCTATCTGACTCAGCTCTCTGATATTTTTTTCTGCATAATGCGTATTAGCGATGTATAAAATACCAAGAATGGCAAGGAAAAAAATGAACGGCAGGTTGTGAATGACAGTCTGATAATGGACCCATCGGCTTACATCCAGCGATTCATAGATCCAGTTTTTCCTTGGGGGGAAAACCTTTTTTTCGCTATGCTCTTCAGTCTTTTGTTGTAACTCGGATTGTCTCCTTTGGTTGGTTACTTCTGCCATTGACTATCGTTTTTTAGACTTTTTCAGCGATGCGCATTCGGGCACTGTGTGCTCTATTATTTTTCTTTATCTCATCCTCCCCTGGTATTATTGGTTTTTTATTAATTGCCTTGAAATGTTTCTTTACCCCTCCAAACGGATCCTTATCCGGTGTTGCCATTGTGTTTCCATGTCGGATGAAATTCTTTATGATTCTGTCTTCAAGAGAATGATAAGAGATCACCACCAGCCGCCCTCCTGTCTCTAATATCTCTTTGGCCTGTTCAAGAAATTCCTTTAGTGCATTCAGCTCATCATTCACCTCAATCCTCAATGCCTGAAATACCTGAGACAGATATTTATTGTGGTTCCCTTTTATTACCGGTGTTATTACTTTAATAAAGTCCTCTATAGTTTCAATCTCCTGCCGGTTTCTTGCTGCTGAAATAGTATTAGCAAGAGTTCTGGCGTTTCTAACTTGTCCATATTCTCCAAACATGTGCTGAAGCTGCTGATGGTCGTATGAATTCAAAATGTCCTCCGCATTATGCTGTAAGCTTTTGTTCATACGCATATCCAATGGCCCCTGGAGACGATGAGCAAAACCCCGTTCTGCCGTATCAATCTGATAAGATGAAATTCCGAGATCGGCAAGGATGCCATCTGCAGAGGTAATACCATTAAGCCTGAGCATATTTTTCATATGCCTGAAGTTCTGGCTGATAAGAAGAAAACGAGGGTCTTGTATCACGTTTTGAGCTGCATCTGAATCCTGATCAAAAGCTATTAACCTGCCCTCATTTAACATGGATAAGATTGCCTTGCTGTGGCCTCCTCCTCCAAATGTTACATCCACATAAGTTCCGGTAGGCTGTATGTTCAGCCCTTCAATGCTTTCATTCAACAGAACCGGTTCGTGGTACTTCGACATTGCTAAGATGATTTACCCCCTGAAGAATCGCCGTTGCTATTAATGCTTCTATTTCCTGAGCCATTTAATCTTCCCATCACCTCTTCCGCCAGCTTCACAAAATCACGGGGCTCTTCATCCATTTGTCGTTTATACAGCTTTTCACTCCATATCTCAATGCGATTTGCATAACCAAAGAGGACTATATCTTTTTTGATATCAGCAGAATCACAGAGGGATTTTGGTAAGAGCAGACGGTTTGTACCGTCAAGCATCATCTCTGTTGCGCCCCTGAAGAAGTATCGTGCAAAGTCACGGTTGTCTTTAATGTACAGATTCAAGCGATTTACCTCCGCACTTATCAATTCCCAATCATGCCTGGTATAGAGCACTAAACATTTTTCGAAACCACGATGAATAACGAACTGGTTCTTTGCCTTTACAGGTAGCTGCTTCTTCAATGCTGCGGGAAAAAGTATTCTCCCCTTTGCATCAAGCGTACACGGATATTCTCCCAGGTATCTGGTTTGGGCCATTTCTGATTCTTATAACGAATCAAAAATAAAGAGAATTTTACACTTTTTACCACTTTTTACCACATGTTGATAAAATATTTTTGCAATGCTGAAAAATTGATGGGGTACATACTCGGGTCAACAGTTATATTCCTCATCCTTCAATCATCAAAAACAAATTACCATTGATGTTGCTGCATTGCGAAAGGGGAGCTTAAAATTTAATCTGCTTCAACAATGATTCACCATCGAGAATATCAGCCTCAACGACATATTTCGATTTGAGATAATAGTTCTCCCGCTCTTCTAATTTAATTGAAATATAGGCCGGAAGATCATGCTCGTTAATGCTTCTTATCAATGGACGATGATCTTTTTCTCTGTTTAATCGGGTTAACAGAACTGATATATTAGCTTTAAGATAAATTGTGATTCCATGTGCATTCATCCACTCCATATTATCATAAAAACATGGTGTGCCTCCGCCGGTAGCAATTACTGCATTCATTAATAAATCGAGAGACTTTAAATAAAGGGATTCTTTCGCACGGAAGTATTCCTCACCTTTCAACTCAAAAATATCATTGACAGCAGATTGTTCGTTTCGCTCAATCAGGTCATCAAGGTCAATGAAGTCATAATTAACCAGAGAGGAAAGCTGCTTTCCAATAGTGGATTTACCACTGCCCATGAATCCAATAATGAAAATTTTAGGCATAACAGATTTTGTTTAAACTTCAATTTTTCCTAAGAAGCTGTTTGGGAAAATATAGTATCAGCTTGATATGCAAGTGGTAGTTCAGATGGTTTTCCTTTACAAGAATTCTAAGTAAAATCATTTTAATTTCTTTTGGCTTAATCCAAAAGAAACAAAAAGTCAAGGCTGTCGAAAAACCGAAGCGCTGCCCAGCCTCCTCTCGAAAAATGAAGCTCTTGTCAAAATGCTGTATTGTTTAGGATGTTGTAACTACAAAGTCACTCATTTTTCCTCTTACTTGCCTCCTTTTCCTTGCTCATGCTTCTGTTTTTCGAAGGTCGGCCACAACCAAGGCTAGTACCTAAAATTCTTTGACTTGCCATTCAAAAAAAATTTCTGTATATTTTAAAAAATTCAGGTTTCTTGTAAAATAAGAAGGCTTTAATTCTTGCTTACCCGCGGATCAATTAACCCGTATAATATATCTGTGAGCAGGTTAATAACTACAAATATCATCGCAGAGAATAAAACGGCACCCATCACTACAGGGAAGTCATTTTTATTTAATGCGTCTACAGTAAGCTTGCCGATGCCATTCCATCCGAAGATCATCTCAATAAAAAAAGAACCTGCCAGCATTTCGGCAAACCAACCGGAAGCTGCCGTAAGCACTGGATTCAGCGCATTGCGCAACGTGTGATGATATAATACCACCCTGCTGCTCAATCCTTTCGCTTTTGCTGTTCGAACATAATCCTGAGACATTACATCGAGCATTGAACCTCGGGTAAGTTGTGTAATGATAGCAACCGGACGAATACCAAGGGTGATAGCAGGCAAGATCAGATTAAAGAGCATTAAACGGTCGTTTCCATAAAGATCAGGCTCATATAAGCTTCCCGTCATCTTTAAACCGGTCATGTCTGACAGAACAAAAGCAAAGATCCACTGAAAGAGTATCGCGGCAAAAAATGATGGCACCGAGATACCTAGCACACTGGTAAGCATCAGCGAATGATCAAGAGTATGATGATGGTGCACGGCAGAAACGACGCCCATGACGATGCCGGCGACAAGCGCAAAAAACATGGCTGCAACAGCAAGTACAATGGTATTGGGTAAAGCCTGCAAAAGCATTTCTGCTACAGGTCTTGAGGTCTGATAAGAGGTACGGAGATATGGCGATTTAAGTACAATATAATAATTAGATGATAGTGGTAGGAGCTTGAAATAGCTATATTTCTTTTGATTGGCAGAATCGTCTTTGAGAAAGGATATTGGAGAAATGTCATTAAGATAGAGCGTGAGCTGAACGGATTTCGGACGGTCGAGCCCGAGTTCATGATTTACATTTTGGAGTGTTGTGAGATCGGTGCGCTGCCCCATGGTGAGACGTGCGGGATCGCCAGGCAATGCCATAAAAAGTACAAAGACAACGATAACAACTCCGAGGAGAACAACGATGCTATAACTGATCTTTCGAACAATGAAACTGAACAAGCTATTTTATTTAAACAACTAATGATTGCCTCTTTTCATTTAGTTTTCACTGAATTCACAATATTGAAGTAGATATCAAAATTAGTTGCTGCTTTCAAAGTGCTTTATTATTTTTCTTCATTTGTCTAAACAGGATTATTAAGGATTTTTAAACCACAGGATTAGAACGCCTTGAGGCTTTAAGGATCTTTTATTGTAAAGCCTTTTATTTTCGGGACTTATCCACCTTCTTCATCATTCCATCCTATATTTTTCATTATGTTTATCTAAATAATTCTAATAATCGTGTTCAGACAATTTTGTCACGTTATTTAAAGTATTTAGATCGCACCTGATCATAGGTGGGTATATCATTGTAATGCCAATGATCTATAACTGTTGAACCGTAAAGTAACACCAACCCTGGGTTGGAACGTATGATGGTTTTTAAAACTGTGCCATCAGCATAGTAGAAGGTAAAGGGAGCATTTAATTCATGACGAATGGGATCGAGCTGCTCATATGACGTTGATGTTAACCCAACAAAGGGAATTTGGTTTTTTTCACTGGAAACAGCCAGCTCATTAATTCTGGTAAATGACGCTTTATTTGCCTTCGGCATATCATATGCGACCAGCCAGAAATGATAACCGGGTTCGTCAAGAACCAGGGCTGTTACATCTTTGTTTTCGTTATCCCATACCTGAAAATCCGTAATCTTCGGTAGCTCACCAGCTACAAGCAATTCACTCTTGCTGCTCACAAATTCATGATCTTGCATCCACAAAGAATCCTGCCATGGCAATGGCTTTAAATTCTTCTCCTTTAACCATTCTGCCTCGCCGTCTTTCATTTCAGTCATCACATAATTTCCCGTCTCGCCTGAATTTTTATTTTTATATGTGAGGATGGTAGCATACGTATCGGGCGATTTGCCTGGTGGAAGTTCCATCTGTTTACGAATATCATTACCTGCTTTATACGCACGAAAGTCAATGATGGGCAGATGGTTGAAGCAATAAATTGTAAGCCATGTAAAAAAGAGAGCTGCAACACTAAATGTTGCGAGGCTTCCGAATTTTCTAAAAACAGGCGTAACCCTGTTCCGGAACGCGAAGATGACCAGGATCAAAACAAGAAGTAGAACGTCTTTATTAAATGACTGACGTGGGGTAAGGCGCACCGCATCACCAAAACAGCCGCAATCAGTTACCTTGCCGGTGATGGCCGAGTAGCCGGTAAGCCATGTGAAGAAGACGATAAGCAGTAGCAGCAGCCATGCAGTTAACTGCATCTGAATGCCAAATATCAGCATAACGCCCAGCACCATTTCGAGCACGCAGAAAAACATTGAAAGATAAACGGAGAAGTTTTTAAGCCACAGAAAAAAAGATGAGAGAAAAGCTACCTTCGAGGTGTCCGCAGCAAAAACTTCAAAATATTCATCAAGCTTGTATGAAAATCCGAGTGGATCTATTGCCTTTACAAAACCAGAGAGAATAAAAAGAATGCCTACCAGAATGCATATGATGCGGACTACCCTGCTCATCTCTGTTCGCTTATTTTTATGAGCGCAAAAATAGCGTAATTGATAATATCATACAGGTTGGCATCTACACCTTCAGAAGCGAAGGTCCTGTGATAATTTTCCTCTATTTTTCTGATGCGAAGTATGCGCATAAGGATCAGATCGGTAAACGAGCTTATCAGCATGTCGCGCCATGCTTCGCCGTAGTCATGATTCTTTGCGAGCATTAATTGCTGCGCGACAGATAATTTACGATCATAAAATGCAATGATTTCATCATATGAGATCTCCTCCTCTATTTGCTGCCCCACCTCTAACCGGATAAGAGCTATGGTAGAATAATTAACAATTCCAATAAACTCACTGTCCATCTCTTCTGCTACTTGTTTTACTTCAAGTCCGTCGATGGTACGGATGCGTTGCGCTTTGATAAATATTTGATCCGCAAGAGAAGAAAGCCGCAATATTCTCCAGGAGGTGCCATAATCTTTTGCCTTGATAGAAAAGATCTGTTTACAGAGCATCGCCTGATATCTATACTGTTCGTTGGTTTTTGTTTCCAAGGTTTTAGGAATATTTTTACAACAATGCCTACTGCTTTAGTATTGATTCGCCATAATGTATCACCTACCGGGAATTGAAAATTTCGCTTATGAAATACATTAAATGCGAAATTTATAAATCCAATTGGCTAACTAATAAGTTCTGTATTTAATTATTATAGAAACGATGAATGCGAAAAATACAGAATTTTCTACAAAAACTACCTTGAACTGCAACGGTCTCTTGTTAGATATTTCGAAGCCAGCAGTCATGGGAATTATTAATACAACTCCCGATTCATTTTATCAGTCCGCAAAAAAAATATCTGTTCATGATGTGCTCATTCTTGCAGAAAAAATGATTAAAGAAGGGGCTGCAATTTTAGATGTTGGAGGAATGTCTTCAAGGCCCGGAGCGACGTTTGTTGAAGAAGAGGAAGAGTTAGTGAGGGTGATTCCTGCCATAGAGGCGATACACAGCCACTTTCCAAACCAAATTATTTCTATTGATACCTGTAAGAGCAGAGTGGCACACGAAGCTATTTTTAGTGGTGCCTCCATGGTGAATGACATATCCGCAGGAGCATTTGACAAAAATTTATGGCAGACAGTAGCTGCTTTAAAAGTGCCTTATGTTTTAATGCATATGCAGGGAACCCCTGCAACCATGCAGGCAAAGCCTACCTATTATGATGTGGTGAAGGAGGTAGTTGAATTTTTCAAGCAAAATATATTTAGATTGAATAGCTTCGGAATATTTGATATTATATTAGACCCGGGATTTGGATTTGGGAAGACAGTTTCTCATAATTATAAATTGCTCAATCAATTTGAAATCTTTAACCTCTTCGGCTTGCCTCTGATGGCTGGCCTTTCACGAAAATCCCTTATCTGTAAGGTGTTGAAGGTAAATCCTGCTCACGCTTTAAATGGTACTACTGTATTGAATACGCTTTCGTTATTAAAAGGTGCCAAAATATTAAGAGTACATGATGTGATGCAGGCACAGGAAGCCATTAAATTAATTGAAGCTCTTGATGATGCTGCTATTTAAACTCATCGGTTACGACTTTTCAATTATAGATGTTATTGATGTGGCACTTGTCATTTTATTGCTGTTTGAATTATACCGACTGGTTCGTGGCACACTCGGCATTAATATTTTCTTCGGGATGCTGGTAATATATGTCTCTTACAGGCTTGTAAAATTCATGAACCTTGATCTGCTTACAGAAATACTTGGGCAGTTTGTGAACGCTGGAGTAATCACCTTGCTCATTGTTTTTCAACCGGAGATCAGGAAATTTCTGCTGCAATTGGGAAAGATCGGCAGGGTGGATGGTGAAAATCTCTGGGATGTTATTCGCGGTGTTAAAAAAGAGCGAACCAAGCAACAAGATTTTGATACGAATGAAATTGTAACAGCACTTGATTATTTTTCCAAAAATAACATCGGCTCTCTTTTAGTATTTTTTTCTGCCTTTAAATTAAATGACTTCAGCAATCCCGGTGTGAAAATAAATGCTGTGATTTCAGCAAAGCTGTTAGAAAGCATCTTCGAAAAATCCAGTCCTCTTCATGATGGAGCCGTAATTATTTCGCAGAATAGGCTTGTCTTCGCCGGTTCCGTGCTACCTGTTTCAGAGAGTCCTCTCGTGCCTGAGAGAGTGGGACTTCGCCATCGGGCAGCCATTGGAATAACTGAGGAAACAGAGGCAATAGCTGTTATAGTATCTGAGGAAACCGGGCAGATATCGTATGCCCATCGCGGAAAAATTATTATGAATATCCCAATGGTCGAACTTCAAAAGGTGGTGCATGAAGCATTGTTAGGCTAGACCATCGGAAAATGCTTGTAGCAGCGGTAACAAACATCTAAAAGTTTGGCTCGGTTAGCTCTGCTTTTGCATAGTATCAGCCTTTTGCTGAATCTCTCTGAGCAATTCATCGGCAGACTTGCCAAGATTTTGTAATTCAAGCTGTACATCTTCAGTCATTTTTGCATTTACTCTGGAATACTTATCCAGGTATAGCTGATATTTCTCTTTTGCCTTATCCAGGTTACTTAACACATTCGCGTATAAAAAACCCTGCAGAAACAGAGAGGTGCTGGCTTGTTTAGAATCAGGGTATTCCCGATAGCATCTGTCAAACATTCCAAGGGCTTTATCATATCTGCCCTGCTTCTGGTAAGTGAGACCCAAATCAAATAAGTATTTTGGAGCTAAAGTATCCTGTGGGAAATCTTCTAAAAACTTGATGACAGATGTTTCAGCCTTTCTTATCGCGGCTGAATCTGGTTGATTAGCAGCAAGTGTTTTGTTTACATCTTCAATAGCTGTGTTAATCTCATTTACCTGTTTTTCTTTGGAAGGCGTACATGAAATCGTTGCGCCAAATAGCAAACCTATTATGAGCTTTCTCATTAAATAAAAAAAATTTCTCAAACCTACAAGAATTCATGCAATCAAGAAAGGCTAAGTTTGTAGATATTTCCGTCTTCATCTATGATATCAATAAGGCTGATAGCGATCTTAATTTTGCTTTCCCTTGCATTTAACTTAAGCGCTCAGAAATACGAGGAACGCTTTGCAACTTCTGCCGACATATTTGAGGATACCTCTTCAAAAAAGATCAGCTCTAATTCATGCAGTAAGATTGCAAGCTACATTCCTGACACCTTAACAAGCGAACTTACCCCTATGCGAACAGTGCGCATAAATGTTCATGTAATTCAAGATGGCAAAGGCAAGAATAATTTTAATGAAGAAGAAGGCAGGAAATTTATAGGCCACCTGATTCAGAATACAAACGATCGCCTCAATAGCAATGTAAAGATGAATCTTCCCAAAGACAATATGACCGCTGTGACACCAATTCCCTACCGATATGTTTTAACCGGAGATCCAAATAATTCAGCAGATGACGGCATATATTTCCATCAGGATGATACGTTGTTCGCGATGAATAAAAAATCCAAGAAAAAAGATAATGTTTACGACCGCCGTCAATATGATACTTATGGTGTTCAAAAACAAAAAGTGATTAATATTTTTCTGATAGAACATTACCCCGATAGCGTTGCAAGCTCTACATACAAACCTTCAAATGATGGTGTTGGAATGGGTCCCTGGGTGAAATTGGTGGGTTCTTATCATTTATGGAAGCATCCCCATATAACTGCCAAGGGTGATACCATACGCTTTGGACCCTGGAATCTTGGTGGGCTGATGAATCATGAACTCGGTCATTGTTTTGGGTTGAATCACACGTGGAACGCTGACGACGGATGTGATGATACACCGAAGAGCCCCGGCTGCTGGAACTTTGGGCCTCCGCCATGTGAAATTCCTTCAAACAATGTGATGGACTATAATGCTTCTCAAATTGCTTTGACACCATGTCAGATTGGGAAGGTGTGTATGAATTTTTTTCGGGATAAGGGCGCCAGAGATTACCTGGTACGCGACTGGTGTACCTATACGAAAGAAAGATCCATCATCATCTCTGATGGACAGCAGACGGAATGGAATGGTTCTGTGGATGTATTTGGTGATCTTATCATAGAGAATAATGCAACCCTTACAATTCGTTGTATGGTTTCTATGCCTCCCGGCTCCAAAATAATTCTATCCCCCAAAGCAACCCTGATCATAGATGGCGGCACAATTACTTCCCGTTGCGAAGATGGAGAATGGGATGGAATGGTGAATCGCTTTACCAGGAGAAATCACCCAACAATTGTCTTGAAAGGAAAATCAAAGGTTGAAAAAGCAGTTCATCCATTGTAATTTGTATGTATAGTATTAGATAAGTAGTATGTATTATATACCATCACGAGGGGCGGTTAGCGGTGATTTTTTATATCAGGAAAGTCCTTCTGTACACTGGCCAAAATAAAATATATCTCTTAACAGGAAATAATCAGCATGCATGACAAAGAAAATCGTTGCAGGTATTGACATAGGCGGCACCAATACAAAGCTTGGTCTTGTTGACGAGGCAGGAAGAATCCTTATGCATCAGACGCTACGTACTGCCAGTTATGATGATGCAGAAATGTTTGCTAAAGAATTGTCCTCCTTGCTTTTATACGAGGCACGAAAATTTGAGGACAGTATCTTATGTGGATTAGGCATAGGTTCTCCGAATGGTAATTATTATACAGGAATCGTGGAATTTGCCCCCAATCTTCCCTGGAAAGGTAGAGTGCCTCTCGCCAGATTTTTTAAGGATGCAACAAACTTACCCGTTGCCATTACCAATGATGCCAAAGCTGCTGCCTTGGGTGAGATGGTATTTGGAGGTGCGAAGGGCATGGAGCACTTTCTGTTCATCACCATGGGGACGGGGTTAGGAAGCGGGATCGTATCACAGGGTTCCCTTGTGTATGGCCACGATGGTTTTGCCGGTGAGATGGGACACATGATCATCAAAGAACAGAGCAACAGACTCTGTGGCTGTGGACGCTATGGTTGTTTAGAGACCTATGCCTCTGCTACAGGCCTTCGTAAATCTTATATGAAATTCTTAGCCGAAAGAGATAAACGTGCAGACGAAGTGCCGGAAAATATTGATGCAAAATATATTTATAAGCGTGCTCAGGCAGGTGATAAAGATGCCATAGCCTCCTTTGAGTATACAGGTTACATTCTCGGGCTTGCGCTTGCGAACGCAGCAGCGCTCTTTAGTCCGGAGGCAATTTTCCTTTTTGGTGGCCTCACAAGAGCAGGACAGTTTATATTTAATCCGACAATAAAAAGTTTCGAAAAGAATCTATTAAATATTTATAAAGGTAAAATCAATATTTTGCCTTCGTCCCTCAATGAAAGTGATGCTGCAATTCTCGGCGCCGCCTCATTGATCTGGAATGAGCTAAATAACAGCAAGGGATAAATTGCACTTGTGGACACCTGATTGAATTAGAATTGTGGTCGGTATATTCGTTAATTCATGTAGCCGGTACTATAGAGGTATTTCTTATATTGTTAATAATTTCTACCAAAGGTTCAATTAATCAGGCCGAACCACTCAACTTGCAAATGCAATAAGTATATAATCTCATATATTCGAATAACTTGATAAATTACACACCCTAAATATTTGCAAAAAGTTCATTGCTATGGAAAAGATAAAAAGGTCTTTTTTATATAATAATAGCCTGAGTATAGTATTTGTGATACTGGCATTGCTATCGTTGGTAGGCCAATATTTTACCGGGTGGCATGAATACAACGAATTTCTCCACGATCACGGCCAGCCCTCTGTTGCACTGTTGCAATACATAAGCAGCGGTCATTTTCAACAGGCAACTTTTGAAAATTGGGAAAGTGAATTTTTTCAAATGGCACTCTTTGTGATCCCTTACCATTTTCCTGCGCCAGAAAGGCTCGTCAGAATCGAAGCAAATGGAGGGAAAGGAGGAGGTTGATGAAGAACCCAAAACCATCCTAGCGCACCCTGGCCTGTTAAAAAAGGTGGCTTTATATTGACGATTTATAAACATTCTCTATCAATTGCTATGCTGTTGCTGTTGCTGTTTCTGTTTTCTTTTATAATGCATTGGTATGGAAGCTGGAGGGATTATAATCTCAACCAGTTATTAGATGGAAAAAGCAGTGAAACTATGTTTAGTTACTTAGGCAACTCCCGGCTATGGTTTGAATCTTTTCAAAACTGGCAAAGTGAATTCTTATCAATTTTTGCCATTGTTTTTTTATCTATTTATCTGCGAAATTGGTTCGTCACAATCGAAAAAGGTGGATGCACCTAATGATGAAACGGGAGAATGAGAGACTTAGGCTGTGATAAGATTTCATTGGTGAGTGAATGCAAGCTTCTACCTTTCATTCATTAACTTCGTGCAGCATGACATTACTTAAGCCTTTTTGCTTGCAGCTTATAACCATATTCATGATCATGATCAGCTATATTGCTAATCTGTCAGCACAATCGCTTTTGAAAGCAAGACCCATTGATACGTTATTTATTGGAAACAATCCCTATAAATGGTCGGGAAGAATTTATTCACAGACTAAATATAATCGCCTTAATATTAACAGTGACTCGGGCAGCACCAATAAAGTCTTCTTCACTCCCAATACAAAATTCGCTATTGGCCTGGGCGCTTCATACTATAATCTTTTTCTCGACCTTGGAGCCAATGTCAACTTTACAAGGAAAAGTGATACTGTTTCACAAACTAAAAACGCTGACCTCCTCGGATCAATATATGCTATACAGCATATATTTGATTATACGTTTCAGTTATACCAGGGATTTTTTGCTGATACTGTTAAAAGACTATTGGGCGAAGAAAATCCTGAAACTTTCCGGCAGGATTTGCGAATCTTTAATGTTGGGGCTAACTACAATTATCTGTTTAACTACAGGCGTTTTTCATTTACCGCGCCCTTCATCGGCATTCAGCTTCAAAAGAAAAGTGCCGGCTCACCTATGGCAGGCGTCTTTTTTAGCTATTACGATCTGCGTGCTGACTCCGGCATTCTTCCTGTTAAGCTGTCATCAAGATTTAATGAAAAGGCCAATATCTCTGAAGCCAATGTGCTAAGCGCTGGCTTGCAGGGCGGTTATGCATATACACTGGTGTTGCCACTGCATTTTTTTATTACTCTTTCTGCCAACCCCGGAATCTCATTAAATATCGGTGATGCAAAATCAATAAAGTATTATTCAATTGGTCATCCTGCAACTATATCATTCAAGCTACTGTCAAGAAATGCAGTTGGATACACAGGTACACGATGGTATGGGTTTTTTTCATGGGTCGCAGATGCGAATTATGTCCCGATAGGTTATGGAAACCGTCTAATTTACAACGTAGGTAAAGTAAAGCTTCTGGTAGGATACAGATTTATTAAGGACGATAACTCTCCCAGAAAACTCCTAAGGCTAAAAGGATCTTAATAAGTGTAACAATACTATTCTGGAAAACGCTGTTTAATTTTGTCTACCATTTCACTCACAGCCGGACAGATGCCAATATTTTCATAGAGTACGTGCAGCTGCTCGGGTGAGAGCCTGAGTTTCGCGGGCGGATAGGTACGGCAACCCATAGGGCGCACCTCATAGATTTTGCATTTGTTATCATCTCCTAAAAACACACATGGCAATTTCCTGGTAAAATATTCATATTCAGGATCAGGTTTCAAATATTTTCTAATGAATTTCTTGGGTTTCATTCCAAGATGACGTGAAACCCGATTGATGTCAGGCCTTTCAAAAACCGGCTGTGCTATCCTGCAGCAATTTGCACATTCAAGGCAATTGATATGAGCAAAAGCCTCGTCATGCACTTGCTGAAATGCTTTATCAACTCCCTTCGGCTTATCGGTTTTTAGCCTGTCAAAAAGTTTTTTATTCTTCTGACGCTCAACCTTAGCCTTTTTCTTTACCTGATCAATGAGTGCTAAATATGCGGGAGTTGCTGCCATCTATAAATTGGTAGGCTAATGTAGGTAGGAAACGACTAATTCTTCTATCTGCTCACAAGTAGATATTAACATGTATAACTTTTGAGCGACTTATATCATCCTATTTGGTTCTTGTTGAAAACGCACGTTTCACATATTTTCCTAAAACATCATATTCAATATTTACGGCATCCCCTGATTTCAGATAATAAAAGTTTGTGTTTGCGTATGTGTATGGGATTACTGCTACGGAAAATTTCTTCTTTGATGGCTTCAATACCGTTAAGCTGACACCGTTGATTGCAACAGATCCTTTTTCTACAATTAATTGATTTTTTTCTTTCTTGATTTTAAAGGTAATGATCCAGCTGCCATCTCTGTTTTCAATTTCTTTACAAATAGCTATTTCATCTATATGACCTTGTACGAAATGTCCATCAAGCCTTCCATTCAGCAACATAGAACGCTCGAGATTAAGCTCATCCCCCTCTTTGCGGAATTTCAGATTTGATCGTTGGAGTGTTTCTTCCACCGCAGTAACTGTATGGCTACCATTTCCTGCTTTCACAACAGTTAAACACACACCATCATGAGATACGCTTTGGTCCATTTTCAATTCATTTGAAATGCCGGAGGCTACAGTAAAGTGAATATTGCTCCCCTCCTTCTGCTGGCTGATGATCTTTCCCGACGCTTCAATTATTCCGGTAAGCCTATTTCAAACAAGTAATTGTTAAGCAGAGTCTATT
>MWVX01000084.1_pt1 | contig 26422 bp, 26 predicted proteins | sample 1047311 | NCBI WGS metagenome assembly MWVX01 (sample SAMN06349984, study PRJNA376086) | soil metagenome | isolation source: MtG-4 sample Antarctic (ecotone) soil | place: Antarctica | collected 2015-01-13 | reverse complement strand
TTACTTTAGAAATCTCTAAATACATAGAAGTTGAAATTCGGGCACCAAGAGTGTCGCTATCAGGTACCCCTTTAAATAAACTCCATTCAATCTTTTGATTGAATACAACTGAACTGTCACCTCGCTGAGCAAATGCAAACACTACATTAAAATATAGGGCAAATAAAATGGTGAAATTTTTCATTTTTGAAACCTTAATCTATCTTCTAAGTTACAAGCCTGGTTATGTAATGGATTATTGCACACAACGTCTAATATACGCATCTTCTTGCTGCAAAAAGCACTAATTTTCAATCCTAAATGCAGCAAAGAATACAACTCAAATATATTAATCACACCCTTCAAATTGGCTTGGTCAATTGGAGGGAAGCGTATCTTTTATATCCTGAAATAGTGCTTTTAAATGTTGAAGTGAATACTGGCAGACTTGTGTACAGAGCAAAAGGTTCCTCAAAGAGAATAACTTATAATCTGTTAAAAAAAGGATTAGTAAAGACTTCGGAATATATTGTTCAGGAAGTTCCTAGCTTTTTCTCAGATCGTATAGTGTCCCCTTGATTGTCCCCCAAAATAAATAACCCTTATCAAACATAAGTATAACAAGGGTTTCAAAAAGTCATTGTGCCCGGGACTGGAATCGAACCAGCACATCCTTGCGAACGGCAGATTTTGAGTCTGCTGCGTCTACCAATTCCGCCACCCGGGCTAAATATCAGGGCCGCAATATTACGATTTTTGATCTAATTGATCCCTCAACCTTTGCAAATACTTTTTTCTAAAATAATAATCTTTTAAAACCATCAACTCTTGCTCAGAAGTAATACCGTCTTTATAATTTTCAATTATAAATTGAACTGGTTTATAGATTTCATTTTCAATATTCACCAGCGTCATGGAAACCCTTTCACTACTCGCTTTATCACCCGAAAATTCGGTTTCCGCAAGCTCCTCGTTTAATTCCATCATCTCCATCAGGAACTCGGGTGACAACACATACTTTTCATCGTCTTCAATAATACCTTTCTCTTTTAAAAGATACTTAATTGTTTCGTCAGGATTGCCCAGCGTTTTATAGGCCTTATTTAATACTGCAGAAAATTCCAAAGTATCTTTCTTCACTTCCTCATTATCACTAATAAAATAATCAGGATGAGAAGCCCGGCTCAATTCAATATATTTTTTTCTTAAATACTTCTTATCTATATTAAATGATACAGGTAGGTCAAATAATTCAAAATAATTCATACGCTTGTTGTAATCCAATAAGTTAGCTCAAACTCAATAAATCATCCATTTTAAATTAACCGGATTAATAAATGTCCTGACGATTTATTCTTTTGCAACAAATTTAAGCCTCCTCTTTCTTAAGTGTCGAAGAATGCCTAACCTTCAACAAAATACCTTTTCTCTAAGGTAAAAACTGCTCATCTATATTCAACTTTCGATATTTTTACCCGAACGGATGGCAGTTGCATCTATATATTTTAAATTCTGAAAAATGCTCATAAGAAAAAAATGACCAACCAAAAACAAAATAAGGATGCACTCGGTAAAGGCATCAGATCACTTTTGCAAAGTATAGACTCAGAATTAAAAACTACCACTGGGGAGTTGAATCCAAAAGCATTGGAAGAAGCCACAGGATCACTGAGAATACCAATAGAAAATATAGAACCCAATCCGAAACAACCAAGACGAAATTTTGAAGATGGCTCGCTGAATGAACTGGCTGGGTCCATAAAAACGCATGATATTATTCAACCCATTACGGTTTCTAAATTACACGGCAACAAGTACAGGCTAATTTCCGGCGAACGCAGGTGGCGTGCAGCAAAGCTTGCAGGAATTAAAGATATTCCTGCGTATGTGCGACAGGCTAATGACCAGGAACTTCTGGAGCTTGCTTTATTGGAAAATCTGCAACGCGAAGATCTTAATGCTATGGAAATTGCATTTAGTTACAAAAGAATGATGGATGAACTGAACCATACACAGGAAGAAGTAGCAGAACGTATGGGCAAAGACCGCAGCACAGTTACAAATTACATCAGGTTGTTGAAGCTGCCCCCCGACATTCAGATAGCTGTAAGAAGTGGCGAAGTAAGTATGGGACATGCCCGCGCCCTCATCAATGTGGACACCATTGATAAACAGCTTTTTATTTTTGATGAGATAAAGACAAAAGGCTTATCAGTGCGGCAAACAGAATTATTGGTTAGGAACCTTTATAAAGAATCAAATGACAAAACAGCTTTTGTTAATAATCTTCCTCCGGCCTACAAAAAAATAGAGGACAAACTATCTTCCCACTTTAGTACAAAAGTCAAATTAAGACATAGTCGAAATGGAAGTGGCCAAATCAGTGTTGCTTATTATTCGATTGAGGAATTGAATAAATTGTTAGATCAAATGAATGTGAGTATTGATTAAAATATTCCTATACTTATTATTGGTTTCCAGCCCTTGTGTGTTTTTTAAAGCAAATGCACAATCGGTTATCGATTCTTCAGGGAGGCGATTACAACCTGGCGATACTATCAATAAAAAGATAGACTCAGTAATCAAAACTCATTCCCCAAAAATTGCTGCCCGACGGTCTGCTCTTATTCCTGGATGGGGCCAGGCGTATAATAAAAAATACTGGAAAATTCCTATTGTATACGGCGCTCTGGGAGTATCAGCCGGCTTTTTTGTTTACAATATGAATAGCTATCGTGATCTGCGATTTGCCTACGCGGCAAAGTTCAAAGCTTCATTACCACCAGGCCAGAGAGACTCAACTGATTATTCTAAAATAAAACCAAACCTGGAACCACTTGACCAGGAAACTTTACGGTATTATCGTAATGAGTTTCGCCGTGATGTTGATTATTCTGTATTGGCATTTTTAATTCTTTGGGGTTTAAATGTAATAGATGCTACTGTGGATGCACATTTAAAAACATTTGATGTGAGTCCTGACCTGAGCTTAAAAGTAAAACCTGGATATAGTGATGTCGCAGGAACACATGGACTAAGCCTTGTTTTATTTAGAAAATAAACCATGAACATTGCACTGATAGGTTATGGTAAAATGGGTAAGGAGATTGAAGAGATTTCGGTACAAAGGGGGCATAAAATACTGTTGAGAATAAGCAGTTCAAATATTCAGGACTTTACCCCCAATAATTTTTCTCTGATTGATACTGCTATAGAATTTACTACTCCCTTCACCGCTTTTGAAAATGTAAAAAAATGTCTGGATTACAGGGTTCCGGTAGTTAGCGGCTCGACGGGGTGGAATGATAAAGTTGAAGAGTTAAAAAACTATTGTTTGGATAAAAACGGATGTTTTCTATATGCAAGTAATTTTAGTATTGGTGTTCAAATTTTATTTGCTATGAACCGCTTTCTTGCTCAATTGATGGCACCTCAACCAGACTACGAAGTCTCCATTCGCGAAATACATCATACACAAAAAAAAGATGCACCAAGTGGCACAGCAGTAACACTGGCAGAACAAATAATTTCTATCAACCCACATAAAAATAAATGGGTAAGTGAGTCTACAGCCAGCACAAATGAAATACCGATTTTCAGTAAAAGAATCGACCCTGCACCAGGAACCCATGTTATAAAATATGCTTCCCCGATAGATGACATTGAATTAATTCATAGTGCTCATAGTAGAAAAGGATTTGCTTTGGGTGCTGTACTTGCTGCAGAATTTATTTCCGGTAAAAAGGGGGTTTTTTCAATGTCCGATGTGCTCGGGTTTGATAATTTTTAGTGATAGAGGCTTCCATTCGAAAAATAGCTTTTTATGGCGGATTCAACATTTCTGAGATAACATATACACTAACATTTAGTAGGGCGTAAATTCATTAACATATCTTTTGTCATGTCCGCCAGGTCATAATGCGGTTGCCATCCCCAGTCGTTCCGGGCTTCAGAATCATCAATACTTTGAGGCCAGCTATTGGCAATATCCTGCCGGTAATCAGGACTATATTCTATTTGAAAATCGGGAATATGTTTTTTGATTTCCTGTGAAATATTTTCAGGTGAAAAGCTCATAGCAGAAATATTGTAAGAAGTTCGTGTTTTAATATTATGCGATGGAGCTTCCATTAATTCAATGGTGGACCTTATAGCATCAGGCATATACATCATGGGCAGAAACGTATCTTTTTCTAAAAAACATCTATAATGTTTATCTTCAATGGCTTCATGAAATATTTCTACTGCATAATCAGTAGTGCCTCCTCCCGGCTCAGATTTATAAGATATTAAACCGGGATAACGAAGGCTTCGAACATCAACACCGAATTTTTTAAAATAATAATTACACCAGAATTCGCCGGCGTATTTTGAAATGCCATACACTGTTACAGGTTCAATGATGGTTTGCTGAGGGCAGTTTTCTTTTGGAGAAGTGGGACCAAAAACAGCTATACTACTGGGCCAATATACTTTTTTTAATTTTTCTTCCCTGGCTATATCCAATACATTCAACAGCCCCTGCATGTTTAAATTCCAGGCCAGGGCAGGGTTTTTTTCACCAGTGGCAGAAAGTATAGCAGCCAACAGGTAAATCTGAGTAAACCCCTGGCGTATTACTTGTACATGTAGCATTTCTTTGTTCATGACATCCATACTTACATATGGCCCCGTTCCTTTTAATAACACATTTTCTTCACGAAGATCTGAAGCAATCACATTAGCATCACCGTAGATTTTTCTTAAAGCAAGTGTCAACTCAACACCTATTTGTCCCGAAGCGCCAATAACCAATATTTTCTCTTGTTTCATAGTTATAAAATTCAAATGTAAAATTCTAAAGCTTAACGGCTCCTTTAAACCTTTAAAGGGATAAACAACATCATTATTTTTGCAGTATGAGTTTTTTTCTAAACGAATTATTTGCTGGGCAACATTACGATAAACATAATTTTTTTTTGATGGCAGGCCCTTGTGTGATTGAGAGCGAAGAACTCGTTGTCTCTATTGCTGGCAAAGTTTCTGAAATATGTAAACAACTTCAAATTCCCCTGATATTTAAAGCTTCTTATAAAAAAGCAAACCGTACAAGTGTGAATTCATTTACAGGAATTGGAGATGAAAAAGCTTTAAAGATCATGCAAAAGGTCAAACATGAAATGAATCTACCAACATTGACTGATGTACATTCAGAAGTGGAAGCAGAAAAGGCAGCCGGGTTTGTGGATGTTTTGCAGATACCTGCTTTTTTATGCAGGCAAACTGAACTATTAATTGCCGCAGGCAATACAAACCGTGTTATCAATGTAAAAAAAGGCCAGTTTTTGAGTGGTGAGTCAATGAAATTTGCTGTAGAAAAAATTCAGGGAACAGGTAATAAAAAAATAATGCTTACTGAAAGAGGCACCACTTTTGGCTACCAGGACCTTGTAGTTGACTATCGCAATATTCCAATTATGAAAAATATTGGGGTTCCTGTGGTAATGGATTGTACACACAGCCTTCAGCAACCCAATCAGCCCGGAGGAGTAACAGGCGGAAATCCAGAACTTATTTCCACCATTGCCAAGGCCGCAATAGCAGCTGGTGCAGATGGACTTTTTATAGAAACACATCCCAACCCCTCCAAAGCTAAAAGTGATGGAGCAAATATGCTTCACCTCGACCTATTGAAAGAACTGCTCATTCAATTATTGAAAATCAGAAAAGCCGTGGCCTTCAATCACTAATAAATCTTATCACTTTTTTTTAATAGTTGTTAAAATTCACAGGTTTCTGAAGTGCAACAAACTACTTCTGTTTGCACATTATGATTACCTAACAATTTATACTTAGCCCAAAAAACCAAATCATGTACTTGTTCGTATACTATTAAACGTTATTCATAATATTTTTAAACAGTTTTAAACACTATTGTATGATAGACAGCATGAACTCAAATCCGGATTTTAGAAATACAGACCAAGGTGAAAGAATAGCTGAAATAAACACATCTGGCAATAACAATATTACACCCGAGGTTGATGTAAAAATTATTAAATCTCGTCGTGGGTTCGCAGCTATGAGCCCGGAAAGACAAAGAGAGATTGCACAATCAGGCGGACGTGTAGCACATCAACGCGGTGTAGCACATAAATGGACCTCTGAAGAAGCAAGGTTAGCCGGTAAGAAAGGTGGAATGAGTTCACGTATTAAAGGCACTAGTTAAGACACTTCCCATCTATTTAATAAATGCTTTAATTCGATTGAAATTTTTAAACCCGGATTGCACCGGGTTTTTTTATATACTTAATGAGCATTTTTGTTTAAGTGAAAAGCGTAAGATTTCATAAATGATTATTATTCTAACAGTGCATTTCGCTTCAAATCTTTGAAGTAATATATATTTACCCGATGGCCAGGGTTTTCACCATTACAGAGGGTTTGGAGAACATGGGTGCTTTAAAGACCGGAGGTCAGGGTTCGGTATACAAGGCCCGGCGCATGGGTGAGATGCTCACTGCTGTAAAGCTTTTGCCTACTCCCATTCACACAGAAAGTGCAGACGATAAAAACTTCCGTTCTTTCCAGAGCGAGGTGGAAAAACTCCGCAAGGTCAATGAGCATCCCAATCCCCATGTGGTGCGTATACTTTCTTCCGGCATTACCGACAGTGGTTCTTTCCCTTTTATAGAAATGGAGTTCATAGAAGGTCCTGACCTGGAAGAGCTGCTCAAAGCTCCTCATGATCCTCTTTTTTCTTTAAAGGAAGTGATCAAGGTGGCAGAGCATCTTTCTTCAGCCCTGGCCCACTGCCATGCTGTGGAGGTAAAGCATGGAGACATCAAAAGCAATAATGTAAAGTTCAATCTGCGCTCGGGCAATTATGTGCTGCTGGACTTTGGGCTGGCTGTGATGTCGGATGAGCAGCGGCGAACGAGCCTCAGGCATGCGGGAGCCATAGAGTTTATGGCACCCGAACAGAACGAGGGCAAAATGCTTTTTCAAACCGACGTTTATTCCTTTGGTGTGATCCTCTATGAATTGCTTGGCGGCAGGGTACCCTTTCCGCTGGACAACAGGGGTGAGACATCAAGAAACGAAGTGATGGTAGCCCACATGGAAGCACCTGTTCCTGATGTGCTGACGCTGAGGAAGCAAAATATGCCTGAAGCCTGGAGTGCAGAAAGAAAGGAAAAGGAAATGCAGGTGCCCCAGTGGTTGCTGACCACAGTGAGTAAATGCCTGGAAAAAACACCGGAACAAAGATTTAAAGACGGAAAGGAATTACACGATTTTGTGTTGGAGAGAAAACATCTTGATGAGGAAGCGTTGGAAAGTGCAGACCTGAAAGCACTCATTGAAGAAAATTATCAATTAAAAAAACAATTGGCCCAGAGGGTCGTTGAGCCGACCTATAGTCGTACTGAGCCTTCTAAAAAAAGAATCGGTATTTCTAAAATTATTATGGCTTTGCTTGCATTTGGTTTCATTGCCTATACAGGATATTATTTTTTAAACCGGAAAGACAAACCAGGGACTTCTAAATCAAACAATACAGTAACTCCAAAAAAGAAAATTCCAAAAACAGTAATCGGTCAATACAAAGTAATAAAACCGCGAGCTCACTTCCACGACAGCCCTGATACGAATACACGGCGAAAAGGCTATATGGTTCCCTCTAATGAAATAGTTGAAGCAATAGAAGATAGAGATGGTTTTATTTACACTGATTTTACAAATAACAAGGGCCAAAGGTCAAAAGGGTGGCTTCGTAAACGGGACCTTATCACTTTGCAGGAATGGAATAAAAGAGGAGATAAAGTTCAACCGGTTTCGCTTACACAAGAAGACATTGCCATTCAACTCGAAGATGCCCGAAAACTAATTAATAGAAACCGTATGCAGGAAGCTTTATCTATATATGATTACCTGGCGGGTCTGAATGTGCCCGAAGCATTATATCAGTATGGGCACCTGGGATTAAAAAATAAAAACAAAAACATAGATTGTAAAGAATCAATAGCTCTAATGGAAAAGGCAAGTGACAGAGGTTATTCCCCGGCAAAAAGAACCTTGGGATTCCTGTATTTGTTTGCTGAAAACCGGGATATACTTGCCATGAATAATTATAACCGCTGTACATACAAAAAAAATACTTTAAGAGGTTCAAAACTGTTGATGGAAGCGATGATCAGTGGAGACAGTACTGCCAAACGCATTCTTGATGAAATTAATCTGAAGCCTGCTTCAAATATTAATACAGAATATTAAAATTTGGTCAATTACGCTTTAAATAAAGAGCAGGCTTCATTTGGGAACGTTAATTGAATAGCTATATACTATGAAAAATGTTCTTTTCGGACTTTCACTTTCCTTAATTTTTTTGGCAGGATGCGCTGAAAAAAAAGCAGAACCGGTAAAACCAGTCGAAACACCCTCGACATATTATTATTACCCCCGGGCAAACGTTTATCTTGAACCACAGGGAGGCACCTATACCTATTTAAATCCTGATGGAATTACATGGAAAGAAAGTAAAGAACTTCCTTCGGAGTTAGACACCGCTTTAGGAAAAAATGTAGTGCTTTCAAATATTACCTATCCTGTACAGCAAAAAAATGAGGAGCATATGCTTGTGTATTCTGCCTTATTATATGCTGCTCCATCTGATTTCAAAAATGAGCCTGTAGTCTCGCAACCGATTATAAAAGCTAAGGACGAAAAGATAGAAGAAACTAAAGAAGATAAAAAAGCTTTAGGACGGTTTATTGATAAAATTTTTGATAAGCGAAAAAGAGAAGAAAGAAAAAAAGCAAAAAAAGGTGAAGCGGAAAAAGAAGGTTGAGGTATCTGGATTTCGACCAAATGGATTACGGATAATTTTTCAATCCCTTCGACATAATATTTCTAAGATTTTTACACCAATCTACTTTATCTGATACTTTTAAGTGATGCAATACCTTTCGTCAGTATTGGACTTATTTTTTATTAATATTGCATAAATTCTTTTTTTTAGATAAATACTTCTGTAAGCATATTTATATTGGCTATTTTGATAAATTTTACAACTTGTGTATCCATTCAGCCTGGATACACAAGCCTTGTTCTTAAATAATAAATTTTCCTGTCTAACATTCACTTAAACTCAATGGAATATTAAGAGCCAAACCACCTTCGGCAGTTTCCTTGTATTTACTATTCATATCCTGTGCCGTTTCCCACATAGTTTCTACTACTGCATCGAGAGAGACTTTTGCAAAATCAGGTGTGCTTTGTAACGCCAGTTGAGATGCTGTAATTGCTTTTATCGCACCCATTGTATTTCGTTCTATACAAGGCACTTGCACGAGGCCTGCTATTGGGTCGCAGGTCATACCGAGGTGATGTTCCATCGCTATTTCCGCAGCCATCAAAGCTTGTTTTTGCGTTCCACCCATTGCTTCAGTCAATGCCGCAGCAGCCATGGATGAAGAAACGCCTATTTCAGCCTGGCAACCTCCCATTGCAGCGGAAATAGTTGCACCTTTTTTGAATATGCTGCCAATTTCAGAGGCGGTAAGAATGAATTGTACAATTTTTTCATTGCTGACAGCTTCGTGAAAAAGCAGGTAGTAATGAAGAACAGCAGGAATTACTCCGGCAGCTCCATTTGTAGGCGCTGTTACGACACGGCTGAAGGCAGCATTTTCTTCATTAACTGCTAATGCAAAACAACTAACCCAATCAAGGATATATTGAAAATGATTTCCCCCTGATCGAATACATTTTATCCATTCTTCATAAGTATTATAGGTTTGATCTTTTAATAGTTTTTTATTTAATTCTGCTGCTCTTCGTTTTACATTAAGCCCGCCTGGTAGTGTGCCCTTTGTATGACATCCTCTGTACATACATTCTTTCATTACACGCCAGATATTTAATATGCCTTGTTTGGTTTCTTCCTCTCCTCTCCAGATAGATTCATTCTCTAAAACAATCTCATGTATAGTGAGTCCGGTTTTCATGCACCAATGCAGTAATTCATCTGCGGTATTTATTGGAAATGGAAGTACCTGGGCAGCACTCACATCTTCAGGGCGCCGATTTGTATCTCCTGGCAGACTTTCTTTTACAACAAAACCGCCACCAATAGAATAATATGTTTCTGCAATGGATTCACCATTATTTAATGTTACAAGAAAGCTTAAAGCATTGGGGTGAAATGGTAAAGATTCGGTCATTAAAAAAGTAACGTCTTCAAAAGGGGAAAAATCTACTTCATATTTATTGGCTAATGTGATTTTTTTACTTGCAGCTATTTGAGCTATTTTATTGTGGAGTTGTGTTACATCAAAGGTTACCGGATCATCACCTGCAAGTCCTAATTGTACTGCCACATCGGTGCCATGTCCTTTACCAGTTTTTGCTAAAGAACCATACAAAAGCACTTTGATTCCAGTTACGTTTTCAAGAATATTTCTTTCCTCCAAAGTGTCTAAAAAACGAATAGCTGCCCGCCATGGCCCAAGTGTATGTGAACTGGATGGACCGATTCCAATTTTAAAAATATCAAAAACTGAAATGGCTTCGTGTGTCAAACTATGTTCACTTTTTTAATGTGCTTGTTATTTATTTCAAATTGATCTCATTATTGAACAAATGTTAGCTCAATATCAAAAATCAAAATTGAATTTGCTGGGATAGATCCTGTAGTCCTGTTACCGTAACCCATTGAAGGGGGAATAAATAAACGGATTTTACCCCCTTGTTTTATTAATGGCAAGGTATTTACCCAACCCTTAATCAGTTCTCCCAACTGATAAGGTCTTGGAAGTTCCCCCTGGTCAAAAACACTACCACTGGTTAGCTGCCCGGTATACCTTGCAACGATACCGGAACATATATTGGGATTCTTCCCGGTACCCGGATTGTCAATTACATAATACACACCACTGCAATGTTTAATTGCAGTAATGCCCTTTAATGTTAAATAATTTTCTACTTCCTGCACCTCCGCAGCTGGAGCTACCGTAGCACAGGCATCATAAGCGCATGGATCCCCATTATTATTATCTTTTAAGCAAGATGAAAAAGCGACAAGGGCAAATAAAAAAAATAAAATTTTCATGACTAAAGAGTTTGTATTAAGATTAGGTTTCCGAAACATTAGCTGCTTCTAATTCAGTTTGTTGTTTCACTAATAATTCCTGGTACTGCTGCTCCTGCATTTCCCATCTATGCTTCGAAGAAAAAACAGTGATGAATACGACAATTGAGACTGCAGCAATCAAAACTACCAGAATCAAAGAAGAATGGCTATAAAGCACCATTGAAGCTTTCTTATGCCACCCGGCAATAATATTCACAAACAAAGTAGCTACGATCAAAACACCCAGGGGAAGCCCAATACTCATTTGCCAGATAGAGTTTTTCTTTTTTTTACGGTTTTGTTCCCAGTATTTTAAAAATGCTATTTCTTCTGTCGTCAACATAATCAAAAAAAAATCCCGATAAAAGCCGGGATAATAAAGAGGTAACGAGCGGATTCGAACCGCTGTAGCAGCTTTTGCAGAGCTGAGCCTAGCCACTCGGCCACGTTACCTTATGAACTAAATATACAGCTAAAGAACAGGTGCGAAAATAAGATATTTTTACCGAGTTAACCTTTCACGATATCTCACTTAAATCTATTAGGGAAAATGCAAAGGATTGCGGAATCAGAACTAATCATAAATAAAAGAGGCGCTATTTATCATTTAGACCTGCTGCCTGAAGAAATTGCGCAAACCATTATCACTGTGGGTGATCCTGAGCGGGTGAAAGCAGTAAGCAATCACTTTGATAAAGTGGAGGTCAAGCGGCAACACCGGGAGTTTGTTTCTCATACAGGCTACGTGGCCAAAAAAAGAATTACGGTAATTTCTACAGGAATGGGGCCCGATAATATTGATATCTGCCTCAATGAACTTGATGCCTTGATAAATATTGATTTTGAAAAACGAATGGTAAAAGAAAAGCTTACTGCTCTCAATATTATCCGCATTGGCACTTCAGGTTCTTTACATGTGCATATTCCTGTGGATAGTTTCGTCGTTTCCACACATGGCCTGGGTCTTGATAATCTTTTGAATTTTTACAGGCTGGAAAACAACGAGGAGGAAAAACAATTGCTCCATGCTTTTTATATCCATACACAGTTACATCCACAAATTTCTCAACCTTATCTTAGTTCCGGCAGCCCTTCCCTTTTGAAGCATTTTATATCTGATTTTCACCATGGCATCACTGTTACCTGTCCTGGATTTTATGGTCCCCAGGGACGTATTCTCAGGTTAGGAATTAAAAATCCAGACCTGATAAACAGATTAACCCACTTTAATTATGGCCAACATAAGCTTACTAATTTTGAAATGGAAACAGCAGCTATTTATGGGCTAGGCAGGCTACTGGGGCATCATTGCATATCACTTAGTGCAATCGTTGCTAACCGGGTACAAAAAGAATTTTCAAAGGATGGAAATGCATTGATTGAGAAACTCATCTTGCATGCATTGTCCATAATAACTACATTGCCGTAATATGCAAATTCCATTTCACAAGTACCAGGGTACGGGCAACGATTTTATTCTTATAGATAATAGGGATCATAACTATCACGCTATTCTTGATCAAAATCAAATAGCAATGTGGTGCGACCGGCGCTTTGGCATTGGCTGCGATGGATTGATATTATTTAACACCCATCCTGAATATGATTTTGAAATGTTGTATTACAATGCAGATGGAGGGTCCGGCAGCATGTGCGGCAATGGTGGACGTTGCATTGTCCAGTTTGCTTATGACCTGGGTATTGAAAAATCAGCATATACATTCCTTGCTGCAGATGGTTTGCATGAAGCTAAGTTTCAATCGGATGGATTAGTCGCTTTGAAAATGAATGATGTAGCCACCATCAACTATTTAGATAATGATGCAGTATTAAATACCGGCTCTCCTCATTATGTACAATTTTGTGATAATGTTGAAAACTTAAATGTATATCAAAAAGGTTGTGAACTGCGGTACAGCCCTGCTTTTGCAAAAGAAGGGATCAATGTAAATTTTGTAACCGAGTTGGATGAAGAAAGTATATATGTCCGTACTTATGAACGGGGTGTGGAAGACGAAACATTTTCCTGTGGCACGGGGGTTACTGCTGCTGCTTTGGTATTCGCCCGCAACGATAGGGTCTTCAACAATGTAAAAGTGAAAACAAAGGGCGGAGATTTAAGCGTAGCATTTGAAAAGAAAGAAAAATCATTTACAAATATTTGGCTGAAGGGCCCGGCACTTAAGGTTTTTGAAGGTTTGCTTGAATTACCGGACAATAGTATTTTATAAAAAGTACTGGAATGTTATATGATCACATAAATGATATGAAAATTGCCCAGGCTTCGATATTGTCGCACCCCCGTTTATTTTCAAATGGAGTAATGGTAAGCTGGCTATTGCTGCATTAATAGATGTTCTAAAATGCAATTTAACATTCGTGTTTATGGCCTGTTGATCAATGAAGAAAACCATCTATTGGTGAGTGATGAGAAGATCAGGGGTGAGTATTATACAAAATTCCCCGGTGGTGGTTTGGAGTATGGTGAAGGAACAAGAGATTGTTTGCGACGTGAGTTTTTAGAAGAAATGAATTTGAAAGTAGAAATTGGGGAACATTTATACACCACTGATTTTTTTCAGCCATCTGCATTCCACCCCGACCATCAAATCATTTCCATTTATTATATGGTGAAGCCCCTTGAAAAGATCACTGTTCGCCTGAGTACCAAAGCTTTCGACTTTGATGATGCGCAAATGGAGGTATATGAAAATAGAAATGAAACAGAAAGTTTTCGTTTTATAAACTGGAATGAACTTGATGACAATTCAGTCACTCTGCCAATTGATAAAATAGTCGTGCAACTTCTTCTGGAAAATTTCACACGTTCGACTTAGCCATGGCTTCATTTTTCATTTCTGTTGCCAGCCTATCTCCAAGATATTTTTCAATCCAACCATGAATGAGATAAATGAGCGGAGTGAGCAATAATGCAATTACGAATTTGTAAATATAATTACCCGTTGCAGTCACCATTACCTGGTTAAAAGTCCATTGCCTGACTATAGAGCCTTCTAGTCTTGGTCCAATGTAAAAGGCAATAAACAAGACTACAAAGCTGTCAATCAATTGAGAAACCAGTGTAGAACCAGTGGCACGTAACCAGATAAGCTTTTCTCCCGTGGACTTTTTTATTTTATGAAATACCAGGACATCCAGTATCTGAGCAATCAAAAAAGCAACAAGTGAACCTATAATGATCCACAAGCCCTGGCCAAATACACTTTTGAATGCAGTATTAGAATCTACTGAATCATTTCCTATTCTGAAGTATTCCGAAGGTGCTAAATTTATAGCTGCAAGTACGATAAGAAAAGCATAAGTGATCAAACCTGCTGCAAGATAAGATAGAAAGCGAACACCTTTTGGTCCATAGTATTCGTTGATGACATCGGTCATGATAAAGACTACAGGCCAAAGCAAAACTCCAGCTGTAAGGTGAAAACTAAAACTGCCACCAAAGATGGGTATTTGGGCTCTTTTGATACCAATTGTGTCTTCCAGTGAAAAAATCTTAACCCCTATAAATTCAGCGATTAGAGCATTAGCTATAAAAAATCCTCCAAGTACCAAAAAAAGACGGGCTGCTTTATTTTTAATAATCACCTGATGATCCCATTTTTATTCCTCTTAATTTATTTCCTGTAAAATAGCATTATTTTGTTCCGCAACTAAAATTTGAAAATGGAGAAAGGGATCTTACGCAAAATATTACCCCACTTTATAGCTATTGCTGTTTTTTTAATCGTGAGCCTGCTCTACTGTAAACCTGCGCTTGAGGGAAAAATACTTCAGCAACACGATATAGTAAGTGTAGATGGCATGGTGAAAAACGCCTATGACTTCAAAGAGAAATATGGCCATCTTCCTTTATGGAATATGAACTTGTTTAGTGGAATGCCAAATTATCAGATAAGGATTGAAGGTGTTTTCAATCTATTTAATATAGAGACGATTCGCAATTTTGGATTACCCAAACCTTTCAGTTTCTTTTTTGTGGCTTGTGTTTGCTTTTACATATTGTGTATGGCTTTTCGCATACAGTATTTAATAGCGATCCTGGGCGCTCTGGCATTTGCTTACTGTAGCTATAATCCTATTATTGTGGGTGTGGGCCACGATACCAAAATGCAATGCATAGGTTACATGCCTGCTCTACTTGCAGGTTTGAAGTGGATTTATGATAAACGTTATTGGTTAGGATTAGCCGTAACTTCTTTATTTGCCATGTTTGAGATAACGGCAAACCACCCGCAGATTAATTTTTATTTTTTGATAGCTGCCGGCGCTATGACCATAGCCTACCTTGTAGAATGGATTAGAAACAAAGAATTCAAACATGCAGCTATTGCATTGTCGCTGGCGCTCTTAGGAGGCTTAGTGGGTGTAGGTAATGCAGCAGTTACTTTATTTACCACTTATGATTATGCCAGGTTTACTATGCGTGGAGGTAAAACAATTGAGACAACTGATAAGGGAGTCGTAGCTAAAAAAACAACCGGCCTTGATAAAGATTATGCATTTTCTTATAGCCTGGGTAAAAGCGAAACGGTTACACTACTGATGCCTGATGCATTTGGCAGCAGCAGTTCGGAATCATTTGATGAAGAATCAAAACTGGTGAAAGAACTTGTAGAAAGAGATGTGCCGGAAGCCTCAGCCGTGCAATTAGCAGCACAGCTGCCAAAGTATTGGGGTGGCATTCTACCGAGTACTTCGGGCCCCGTATATATTGGCGCCATTACCTGCATACTTTTTATATTGGGATGTGTATTGATCAGGACAAAACATCGCTGGTGGATTATTGGCGCCGTTGCTTTTAGCATATTCCTTGCCTGGGGAAGTTATTTTTTAGCTTTTAATGAATTCATTTTTGACACCATACCTATTTATAATAAGTTCCGTGCACCTTCCATGGCTCTTGTCATTCCGCAATTGCTTATTCCACTTATGGCAGTACTTCTATTGCAGCATATTTTGTTTGACCAAAAAACGGTTGAGCAGGAAAAAGTTTTGATCAAACATAGCCTCTATGCTATCGGCGGCTTTATTGCTCTCTTAGTGCTCATTTATTTAATGAATGATTATGGTGCGGCTGTTGATGACCAGGTGTTATCTGCTTATGCCGCACAGCAAGGCGGTCAGGAGACAGGCAGAATGATTGTTAACAGCCTGGAGGCTGCAAGACAAAGCATGTTCGGAAGTGAACTTATGCGCTTTGTAGGATTTACCTTTTTGGTACTTGGAGTATTGTTTATGTGGCGGAAAAAAATACTGCCACCAATAGCTGTGATCTTAATTCTTTTAATTGCAAATACAATTGATCTTTTAGCAGTCGGAAAAAAATACCTCACTGAAGACAACTATGTGGAGAAAGATCAGTATGTGCAACAAAACTTTACAGCCTCCCCTACTGACCTATCCATACTATCTGATAAGACAGATGCCATCCCGCATTTTCGTGTTTATAATCTTGCCCCGGATCGTTTTAGTGAATCACGTACATCTTATTTCCATCGCTCATTGGGAGGATATAATCCGGCGAAATTGCGCAACTACCAGGATCTTATGGAAACGCAATTATCTAAGAATCCTTTAAATATGGGAGTGCTTAATATGCTTGATACCCGATACTTATTGATACCAGATCAGCAAACAGGAGCTATTACCGGTGCACAAAAAAATGACAGCGCACTTGGTGCAGCCTGGTTTGTAAATGAGTTGAAATTTGTAGACGGCCCTGTTGAATCCATAAAGGCCCTTGATAGTTTCAATGCTAAAACAACTGCATTCATTGATAAAGCGGCAAGTGCCAAAATCCAACAACCCCTTCTGGATTCCGGTGCTACCATCAGTTTGTCAAAATACAATAATGACACTGCTGAATATGTAACCAATGCCAAGGGGAATTCATTTGCCGTATTTAGTGAAATATATTATCCTTCAGGGTGGAATGCCTATTTAGACGGCAAGAAAACGGAATATTACAATGTTAACTATTTATTGAGGGGTATGCCGGTACCTGCAGGAAAACATACAATCTCTTTTCGATTCGAACCAAAGTCTTATGCCACCGGCAGGTCAATTGCATTGATATCTGGGATTGCATTGTACCTGTTTTTAATTATCGGTTTATTGATGACGCTTAGGGAAAAAGGCATCATTCAATTTCCAAAAGAGAAACGGGCGATTGAAAAAGACAAACCATAGAAAATATGGATCTTTCAGTCATTATCATCAATTATAAGTCGGCACACCACGTTATCAATTGCATTGAAAGCATTTATAAAGAAACGGTTTCAATCATTTTTGAAATAATTGTAGTAGATAATGATTCTGCAGATAGGAGCGAAAAGAAAATCAAAGAAAAATTTCCGAATGTTATCTGGATACAAACCGGATACAATGCAGGTTTTGCACGAGCCAATAATGCAGGGATCAGGCAGGCACAAGGCGATTACATACTCATTTTAAATGCCGATACGATCATCCTGGAAAATGCATTGGATAAGGCTGTAGCATTACACAGGAAGACACCTGAAGCCGCTGCGATTGGTGTACAATTATTAAATCCAGATGGCAGTCATCAAATATCAGGAGCACATTTTGTAAAAGGCGGATTAAATTTTTTATTACCTCTTCCCTACCTGGGCCGAATCGTGAGATGGCTTGGGTATCAATTAAAAAGCCGTGTACCCAGCATTACAGAAGTCTCAGGTAAGATTGAAGTAGATTGGATTGTGGGTGCATTCATATTGGTAAGAAAAAAAGTGCTGCCCCATTCCGGCCTGATGGAAGATGATTTTTTTATGTATGCTGAAGAAATAGAATGGTGCAGCAGGTTGAAAAAACAAGGCAAGCTTTATCTATTCGATGAACCAAAAGTGATCCATTTAGGAGGCGGTACCAGCAGCGGATATTATGTAACCAATGAGCATGAGAACAGTAAAAACCTTTGGAACAAAAAAGGAAGGCAGATTATGGTGTCCCAATTTCTGCGCATCCGCAAACAATTCGGCATTATTTGGTTTATAATCATTCTCATCATTTTTGTTATTGAAATACCCATCTTTATAATTGGATTGTTTATTGAAAAAATGAGCTCGCAGCAACAAGCAAAGTATGAGTGGGACGATGTTTCCGGATATATAGCAAATATTGGTGTTGCGCTGAAACTTTTTCCTAAGATCATTGCAAATAGGCCCCATTTTTATAAAGTGTATTAAGCTCCATGCAACTATCCATTATCATTATTAATTATAATACTTACCAGCTTACCTGTAATTGCATCAGGTCAGTTAAAGAAAAAACTGAGAGCCTGGAGTATGAAATAGTGCTGGTGGATAATGATTCTACAGAGAGGGATGCCAATGATTTTAAAAAAGAATTCCCGGACATTAACCTGATTGTCAGCACTGTAAATTCAGGTTTTGCTGGCGGTAACAACCTGGGCATCTCTAATGCAAAAGGTGAATATATATTGCTCTTAAACAGTGATACTGAACTGATAAACAATGCACCCCTGATATGTTATGAATATATGCAGGCAAATTCACAGGCGGGAATGACTACTGCTCAATTAACTTACCCTGATGGCAGAATCCAATACAATTGCCGACGTTTCAGGACGATAAGTTGGGAACTATTGGAAATACTTCCCTTTTATAAATTTTTGTCAAAACAAAAAGCAGAGGAAAGAATGTTACATCATTATTTCGATCATCAAAGAATGGTTGAATGCGACTGGGTATGGGGAGCTTATATGTTTTTTCCAAAGAAGATTCTATCGCAGCTGCCGGCAAAAAAACTTCCTGATGATTTTTTTATGTATTCAGAAGATGTGCTTTGGTGCTGGGAGTTTAAGCACCTAGGATTTAAAATTCATTTTCTGCCCGATGCCAAAGTGATGCATGTCCACAAAGGCAGTTCCTCAAAAGACAAATTGATTCAGATACGAAAAACAAGCAATAAAAACCACGTAAGATTCATGAAAAAAATTTATCCGGACTGGAGGTGGTATGTTTTCGCAACAATTTTTTACACCAAACAAAATGCGGCGCTTTGGTTGGGTAAGCTTTTCAACCGTTCCTGAGTCTGCTTCTTGCGTACGCTACGCTCATATAGAGCTTAGAAAAAACGCCATTCCTCAGTTTCGCTGCAGGTATGCCTTTTTTAAAATGAATAATGTCTGTAAGCATTGGTGGAATTTCATCATTGTATCCAAGTGCTTTTAACTGAGTGGAATCGGTAATTGAAAAATTGCGCATCAGCCGCCACCAGCCATCAAAAACGATAAGGTTTTTCAAAGGTCTGTCCCCTGTTTTTTTTAGTAAGAGAAGTGCTTCTTTTAAATGGACATCCGCTACGCCAAACGTATATTTTGTAACCTGAGCCTGGTTAATACCAACCATTATCAAAGGCTCACGTATATAGTAAAATGAATGTTGATTTAAATAGCGAATGTAAAAGTCAATGTCAACAACATATTTCATCGCATGGTCATAAATTATGTCCGTAATCTTTTTATGCATAACAACGCTTGGCGGTCCGATCACATTTTCTGATATAAGAACATTGGGTTCTTTGGCAAGCGCTATTTTCCAGAATGTTCGCAAAAACATAGTTTTCGCCTTTCCAGAGTCTTCATAAACATTTGTATATGCAGAAAATATAAAATCTGCAGTTGTGTTAGCCATTGCTGCATCAGCAAAAGCCTGTAGGCTCGTGCTTTCTGAAAACCAATCATCATCATGCATCAACTTTATCCAGGTGCCGTTGGCTTTACGAATAGCTTCATTCCAGTTTTCAGGTGTGTTTAAGTTTTGTTCATTTCTGTAATAGGTCAGAGCAAATTTTTTTTTGTAACGTTGGCAAAAATCATTTACGTCATCACCGGGGCTATCATCAGTTATTATTACTTCGTAATTAGTGAAGGTTTGTATAGCGATGGAATCTAATACCCTTTCTAAAAAACCTGTCCGCTTGAAAGCCGGTATGCATATCGATATAAGTGGCTTTTCAGCATGCTTGCCCATTCCTGAAGATATTATGCAGCAAGTTCTAAATAAATTTTCATCATTTTTGAATATGTTTATACAGTCCTTGTCTCTTACCTGTTCAACTAAATACAATTAAAGATTCAAGTATAATGAATATAGCAGGTGTTGTCATTTTATATAAGCCCGCAGATGGCTTAGTAGATCGAATGAATAGTTATAAAGAAGGGTTGAAGAAAATGATCGTTATAGACAATAGCGAATTGAAGGCAAAGCCTGAGTTAATTAAAATGTGGGAAGGGGAACATATATCCTATTTACATGATGGCAAAAATGGAGGTATAGCTAAAAGATTGAACCAGGCTGCCCAAATTGCAATTACTGAAAACTATGATTGGCTACTAACAATGGATCAGGACTCGTATTTTAAAGAAGGCGATTTTGCTTATTATCTGAACTGCCTGGTTGGTTATACGGAGAAAGAAAAAGTAGCTCAATTTGGTCTCGCATATGAAAAAAACACAGTTGTAGAAACATCATGTGTACAAAAACAAGTAAGTAAGCTTATCACTTCCGGCAGCGTTATAAATTTAGAGGCATATAAAAATGTTGGTCACTTTGACGAAAATCTTTTCATTGATGGTGTTGATAGTGAGTATGGTTTAAGAGCTCATTTGAAAGGCTATTTTAATGTTCAGTTTATTCATATAAAACTGGAACATGCAATTGGGGAAGAATCCTATCACCGTTCATTAAAAAGCTTGAAAAATTCACCACGAATTCTGCATAATCCCATTCGTTTATATTACATGACAAGAAATTTTTTATATATACGTACCTTTTATAAGAGCAAATTGGATCCAGAAGTAAATATGCTTTTCCATAGCCTAATGTATCATATCAAAAACAACCTGCTTTACAATAAATCCAGAATGGAGGTATTAAAAAATATATGGAAAGGGATTGCAGATTTCAGAGCGGGTAAATTTGGAAAAAAGATTAGGACATGAAAGGTGATAATTTATTCAAAAACTTTGCCAACGGTGTTTTACAGCATGTTCAAAAACCTTTTCTTAATCCTTTCAAAAAAGTGGGTTTTAGCTGGTTAACCCTGCGCCTGCTCAGAAACCTTCCGGCATATAAAAAACATACAGTAAAGTTTTTAGATCACCGGGTAAGTTTCTTTTCCCGACCAGAGTTCCTTCACAGTGTAACGGAAATTTTTATTGAAGAAATTTATAAACAGCAATTAAGGCCCCATGCATATATCATTGATTGCGGCGCAAATATTGGCTTAAGTGTCATTTATCTGAAAAAGCTCTTTCCCGATGCGGAACTTATTGCCTTTGAACCTGATGATTTCAATTTTAAATTGCTTAGAGAAAATGTTGAGGGTTTTGGATTTACAAATGTGACGCTTAGGAAAGAGGCGGTATGGACATCCAATACAAAACTTAATTTTTCAAATGAATCCTCGCAAATGAGTAGAATAAGTGATAGAGAGGGAAGCAATGCTGTAGATGCTATAAGGCTTCTAGATCTCCTGAACCGTGAAATAGATTTTTTAAAAATTGATATTGAAGGTGCAGAATTTGAAGTGATGAAAGATATTGAAAATTCTTTGTCACATGTACAAAACTTATTTGTGGAATATCATGGCACTTTCGCAAAGAACAGTGAACTGGAAGAAATCCTTGGTATAGTAACAAGGAGCGGATTTACTTATTATTTAAAAACGGCTGCAGATAAACATCGTACGCCTTTTGCCCGACAACACTCTGCGGACTATGATGTTCAGTTAAATATTTTTTGTTTCCGGCAGTGAGACTATTTTGATTAATGGGCATAGTCCATTAATAGCCGCCTTATTTTCTCAAGTTCTAATACAGCATATTTCATTAAATATATTTTTTTAATATCCTGTTCTTTTTCGAATTTCCTGTTGTGATGAATCAAATAAGGTCCAAAAAGGGGGAGCCTCCCTATAATGTTTCCTAACTTTTTTTTTGTCGAAGTTTTCCTTTCATTCTCACCTATTAGGGGACTTCGTGAAAATTCAAGCAAGAGGTTATTTATGCATTGTCTGATTATACTTTTGTATTGAGGGTATCGTCCTGAAATATTGTTTACTACCAGGTCAACAAATTTTTCTTTTTCCTGGGCAAAAAACTGATCCGAAAAGATGCGATCCAGGTTAGGTGTAATTTTATCATCTGAATCCGGTGCAAACTCACGGACCTGGTATAGAATCGGCAACTCCTTGTATTTCCCGGAAAAAATTGGCAAAAGGCCGCTCAAGTATTCGTTTAAATATAGGTTTGTCACTATGTCCCCACTGTCCTTATATGCTGTCCTTAATACCTCTGTTCTATGGACTGCATACAATAAAGATCTGTAATGTTTAAAAAAATTATTTAGTCTTTCTATAGGCTCTTCTGTTTCTTTACTATAGTTCAAGTCTTTATATAAAGAACCAAATTCTACGTTTTCATCCAGAGGTTTTATTTTTTTATATTGTATAGCAAAACCCTGTGCTACTGCAAAATCAGGATGGTTATCTAAAAACTCCGCGCATTCTTTAATACTTTCCGCTATAATAAAATCATCGTCAGCACACATGACTACGTAGGGAGTTTCAACTAAGGAAAGAGCATTTTCAATTTTTTTTGTAAAAGAGAAACCAGGTGTGTATATATGACTAAAAAAATCTTTTGAACATGAATACTTGTATTGAACCTGAGAACTATCAGCTAGAATAATTCGTGACTCGAAATTGTTGTAGTATTTTAACAACCGATCCATATTGCAATGTCGGTTGTGCAATATGAGAATCAATGTAACCTTTTTCATGGACAACATTGAATTAATAGCTGAGTCATTCTGGGAAATGATTAATTATTTATATTTAGTTATTTCTGAATTGAATTGCAGGTGTTCGAAAAACTTCGGGATAATGTTAGAAATTTTTTCAATCCCTTTCTTTTTTCTTCATCTAACTGGTAACTAATAAATTCGTGATAATATTTATTTAAGTCGAAATTGTCGTATTGGTTTTGATTCAACACTTCATCGATATATTGTATTCCCTGACCGTTCGCATAGTTGAAATCGGCAGTAAATTCATCAGAAAGTTTTTTATTACTCACCCATGCTGCAAAGACGAAAGGCAAACCTGTATGAGATTTCCAGGCTTCACCCAAATCATAAATATAAGGTGAGATTTGCCTTTGCTGCAATGCACGATCCCCTATAACAAGAGCTGCAGTCGTACCTTTTATTTCATTGATGAAACTTTCTTCTTTAGCATGTATGATTTCAGCATTACTTTTCCAATATTTCTTTAATAAAATCTTCGCAAGCATCACCGATGAACGCGATTGATAATCGAGATATATTTTGGTGATCTTTTCCATGGGCACTTCACTGAATATGCACACGGATGCAACAGGCCCATCGCAGCCTATGCAATAATCGGTTATTATATGCGATTCATTTAATTCAGGAATCACAGCCACCGGTATCAAACCTACATCTGCACTGCCTTCCAGCAACATCTGTGCTACCATAGCCGGGTAAGCCTCATACAACTCAATATCATTCATCACCCTATGATTTTTAATACCATACAACAGCGGCTTAGTATTCAGATAATTCACTGCCGCTACTTTAATTTTATTCAAATGATTTACTTTTGAACGCCTGTATAGTTATGCGGACTAATTTTTTTCAATTCTTTTTTTATGGATTCAGAAATATCCAGTTCTACTATAAATTGGTGAATTGAGCCTTTATCAATTTTATCTCTTCCCCTGGTCAGATCTTTCAAAGCCTCGTAAGGATTTGGATAGTGTTCTCTGCGTAATATAGTTTGAATGGCTTCTGCTACAACAGCCCAGTTGTTCTCCAGGTCTTCATGCAGTTTCGATTCATTTAATACGAGTTTTTCTAAACCTTTTTCTATAGAATTAATGGCGATAATTGTATTTGCAAATGGTACTCCTATATTTCTCAGTACGGTAGAGTCGGTGAGGTCGCGTTGTAAACGTGATATGGGTAATTTAGCCGAAAGGTGTTCCCACAAAGCATTTGCGATACCTAAATTTCCTTCTGCATTTTCAAAATCAATAGGGTTCACTTTGTGGGGCATGGCAGAAGAGCCTATTTCACCGGCTTTTGTTTTTTGCTTAAAATAATCAATGGATATATAGGTCCAGATGTCGCGGCATAAATCAATGAATATATTATTCAGTCTTTTTAGAGCATCAAATTGAGCTGCAAGGTTATCATAATGTTCTATTTGCGTGGTAAATTGGGAACGTTGTAACCCCAACACATCATCAACAAACGTATTGGCATAAACAATCCAGTCTATGTCAGGAAATGCAATATAATGTGCATTGAAATTTCCGGTGGCGCCACCAAATTTTGCTGAGTAGGGAATGGATTTTAATTGTTCAACAGCGGCTATTATTCTTTCCACAAATACCATGAACTCTTTTCCTAAAGTCGTAGGGCTTGCAGGTTGACCATGTGTACGTGCAAGCATGGCAATTCCTTTCCAGTTGCCCGCTAATGACTGTAGTTGTGATATTAAATTACTAATTGACGGCAGGTATTCTTTTTCAATTGCATTTTTCCACAGCAACGGAATAGCGGTATTGTTGATATCCTGTGATGTTAAGCCAAAATGAACCCATTCTTTTGCATGTGCTGCTCCGTGTTTTTCTAATTCATTTTTAATAAAATATTCTACTGCTTTTACATCATGATTTGTGGTTTTTTCTAACTCTTTGATGGACTGTGCACCTTCCAAACTAAAATTTTCAACTAATGACCGTAAATTCTTTATTGAAAATTCAGACAGGTTAAAAAAATCTTTTTCTGATAAAAAAATGAGGTATTCTATTTCTACATGCACACGGTATTTGATCAGCGCAAATTCTGAAAAGTATTCGTTTAAATGCTGTACCTGGTGCCGGTAACGGCCATCAATTGGTGAAATAGCAGTAAGTGAAGAAAGTTCCATATTGAATGGTGAAAGTGAGTTGCGAATTGTGAATTAAGTGAGAAGCGAGTAGTAAATAGCAAGTAGGGTGATAGAGAATTACGAACCCAAAGTAAACGACTTCAGTCCAGGCGGGTATAACTACAAACTATAAACTACAAACTATAAACCGATTCTATCTTCGCGGTCAAAAGTAAAACATTTGAATAAGATCAAAGTAGCGGCAGTGAATTATCTGAATACTAAGCCGCTGTTGTATGGTATAAAGAATCATCCCGTTATGGCTCAAATAGAGATATACGAAGCTTATCCCGCTATGGTAGCTCAAATGTTACTGGAAGGCAGTGCAGATGTAGGTTTGATACCGGTGGCTGTGATTCCTGAATTAGCTGAATCGCATATAATAACCGATTATTGTATTGGCTGCGATGGGCCTGTTGCATCCGTGTGCATATTCAGTGAAGTGCCTATGGAAAAGATCACCAAAATATATCTCGATTATCAATCGCGTACATCGGTGATGCTTGCGAAGATTTTATTAAAGGAATATTGGAAAAGTAATGCTGAAATCATACATGCTAAAGAAGAAAGTTTTATCAATGAAATAAAAGGTACGACTGCAGCTCTTGTTATAGGGGATCGTGCATTGCAGCAAAGGCAAATCTCACCTTATATTTATGATTTGGGCGAAGCGTGGAAGCTGCATACAGGCTTACCTTTTGTATTTGCTGCTTGGGTGAGTAATAAGAAACTTTCTGATGAATTTACTGCCGATTTCAACTATGCGAATGGTCAGGGAATTAAATATATCGATGAAGTGTTGAATCAAAACCAATTCGACAATTTCGACTTAAATAAATATTATCACGAATTTATTAGTTACCAGTTAGATGAAGAAAAAAGAAAGGGATTGAAAAAATTTCTAACATTATCCCGAAGTTTTTCGGACGCCTGCAAGTTCAATTCAGAAATAACTAAAATAAATAATTAATCCTTTCCCAGAATGACTCAGCTATTAATTAAATGTTGTCCATGAAAAAGGTTACATTAATTCTCATATTGCACAACCGACATTACAATATGGACCGGTTGTTAAAATATTACAACAATTTCGAGTCACGAATTATTCTAGCTGATAGTTCTCAGGTTCAATACAAGTATTCATGTTCAAAAGATTCTTTTAGTCATATATACACACCTGGTTACTCTTTTACAAAAAAAATTGAAAATGCTCTTTCCTTAGTTGAAACTCCCTACGTAGTCATGTGTGCTGACGATGATTTTATTATAGCGGAAAGTATTAAAGAATGCGCGGAGTTTTTAGATAACCAT
>MWVX01000083.1_pt1 | contig 26436 bp, 21 predicted proteins | sample 1047311 | NCBI WGS metagenome assembly MWVX01 (sample SAMN06349984, study PRJNA376086) | soil metagenome | isolation source: MtG-4 sample Antarctic (ecotone) soil | place: Antarctica | collected 2015-01-13 | reverse complement strand
ATGTGTAAACTTCGACTAATCATAATCCGCCGATGAACGTCTCAATCTTAATAATTTTATTTGTTTAAATCCATAAATTTTAAAACTGTTTGTCAGAATAAATTTTTATTAGCTTCTCTTTTTATATTTTTTCTTATCTGTTGAAAGTCGAATATTTTGTTTAGTTAATCGCTTGACCGATAGATACGGGACAAGGCAAACTATAATTATCTATTATTAATAAAATTGCGTTTGAATTTTAAGAAAAAGGAAACAAAAGCTTTTATAACTTTATTTAAAGTATTTTTGCACAATATTAAATTACTATTAATTAAGACAACTTATTGCTGATTATACATCTGTGTGCGGTAGAACTTTCAAAAATTTTGAATTTGTTAAAACTAAAAATTTTCTCCTTCTGACTTAAAACTCTGACTGCAATTCACATTTATTTAAAATAATTTTTAGAAAGAGAAGGTTGAATAATGCATTTTGATATGAGTACCAACCCGTCCTGGAAATTCGGACATCGTGGGCGGGTAGCAGTTTTTATTGACGGAAACAATCTATTTCACGCCGCCCGTTTTCATAATATTGACATTGATTACAATAAACTTTTGCGCGTTCTGCTGGGCGACGGACGACTGCTTCGCGCATTTTTTTATACGGGAGTCGATGCCGGAGCTGAACGTCAACAGGGTTTTCTTTTGTGGATGCGGCGCAACGGCTTTCGGGTGATCCAAAAAGAACTTAAAACCTTTTATGACGGCACCCGCAAAGCAAATCTTGATGTTGAAATAGCGGTTGATATGCTTAGCCTTGCGGGGCGATATGATACGGCAGTTTTAGTTTCGGGTGATGAAGATTTTGTCTATGCTCTCAACGCGGTTGCTTATAAAGGGTGCCGCGTCGAAGTCGCCGGTTTTCGTTCAAATACCGCGCCGCGCCTGATTGATGTCGCTGATTTTTTTATTGATTTAGGCGATATTGCCGAACTCGTGCGCAAAGATATTTCGCAGAGCGGAACTTACGACATTCCTTCGTTTATTCCGCCGGAGGAAATATCTTCACCGAAGATTTTGCTATCGACGGCTGGCGAGAATTTTTCTCCCGGTTCAAATGAAATTTCATACGAGCCGGACTACGCAGACGAAGAAACAGAAAACTACTCGGGAATGGTGCGAGTCACAGATGAAAGATGATACTTTTCACAGTCGAAGAAGCAGACGATTTAATCCCAATCGTTCGACCTAAATTGGAAAAAATAAAGATTCTGTATAGACAGGTCGCGCTTCTACGCGAATCGGTGAAAGCAGCTGCAATGTCGGCAGAGCTCGGCGGCGGCGGTATTGAGAGCGGTCCGATTTATGTTAAATCTCTTTACGAAATTGGCAAAATAACCACTGAATTGTATGAGCTTGGAATTAGACTTAAAGACTATTCTCGCGGTTTGATTGATTTTCCGAGTTTAAGGGAGGAGCGTGTCATTTTGCTTTGCTGGCAGCTTGGTGAAAAAGATAGAATCCAGTGGTGGCACGAAGAAAAAGAAGGTTTTGCAGGAAGAAAACCGTTATAAATCGGCTTCTCTCCTTCAACCGAAAATCCTTTATCTCAAACAATAAAGCAGAAGGAGTTGAAAATTCCTTATTATACCGCAATTTACTATTGACTAGTTAAAGTAACTTCTGATATTATCCCCAAAGTTTTCGTTTCAATTCGTTTTCCTTAAATCCAAAAATTTCCGATTTTTTCAAAGCTATGAATTGTCCAGTTTGCAATCGAAATAATGCTTTAACATTGTCAATCTGTCCGAGTTGCGGAGCGATGATTAACGATTCAGTCCGTGAGGAGTTAAAAACAAAAGTATCTTGTCTTGCCAAGCCGCTTAACGTTGATAAAAAAGCAGACTCTTCAGTGACTGCTAGCACGGTCGAACAAGCTGTCAATGTTGAAATGCAGAAATCGGTCGTTGCCAAGACAAATACGTCGGAGCTAGTTTCAAATCCGACTAATCCGACATTAATTGAATTTCACAGCAAAAATGCAACTTTGCCCGAGTGGCGTTTGCAATTGCAAAATACAATTCGCCAGCGTAACGAACGGAGCGGTTCTGAAATAGGCAAACATCCTTCGCCGCCAGCCCAGTCTCCCCAATTAATCACGAGAGGAGCAATCGCCTTAAAGTCTCACCCTGCCGAAAATTCAGAACAAAGTCAGACACCTAATCCAACGTTAGCGAGCGCGTTACAGCGCATCAAAGATTCACGCCAACAGTTTCTGGTTGAAGAAAAGAAAGAAGTTTTTAGTTCTCCTTCAGTGTCTTCTTCTGCGCCGAACAAAAATTATCCTTTTTATATCGCTGCTAAAACCGAAGATACCGGTGCCAAAAAAGCACAAATTAATCCATCGGTTTGTATTTCTTCCAAACCAAAACTCGCAACACCTGTAAAAAAGGAAGCAGAGGATTTAGATACCAATAAGTTGCCCTCAATTCCGAAAGCGGCAAAAATTTCCACAAGTTTTGAAAAACACCCTCCAGTTTCAGTCAAAGAAGTCCTAAAAATTGATAGGAAAGTTGAAATTAAAAATACGGTTATTAAACCCGATGAAATTATTAAATTGCCCAAAGAACCGGCAACCTCCAATGAAATCATTGCCGCCGAAGATGAAATTGAATACTATGATGACTGCGCGCCGATTGCAATGCGTTTTAACGCCGGACTTTTTGATTTAATAATCGGCTTGTTCGTCAGTTTGATCCTTCTCTCGCCATTCCTGCTTTGGGGCGGCAATTGGTGGTCATTTGCCGGAGTTGCAGGCTTTTTGGCAACTTGGGCGGTTGTTATGTTTGCTTATTTAACAACGGCAATTGGCTATTATGGCAAGACATTTGGAATGCGACTTTTTTCCTTAGAAGTTATTGATATAGAAGGAGATAATTATCCAACGCTTCATCAAGCGGCGGTCAGTTCATCGCTCTATATTTTATCGCTGGCATTCGGCGGCATAGGATTTTTGACGCTGGCTTTTAATGAAGAGAAACGTGCCGCGCACGATTTAGTTTCGCGAACAATTGTCATCAGAGAAGAGTAATTCAACATTCAAAATTTTTGATTCGAAGTTAAAGAATTTGAATGTTGAATCTCAAATTTTATGTTGTGAACGAAACTACCTTACAAGCAATCTGCGACGAACTGGAAACCTATCTGGTTGGAAAAAAGTTCGGCAAAATTTTTCCACTTTCTCGTTTTCAATTAGCAATTGACTTTCGCCTTTCAGATTTACAATATCTTTTGATTAGTGTTGAGCCGTCCGCACCGCGCGCTTTTTTGATTAAGAGGCGTTTGCGTGACCTCGAAAAACAAGCCAAAAATTCCTCTCCGTTTGTTTCCCTTCTCCGCAGCCGTTTGTCGAATGCTATTTTGCAAAAAATTAGTAAAGTAGCAAACGAACGGATTCTGCGGCTGATCTTTTCCTCGTCCAATGAACTCGGACAAGCTGAAAATTGCTCAATGGTAATTCAATTGACGGGTCGTTCCGCCAATGTTTTCCTGCTCGATAAAAATAATTTTGTGCTTGACACGCTTCGTGAAACCGCCGGCGCCGGGCAAGAAGTCGGCGACCTATATGCTCCGCCTGAAAAACGAAATGAGGAAACTCATCAACGTGAAAGGGATGCGGGAATATTCCCACAAGCCAAATTTAATACTTTATCCGAAGCGATTGACACGCATTATTTAGAAATTGAAGTCGAGAAGACTTTTCAAGCAAAAGCAAACGCCGCCCGCAATAAAATAAAGCAGGAAACTTCTAAACGCACGAAATTAGTAAAAAAACTCAAACAAGACCTGGAAAATCACGGTGATGCCGAAGCATGGAAACGATTTGGGGATTTGCTTTTAGCAAATTTGGCGACTGCCATGCGCGAAGGTGAAAAGGTTTTGGTGATTGATTACTACCAGGACTCAACGCCGACGGTTGAAGTTGAAATCGACGAAAATCAAACTCTGACCGAAGCCGCAGAAAAATTTTTCAAACGCTATACAAAAGCCCGCAACGCTCAGACGGAAATATCAAAACGTTTGGAAATTGTAAACAAAGAACTTACAGATTTGACCCAAAAACGTCTATGGCTCGAGCAAGCAATCGAGGAGAAAGATGAAAATTTGATAGCAGATTTTTCTGGCGCGAAAATTGAAAAGATTCCAGTCAAACCCAAGGAAAAGCAAACTGAGAATTTTAAGGGCGCGAAACAATATGTTTCGTCTGATGGATTCGATATTCTGGTCGGAAAAGGCGCAAAAGACAATGATTTTTTAACGTTCCGTGTGGCGCGCAGCGCGGATTTATGGCTTCACGCGGCTGATTATCCGGGTTCGCATGTAATTGTTAAAAATCCGAACAGAAACGAGGTGATTCCGCAAAAAACTTTACTTGAAGCCGCCGAAATTGCCGCTTTTTTCAGCCAAGCCAGAAGTCAGGGGAAAGTTGCCGTGCATTACACGCAGAAAAAATTTGTCAATAAGCCGAAAGGCGCAGGCGCCGGATTGGTTAGCTTGGCAAGCTTTAAAACGATTTTAGTCGAACCGAAAGTGCTGGAAAAACAAACAAGTTAGAAAATTTATTTTACTTCGGTTACAATTTGATTAAGATTCATTAACCGTCTTGTCAACTAATTCTTTCAACTGATTAACCACTTTTGGACCGCCGCCGACAAATACTCCCCGCAGATGTCCTTCCCGGTCAATCACAAAAGTTTGCGGAATTCCGTTAAATTTACTCAATTTCAATAACTCACTCATCAACTTATCGTCGGTCCAGGCGATTGTATAATTCAATTTCATTGTTTCGACAAACATCTTTACTTCTTCGGGAGTTTCATCATCAGTATTTAACCCGATAATTTCAAAATTTTGGTCTTTATATTTTTCCTGCATAGCGACGAGTTCGGGCATTTCAGCCCGACACGGACCGCACCAGGTCGCCCAGAGATTGAGGAGCAGAATTTTTCCCTTTTTATCTTCAATCTTAAACGTCGATTCGTCTAAAGCCTTGATGTCTGCTGTCGTAACCGCTATGGGCGCGGGCGGAAAATTGTTAATTTTCGTTTCAAGTTTGCTTTCATTTGAGGAAGATATGCCGGTATTATCAACCGAACTCTTTTGAGTGCTTGTCGTATCGGTGCAAGCAGCAAAGCAGAAAGAAACCACACCTAAAATAATAAATAAGGTCGTTTTCACCAATAAACTTTTCATTAAATTTTTAAACCTCTCAAGCTAATACCTCGCACACGCATAATAAAAACCGTAGCGATTACCAGTATTTAAAACATTACCATTAAAAACGCCTGATTTAAAACCTCATTCATTTGTGGATACAAAAAAATTACATGCCCTTGTAGTTTTCAAATGTTTTTGTGTCGCTTAAATTTTTTGAGGTTCATAAAATTTAAGCGAAAATTTGTTTTTCGCCATTCCTAAAAACAAATTTTGCAGAAATAAATTGTGCGATTATCTAATCCTTGACAACGATATTGACAAGACGTTTCGGCACAACGATAATTTTGACGATTTGTTTACCGTCCGTATATTCTTTAACTTTTGCGTCTGCCAAAGCCATCGTCTGCAAATGTTCCGGCGAGGTTTCGGGCGATGCCGAAATACGCGCCCGAAGTTTTCCGTTTATCTGAACCGGTATTTCCAATTCATCAGATTTCGCCAGAGATTCATCAGCAACGGGAAATTTTCCGCCCGAGTGCAAAATTCCCTCCGAAGTTCCGGTTAAAACTTCCCACAACTCCTCAGAAACGTGCGGCGCATACGGCGCGAGCATTAAAATCAAACTTTTCAAGGCTTCGTTCACCGCAAACGAATCGCTTTCGCTTGCCGCCGACGGCTCGACCTTAAAATCACCCAAAGCATTTGATAATTCCATCAAAGCCGCGACGGGCGTGTTAAACTGATAACTTTCAAAATTTTCAGTAATGCGTTTGATGGTTTGATGAGTTTTCTGCCGCAGTTTTCGCACATCTCCATTTCTTTCGCTCGAATCGGCAGAAGCTTTCAAGTTTTCCGGCTCTCGACTCTCAGCTGTCCACTCTCCGCTGTTTCGCAAAGCTTCGTGCCATCGGTAAACAAACCTGTAAACACGCTGCAAAAATCGCACTGCGCCATCGATGCCCGTTTCCTGCCAGACCAATTCGTTTTCGGCAGGCGCGGCGAACAAAGCGAAAATCCGCACAGCATCCGCGCCGTAAATAGAAATCATGTCGTCCGGGTCAACTCCGTTATATTTAGACTTTGACATTTTCTCGACGGCAACTTTGACCGGTGAATTATCCGTTTTCAAAACGGCATTAACGACTTTTCCCTTGTCGTCGCGAACAATTTCAACGTCATCCGGCGGAACATAACTTTCAAATGCTTTGCTGTAAAACGATTCCCCGACGACCATTCCCTGCGTCAGTAAATTTTTAACCGGTTCATCAAAATTTATTAAACCGATATCGCGCATCACCTTTGTCCAAAACCTTGTATAAAGCAAATGCATTACGGCGTGGTCAACGCCGCCGATATACTGGTCAACCGGCATCCAATACGTCGCAATTTCAGAATTGAACGGCAAATCTTTGTTATGCGGGTCGGTATATCTGAAATAATACCAAGTGGAATCGACGAAAGTATCCATCGTGTCGGTTTCGCGCCGCGCAGATTCTCCGCACTTCGGGCAAATTGTATTATAAAATTCGGGGACTTTCGCCAGAGGCGATTCGCCGATGCCTGTAAACGGGGCGGATTCGGGCAGTTCAACCGGCAGATTTTCGTACTTTTCGGGAACTGTTCCGCACGTTTCGCAATAAACGATTGGAATCGGCGCCCCCCAAAAACGCTGACGCGAAATTCCCCAATCGCGCAGACGATAAGTAGTTGCAGATTCGCCGAAATTATTTTCTTCGGCAAACCTCGCCATTGCGCGTTTTGCCTCATCACTTGTTTTGCCCGACCATTCGCCCGAATTTATTAAAACGCCGTATTCAGTAAAGGCTTCCTCCAGATGCCTTTCGCTTGTTGCTTGTTGATCATTTGATTCAGTTGCTTGACTTTGGACTTTGGACTTTGGACATTGGACTACTGCCTGAATTGGCAAATTAAATTTTTTCGCAAATTCAAAATCTCGTTCATCGTGCGCCGGGACGCTCATCACCGCGCCCGTGCCGTATTCCATCATGACGTAATTGCCGACCCAAACCGGCAATTCTTCACCGCTAAACGGATTCGTCACCCTTAAACCTGTATCCACTCCGTCTTTTTCCACTTCCTCGCCGTATTCGGTCGGCTTTGCTTTTTCAACTTTTATCCGTTCAATTTTTGCTTTTACATCGCCGGAGAATTTATCGTCATTCTTTTCAATAATCGGATGTTCTGCCGCAACAACGACCGCATTTGCACCGTAAATTGTGTCTATTCGGGTTGTGAAAACGCGGATCGATTCAAGATTTAAGATTCGAGATTCAAAGCTTTTTTCCTGCCCGGGATTTTGAATTTTGAATTCTACAAACGCACCTTCGCTTTTGCCAATCCAATTTTTCTGCATCGTTAAAACGCGCTCTGCCCAACCCGTTTCGATTTCCGGCATTCCCTGAAGGAGTTCTTCGGCATAAGCGGTAATTTTCAGAAACCACTGTCGGCGCGTCTGCTTTTCGACTTGAGTTCCGCAGCGCCAGCACGTTCCGCCGGAAGCCTGTTCGTTGGAAAGCGTCGTTTCGCATTTCGGACACCAATTAACTTGCGAATCTTTCTGATAAGCAAGCCCTCGCTCGAACATTTTCAGGAAAAACCACTGGTCAAATTTGTAATATTCCGGACGATGCGCGGCGATTTCCCGGCTCCAATCGTAGCTGATGCCGAGCCGCTGAAGCTGCTCGCGCATCTGTTTGATGTTATCTTCCGTCCAATCGCGCGGATTGACGCCTTTTTTAATGGCGGCTTGTTCAGCCGGCTGTCCGAACGAATCCCAGCCAATCGGATGCAGAACATTAAAATTTTGCAGCCGTTTATACCACGCCAACGCGTCCCCGATTGAATAATTGCGGACGTGTCCCATATGCAGTCTGCCCGACGGATAGGGAAGCATTTCCAGTGCGTAAAACTTCAGTCGTGTGTTGTCTATTTCTGCTTCAAATGTTTTATTTTCCTCCCAACGCTTCTGCCATTTCTGCTCTATTTTTTGCGCAAAATATTTTTCGTCCATACGTTTTCAGTCCTAAGTCCAATGTCTAAAGTCCAATGCCTATTGAACATTAATAAAAAATTCAGCTTAGCGAATAAATATAAATTTATCCACCACACACTTGTTTATGCATTTAATTTGTAATATTTAATTACGAAGGTTACGCCGCGACGCCGACTAATCCGGGGGCGCGGCTATCTAAGGAGGAGTTTGCTGAATTGAGTAAACAAAATCATAATCGAATTTTAATTATTAAATCAAAAATTGTCCAGTTTCACAAACTAATTTATTGATTCAAAAGGCAGCTTTGTGTTATTTTAAAAGACGCTTTTCAAAAATAATCTGTAGGAGATTTAACTCAAACGAAAGTTTTAAAGATGAAACAAATTAATTTGCGGACAGCCAAAACTTGAAATTTTAGTTTGTTGTTTGACTGTCTGCCCGAAAAATTGGAGGCAAAAAAGATGGTCAACCGAGCAAACCAAAATATTGTCGGCGAATTTAATAAATTAAACGAAGCAGAAACCAGAGACGTCATTACATATATTTCCCGGCTTATTTCCGCACGTCTTTCTAAACCGAAAGAACCACAACCGAATGACGATTTAATTTTATCGTTGTCAAACGCATACGAAAACAAACGCGCCCGTCAAGTTTTCGAGTGGGAAAAAGTCAGGCGGCAAAACGTGCAGCGCACAGCCTGAAAAGTTTAATGACGAATTACAAAATACGAATTACAAGTTTAAGGCACGCAATCAAAAACTTTTCCTTTCTTTGCGTGCTTTGCGCCTTTGCGGGAAATTCCTTTTCACAGAATAATGTATTCAACCAGGATTCGATTGACTTTTTACCGCTCAGAATCTCGCTTCAAGAAGCTATCCGGTCTGGTAGCATCGAACAAAAACGCGACGCACTTTTTCAAATTAGAAATCTCAAATCCGAAGAACCATCCCGCATCGCCATTCCCGCATTAAATGATAAATCTGAAATTGTTCGCGCCACCGCCGCATCTTCCGTTATTTTTCTTCCTAAAGATGAAGCATTAAGCACGTTGCTTCCACTTCTGACGGATAAAAAGGAACTCGTCAGGCGTGAAACGGCTTATGCACTTGGCAAAGTCGGAAGTGCAAGCGCCGTCACTCCACTTTTGAAGATTTTGCAAAAAGACAAAATTTTAGAAGTCCGCGCCGCAACCGCCGTTGCGCTCGGTGAAATCGGCGATGCTTCGGCGGTGAGCGAACTCATAAAAATTTTACAAAGAAAACCTGCGACAAAAGAAGAATTTCTTCGTCGAAGCGCGGCGCGTTCAATTGGTCAAATTGCGCAAATAATTCAAACGAATGAAATAAAAGTTCTCACGCCTGAAAATTTTTTGCCTGACAAGTACAACTCAATTGAGAAAGCGAAATATCCAAAGTTTGTTGAAACTTTCCCTGTTTTTCGTGACGCAACAAATGTTTTGATTCAGACTTTGCAAAACTCGAAAGAATTTGATGACGTAAGACGTGAAGTGGCATTCGCATTGGGTGCAATCGGCGATGCATCAGCAATTCCCGTCTTGCAGGTGAATCTCAATGCAAAAGATTATTATCTGGCGAAAATTTGCGCCGAAGCACTGGAGAAAATAGACTTACGCCAAACATTATTAAAAAAATAGTAAACAAAAAAGCTTCATTCAAACAATTCTCTTTACTCTATTTTCTTTTTTTATCAGTATTCTGTTTTAATAAAAATATGCAAGCAATACACGCTAAGAAAAAATTTGCTCAAGAAAAAGATTTGGAATCTTTTTATCTTTCAGTGCGCAAATACACCGAAGAAATCTGCGCGCCGCTCGAAATTGAAGATTACATTCCGCAGCCTTCCGTTGATGTTTCGCCGCCGAAATGGAACATTGCTCACACAACCTGGTTTTTTGAGGAAATGATTTTAAAGCGGTTTGCGGCGGGTTACAAAGAATTTGACCCTAATTTCGGCTTTCTTTTCAATAGTTATTACAATTCAATCGGGGAGCGCACCGTGCGCAATAATCGCGGCGATTTGAGCCGTCCGACCGTGAAGGAAGTTTATCAATATCGAAAATATGTTGACGAAAAAATGAGCGAATTTCTCAGACAGGATTTGTCAGAAGAAGTCCGCGAATTAATTATACTGGGTCTTCATCACGAACAGCAGCATCAGGAACTGCTGATTACCGATTTGAAATTTACGCTCAGCTGCAATCCGCTTTTCCCGGTTTACAATACAGAAAATATAATATGTGAAAAAGGTGAAGCCCAAACTGCTCACAAAGACGAACATATTTCCGTACCGGCAGGAATTTATGAGATTGGATTTCAAGGCGAAGACTTTTATTTCGATAACGAACTCGGACGACACAAAGTTTATCTGCACGATTTTGAGATAGGCAATCAGCTTGTAAATAACGCTGAATTTTTGGAATTTATCGAAGACGGCGGTTACGAAAACTTTCGGTTCTGGCATGCGGAAGGCTGGGATTGGGTTAATCAGAATCAGATAAAAAGCCCGCTTTACTGGCACAAAAAAGATGGCGCATGGTTTCATTTTACCCTTGGCGGCTTGCGAAAACTAAATCCTGAAAAGGCAGTTTCCCACGTTTCGTTTTACGAAGCGGCAGCGTTTGCCGAATGGAAAGGCGCGCGTCTTCCGACAGAATTTGAATGGGAAACGGCAAGTGATCAATTTGATTGGGGCTTTCGCTGGGAATGGACGGCAAGCGCGTATCTGCCGTATCCGAATTTCACAAAACCGGCAGGCGCGGTCGGCGAATACAACGGTAAATTTATGGTTAATCAGATGGTTTTGCGCGGCGCAAGCGTAGCGACTTCGCCCGGGCACAGCCGCAAGACGTATCGAAACTTTTTTCATCCGCCGCTTCGCTGGCAATTTACGGGAATTCGTCTAGCCAAATAATGCAAAGCTCCAGCGCAACAATACAAAGCACTTTTGCCGAAGACGTGCGGCGGGGTTTGTCCGCGACACCGAAGTTTCTTTCGTCAAAATATTTCTATGACGATGAAGGCAGCCGTTTGTTTCAGGAAATTATGAAGCTGCCCGAGTATTACCCGACGCGGGCTGAGAATGAAATCTTTTCTACTCAAACCGACGAAATTTTTTCTTTTTTTGCAGCTGATGGTGAATCTTTTGATTTAATCGAACTCGGTGCGGGCGACGGCACGAAAACTTCTCTGCTGGTTGATTATTTTATCAAACAAAAAGCGCAATTCACTTATGTTCCGATTGATATTTCAAGTGAAGCGTTAGAATTTTTAACCGACAAATTCTCCGTTCAGTTTCCAAATCTTTCGATCCGAACCGAACAAGGCGATTATTTTCGCACGCTCGAAACTTTTAAAATTAAATCAAATAAAAGAAAGGTAATTTTATTTCTCGGTTCAAATATCGGAAATTTCAGCCAAACTCAGGCAGAGGAATTTTTTCGCCAATTGCGGGCAGTAATGAACGAGGACGACGTATTATTTATCGGTTTTGATTTACAAAAAAATCCACACACGATTCTCCGGGCTTACGATGACGCTGAAGGAGTTACCGCCGCGTTTAATCTCAATCTTCTAACGCGCATCAATCGTGAGCTGGGCGCCGATTTTAACACGGAAAACTTCCTGCACTACGCCAGTTACCATCCGACTGACGGTGCGGCGCGTTCGTTTCTCGTCAGCCGAAAAAATCAAACAGTTTTCGTTGATTCATTAAGTAAAAATTTTGAGTTTACCATTTGGGAACCAATCTTTATGGAAATTTCGCAAAAATATAGTCTCGCAATGATTGATGCGTTAGCCCATTCAAGCGGTTTTCGAGTTGAAAAAAATCTGTTCGACAGTAAAAAGTTTTATGCAAATTCAGTCTGGAAACCTGTATAAATACCGATGAATTTCACCATTCTACGTTTCGATTCGATAGATTCAACCAATTTGGAAGCAATCAGACAAGCCCATCTGGGAGCGGACGAAGGCGTGTGCGTTGTTGCAAGACAACAAACCTCCGGGCGCGGAAGGCACGGCAGAACCTGGGTTTCAGCAAAAGATGCGGGAATCTATTTTAGTTTAATTCTGAGACCGAAAATCGAAACAAAGTTTTTGCCGCTGATTACATTGACGAGCGCGGTTGCCGTTTTTGAAACTCTTCAAGAATTCGACTTAAATCCCGACATCAAATGGGTTAATGACATTCATATTAACGGAAAAAAGATTTGCGGAATCCTGGCGGAAACGGCTGAAACGAACAAAGGTTTAGCTATTATTGTCGGCATCGGAATAAATTTGAAACAGGCAAACTTTTCGCCTGAATTAAATGAAAGCGCAACTTCCATCGAATCGGAAACACAAAAACCGGCTGACGCCGATTCTGTACTGCAAACTTTGACCTGCTATCTGTCAAAATATTGCGCTATACTATACGGAGAAAACGGGACAACCCAAATTTTAGAAGAATGGGCAAAAAGGTCGTCCTATTTCTTTGGAAAAAAAGTGCGGGCAGTGTTAGCAAATGAGACAATTCTCGGCACGACCTGCGGACTAGAAGATAATGGCGCGCTGCGAGTTAAAACTAAAATCGGCGAGCTAAGAATTATTCAGGCAGGTGACGTTGAAATGGTCAGAAAAATTTAACTACAGATAATGTATTAACTCCAAAAATTCACGCGAATGAAATACGAATTGAACTTTGAGGTTCAAAAGTGTAACTTCTATATAAGCATTTTATAAGGAATTTTATGAATAATGAATTTGATTTAGAACCCGAAGGTTTGGAATTTGAAGATTTCAATGAAGACTTCGACGAAGATTTTGAGGATTTCGACGATTTTGACGAATTTGAACCGGAAGAAGTAGTGATGCGAACAGCCGTCTTATCAAAAAACAATATGGTGGCTTTGTTGTGCGTGAAAACAGCTGAAAAAGGCGGCGCGATTTGCCGCGTCGATCCGCGCGAAGTCAATCCGTCCGTCCAGATTTATGACGACCCTGAAAAAGCGATTGCCTGGTTTACAAAAAGTCTCCGCACAAGCAAAAAGAACGGCTGGCTGGTCGTCTATGACGGCTTGCCTTTGCAAGGGTAAAAGCTGGGAAATTCAAAGGGTGAAAAAGTAAGGCAATGGTTTGTCGCTTTTTCGCTTTTCTACTTTTTCACTTTTTCACTTTTTCGCTATGCTCCTCGTCATTGACATCGGCAATATAAACACCTCACTCGGCGTTTATCAGCAGGACAGCTTAACTGCTCACTGGCGTATGAACACAGTGCGCGATCGCACGGTTGATGAAGTCGGCGTATTAGCGCGGCAGATGTTTTCGCTCGCCGAAATTGATTACCGAAAGATTTCCGCTGTCGTTGTCGCCTCAGTCGTCCCACCGCTCAATTTTACATTTCAAAAAATGTCGGAAAACTATTTCGGACAAACGGCAATTTTCGTTGACAGCAAATTAGATTTAGGCTTAAAGATTCTCTACAATCCACCAACCGATGTCGGCGCAGACCGGATCGTGGACGCGGTCGCGGCAATCGCGCGTTACGGAGCGCCGTGTATTGTCGTGGATTTCGGCACGGCAACGACTTTTGACGCAATAAACTCAAGAGGTGAATATCTCGGCGGCGTGATTACGCCCGGTATTACAATTTCCTCTGACGCACTTTTTGCGAGAGCCGCTAAGCTTCCGCGTGTAGAAATAAAAAAGCCTGAAAAGGTTATCGGCGCTTCAACTGTCGGTTCAATTCAGTCCGGTTTGTACTACGGTTACGCCGGTCTCGTTGACGGAATCTTGCGAAGAATGATTGAAGAACTCGGCGAACAAACTCGGGTCGTCGCCACCGGCGGACTCGCGCCGCTGATCTCGCCAGCGTCGGAACTGATAGATACGGTTGATGATACGCTAACGCTCGAAGGTTTGCGCCTTATTTATGAAAAGGTAAAGAATTAGCTACTAATAAACCTGAAACCACCCGAAACTGAAGATGAAAATCGATGCTTTTAACAACCTGAAATTCCGAGTCTACAATGAATTACGATTTAAAACCTTGCCATAAATCCGAAATACAAAAAACAAAATTAAGCCTAAAATCGCGACCGCCAAAATCGCCAAACCTTCTTTTCTAAAGTCAACATTGGTCAAAAGCCAAACGGTTAAAATCAAAGATAAAATTGAAGCGGCAATGCCCAAGGGAGCGAGAAATTCGGCTTTCGGCGCGTTTGTTCGATATCTGAACACGGGCAAAGCCGCGCAAGTCGTGGCATAAACAATCAGGCGTGTGATAGTGCTGATTGTCAAAGCCGTCAGGAATGAACTTTGAATTGTAAAAAAGAGCATCACGACGGCAGTAAGAATGAGTGAAACATACGGCGTTTTATATTTATCGTGAGTTTTCCCCAAAATTTTCGGCAATTCGCCTTGTTCCGCTATTGCAAATGGCATCCGCGAAGCGGTTAAAAACCCGCCGTTTAAGTTTCCGAAAATCGAGACGAGCGCACCGATAGTGATAAACGCCGCGCCGAAACCGCCTAAAAATTTACTGGCAGCATCGGCAAGAGGACGTTCTGAAGTGGCGAGTTCGGGCAAAGTTCCGATTGCCACAACCTGAATCAAAATGTAGAGAACGGCGACGACTCCGAGTGCCGTCAGCAGTGCAAACGGCACGCTGCGCTGCGGGTCGCGGGTTTCGCCCGCCGGAATTGCCGCCGCTTCAAAGCCAACGTAAGCGTAAATTAAAAGCAGTACCGCGCCTGAGAAAGCACCGGTTTCAGGCATAGGAGTAAAATTGAAGTTTTCCGGTTGAATAAAAAACAATCCGACGACGGCAAAAATAATCAGAGGAACAATTTTTCCGACGGTGAAAATATTTGTTAGCATTGCCGATTCGCGTACGCCGAGAAAATTTACCACCGTTAAAATCACTACCACAGCCAGGATTAGTACAATACGCAGCGCGCCCGTGTTTGCGGAGGGGACAAAAAATCCCAGATAGCTCAAAAGCAAATTGCAATTTGCCGCAAAAGTCGTGACGCGCACAATCCAGTAAAGCCAGCCGACTTCAAAACCGACGACCGAGCCGAACGCCTCGCGCGCATAAAGATACATTCCTCCCGTCTCCGTAAATCGACTGCTGACTTCGGCAAAACACAGCACGATAAACGCGACAATCGCCGCGCAGACGACAAAGGCGACGAGGCTGTAACCACCAATCAGAGCCGTAACTTTTGATGGCAGCCCGAAAATTCCCGCACCGATAATCGTGTTGATCGTGATCGCCAGCAAATCCCAACGGCTGATGCCGCGCACCAATTTTGAATCGTTTTCCATTGATTTATACTTCTGATTCTATAAGTTATGAAATTGTCTTAAACTAAAAGTCTTCGGTTTGTAATTTTTTTGCCTTTTGATGACAAAGAAAATCTCTTTGTTTATACTCTGATTAGCAACTTACCGTAAAGACTTGCAAAGGAGTTTTCAATGAAAAAATTATATCTTGCTTTGATTTTAACCCTTTTTGTCTGTTCATCGTTTGTGACCGCAAATGCTCAACTTAAAACAAATGGACTGAAAAACGCGAAATTGTTTACCGAGCGATACGAACCGATTATCTTAAACGATTCGCCCGAATTGCAGGCGCTTCTTGCAAAAGCCGTCGGCGAAACGATTACCGCCTTTCAATCAAAAAATATAAAATCCGAGTATATTGCCGCAACTTTAATTGATTTGCGCGACTCCTCCAATTTGAAAAGCGCCAATTTTCGCGGCAACGAACGAATTTACCCGGCGAGCGTCGTCAAAATGTTTTACATGGGGGCGCTGCACCGATGGCTCGAAGACGGAAAAGTAAAAATGACACCGGAACTCGAACGAGGGTTAAAGGATATGATTGTTGATTCGTCAAACGACGCGACACATTATATTTTGGACGTTTTGACCGAAACTTCGAGCGGAAGCGAGCTGTCGCCAAAAGAATTGCAAGCCTTCGCATACAAACGAAACGCCGTCAATCGTTATTTCGCCTCGCTCGGTTATATAAACATCAACGTCAATCAAAAAACTTACTGCGAAGACGCATACGGACGCGAGCGGCAGTTCCGGGACGGCGGCAAAAATCGGAATATGCTGACCACCAATGCAACGGCGCGACTTCTTGCGGAGATCGCTCTCGGCAAAACTGTAACACCTGCCAGAAGCAAGCAAATGCTTGATTTGATGAAACGTGATTTTAGCGGAAAATCCAATGACGCGGACGACCAAGGGCACGGTTTTACGGCTCTTGCGCTCAATGAATTAAATTTAGAGGGCGCGCGTCTCTGGTCAAAAGCCGGGTGGACGAGCAAAACTCGCCACGATGCCGCATACGTTGAAACACCGGGCGGGTTAAAATTTGTTTTGGTCGTTTTCACGGAAAATATAGCGAACGAACGCGCCGTAATTCCAAGCATTGCAAAAAACATTATGGAAAATCTCGGTAAATTAAAATAATATTTTCTCGATTTTAAAAAATCATATTTATAAAAAATGAAAAAAATCGCACTGGCAATCCACGGCGGCGCGGGAACTATTCTCAAGTCTTCGATGACGCCGGCGCTGGAAAACAAATATCGTAAAAGCCTACAAACCGCTCTCGAAATAGGCTGGGAAATTTTGAAGAACGGCGGCAATTCGCTCGACTCGGTCGAAGCTACAGTCGTTTCGCTTGAAAACGCGCCGCTTTTCAATGCCGGCAAGGGCGCCGTTTTTACGCACGACGAAAAAAATGAAATGGACGCGGCAATTATGGACGGTAAAAACTTGAATGCGGGCGCAATCGCTTTTGTAAGAAATGTCAAAAATCCGATAAAGCTCGCGCGTCTGGTGATGGAAAAAACCGAACATATTTTGCTTGCCGGAATCGGCGCAGGCGAATTTGCGAAACAGATGCGAGTTGAGTTTGAACCAGACGAGTACTTTTTTACCGATTTTCGTTACGAGCAATTTTTGAGCGCGCGCGCCAAAGGAATCGTCGAACTTGACCACGCTCCGGATGAAAATGAAAGTCTCAAGTCTCAAGTCTCAAGTCTCAAGTCTCAAACCAAAAGTCTATCCAATCCAAAATCCAAAATCCAAAATCCAAAATCCAAAATCGGAACGGTCGGCGCGGCAGCTTGTGATTTTTTGGGAAACGTTGCGGCGGCGACTTCAACGGGCGGAATGACCAACAAGAAATTTGGACGGATCGGCGATACGCCAATCATTGGCGCGGGAACTTATGCCGACAACCAAACCTGCGCTGTTTCCTGCACCGGACACGGTGAGTTTTTTATCAAAACAGTCGCTGCATACGATGTTGCCTGCCGTATGAAATACGGAAATTTAACCTTAAATGAAGCGGCAACAGCGACGATTGAAAATCTTCGTGATCTTGGCGGTGAAGGGGGACTCGTTGCCGTCGATGCTTTCGGCAACGTTGCGATGCCCTTTAATTGCGAAGGAATGTACCGCGCATTTATTACTTCAGACGGCGAACCGGTCATTGAAATTTATAAATGTTGAAGGTGATTTTCAGATTGTCAGCTTCGCTGCATCAAATATTTAACCGCTTATCACTTTTGCTCACCTTGCAGCCAAATAAAGATTCTAATCTTTGGCAACGGCAAATTTCGTTTGCCGATTTTGGTCGTTTGTTTTCAACTTTTTACTTTTGCGCCGAAACAGAATGCCGATTCTAATCAGCGAGAGTCTGACAAGTAAATACGTTGACAAAATAAAGACGATAAACCTAAGATGTATTCATAACATCCGAGGTAAAGACTCTCCTCTTATCTCACAAAACTAAACTTTTTAACCGAATTACAAAACCAGGACAATCTATGATGAATTTATATCAAACAATTGCGAGACACTTCTCGGCTGTAACAAAACTATTTTTATTGACGATAATTGTAAGCGTAAGCCTTCAGGCTCAAACGAGCAGCGTTGATTTGTCTTTTAACGCAGTTCCCGAAAAAAATTCGATTGTGACTCCGACAACGAATTTTATACTTCAGCCCGACAACAAAATTATCGTTTTCGGTAATTTTCAACTCGTCAACGGCGTGGTCAGAAGTCGAATCGTGCGTTTCAACGCGGATGGCAGTTTAGACAATTCGTTTGATTGTGCGACCTGCGATTTTAACATTTCAAACGTCTTATCGCAGCCTGACGGGAAAATTGTTGTGTCCGGCTCGACAAACAATAATTTTCCCGTTGTCTATCGCTTAAACGCTGACGGCAGCCGCGATGCGGGTTTTACTTCGCCTTTCACTGCCGTTATGGGTTCCGCGTTTGTCAATGCGATTCAACCGGACGGGAAAATTTTGGTTACCCAAAGCGGTAATATCGGCGGTTTTTCCTACTTTGATCTTTACCGCCTCAATTCGGACGGAACACTTGACACGACTTTTACTAGAGTCAACGTGGGCGGCGGACGGCTGGTTACGACAACTCCTCTAAAAATATTGGTATTGCCGGACGGAAAGATTCTCGTCGCCACCAATACCAGGAGCGCCAGCAATTCTACCGGCGAGCTTCGGCGCTACAACGCGAACGCAACAGTTGACTCGACCTTTGAACCGCCTGTTCTGGTCGGCTCGGGCGGAACTTCGGGTTTTACGAGAAGTTTGATTACTGATTTTGACGTTCAATCTGACGGCAGCATCGTAATTGTCGGCAGTTTCGTGACCGTCAACGGGGTCAGCCGCCAAAACGTTGCCCGACTGCTTCCCAGCGGCAACGTGGATTTGTCATTTAACAGTTCTAATCTCGGTGAACCTAACAGAGTTGAAATTTTGTCGGACGGCAAAGTTTTGGTTAGCACGAGCAACCAATTTTCTCGCTTGAATGCCGACGGAAGTCTGGACAATTCATTCGCTTCGCCGACAAATATCACGCTAATTAACAATTGGACGGTTGATTCGGCGGGAAGAATTGTCTTATCTGGCTCGTTCCTCGAAAACGGCGTAATTGTCAACCGATTTGCGCGGCTCAATCAGGACGGAAGCGTCGAGAGTTCTTTTACGGTAAATTTCGGATTCGTCGGTTCAGTAACGGCAATCGCCGCGCAGTCTGACGGCAAAGTGATATTTGCCGGAGATTTCAATCGCGTCAACGGCGTGCCGCGCGTTTCAATTGCGCGTGTCAATGCCGACGGCAGCCTTGATACGACATTCAATCCGGGAACGGGATTCAACGGCACAATATCGAAGATAGTCGTTCAATCCGATGGGAAAATTTTAGTCGGCGGAGATATTTTTAGTTATAACGGCACGCCGCGTCGGGGTATCGCTCGTCTTAATGCGGACGGCAGTTTGGATACGAATTTCAATCCTATTACTCCATCCAATACATTTTTAACGGTTAATACGATTGCTTTGCAGTCGGACGATAAAATTCTTATCGGCGGAACTTTTGGCAGCGTTAACGGGCAAACGCGCACCAGCATTGCCCGGCTTAATGCGGACGGCAGTTTAGACACAAGTTTCAATCCGACATTCGGAAATGCGACGATTAGAAGTATCGTCGTGCAATCGGACGGTAAAATTATGGTCGGCGGCTTTTTCAGCGGCGTGAACGGGTTTAGCCGCACAAATTTGGTTCGGCTGAACGCAGACGGAAGTCTCGACAGTTCTTTCAACACGGGAAACATTTCAGAGGTTCGTCAAATCGAAGTTCAAACGGACGGAAGATATTTAATTTTAACCAACACAATCGTTCGGTTGAACAACAACGGCGCGACGGACTCAACTTTCGTTTCGCCGACTTTTAACGACACACTTAATCAATTTCTCGTGCAGCCCGACGGAAGCATTTTAGTCGGCGGAAGGTTTACCGCTATCAATAACGTTTCGCGCTCAAACATTGCGCGGCTTCAACCGAACGGAGCTTTAGACATCGGTTTCTTACCAAGCGGCGCGAACGGCGCGGTCAGAACGATTGTCAGGCAATCGGACGGACAAATTTTAGTCGGCGGTGATTTTTCAATTATCGGAGGCGTAACCCGATTGAGCATCGCCCGCTTAAACGTCAGTCCGGTTCGCGCACCGTTCACGCCGTTTGATTTTGACGGCGACGGACGCGCCGATGTTGCTGTCTTCCGACCTTCAAACGGCTTCTGGTACGAACTGCGCAGCCAGAATAATTCCTTTTTTGCGATGCAGTTCGGGCAAGCCGCAGACCGCATCGCGCCTGCTGATTACGACGGCGACGGGCGTACCGATGTCGCAGTCTTTCGCGATGTCGTGCCCGGCGCAGGCAACTCGGCTTATTTTTACATCACCAACAGTTCTGACAATTCGTTTCGTCCCGTGCAGTTCGGCGCAACCGGCGACGTTCCGGTGTCAGGGGATTGGGACGCGGACGGGCGAGCTGATTTGGCTGTTTATCGAGATGGCACTTTAACTGGCGGACAAAGCTTGTTTTTATACCGCCCGACATCGCAACCGGGCGTTGATTTCCGCGCAATCGCGTGGGGCGGTGCAAGTGACAAACCGCTGGTCGGAGATTTCGACGGTGACCGCAAATTGGACGCGGCAGTCTTTCGTTCGTCAAATGCGACGTGGTACATTTTAAGGTCGTCAAACAATCAAGTGATTCAGCAGCCGTTTGGATTATCAACCGATATTCCGACACCGGCAGATTTCGACGGCGACGGCATAACGAATATCGCAGTGTTCCGCCCGTCGAACGGAACGTGGTACACCTCGACGAATCCGGCGACAAACTTTGGAGCGGTGCAGTTTGGGGCAAACGGCGATTTGCCGGTTCCGGCGGATTACGACGGCGACGGACGAGCGGATGTCGCGGTGTTCCGATCGTCAAACGGTTCGTGGTACATGCTGCGCTCTCGCGAAGGATTCACAGGCGTACAGTTTGGCAGCAGCGAAGATCGACCGATTCCGAATGCGTTTATCCGTTAAGATACGGATGAATAATTATCAAAAGAAGAAAAAAGGGCTTGGTTATCAATATGACAAGCCCTTTTTTATAAAGACAAACTTCGATCTTATCATTGTCGTTGGCAACGGTACGGCTGCTCTGGCGCAATTGATGAACTCTTTTCCATCTCTCTTTTCCAAAGTGATAAGCGGTCAGGTAAAAAAATATCTTGACACGGGTTAAATAAAAGAGTAAAAGTTTGACGTTAGTTATTTAAAACATTTAAGGAGAAAGAGATGGCAACTTCAAAAACAAACAAACCTTCTTCAAAATCATCAACTATAAACAAAAAATCTGCGCCGGCTAAAAGTTCTGTCCCAACAACTAAAAAATCAACTTCATCAAAATCGGCTACCGCCACAAATTCAAAAAAATCTTCAGCCGCAGCAAAAACAGGAATTGATAAGAAAACTACGGCAAGCAAAAGCACCGGTTCTTCTGCTAAAAAAACAACAAGTTCTACCAAGAAAAGCGGCGGTTCCAATAAAAAGTCACCGGCAAGAAGTTCATCTAAACCAGGTATTCTGAGTAAAGTAGCAGGTGCGGTTACCGAAATTGTTAAAGGAGCTGCGGTTAGCGCGGTAGCAGGTGCTGTGACGGGTGCAATTGAAGCCGGCGGCGAAGTTATCGGCGGCGGTCAAGAAACCAAAACGGCGAGCAAAAAAAGCGCTTCTAAAAGTAAAACTACTCCGGCTAAAGGCAAAACTGCCGCTAAAAAAACTCCGGTTAAAAGTAAAACTGCTTCGGTAAAAGTATCCGCTAAAAGCAGCAAGTAAATTTGTTGTCCTGTTTTTTCAAAAACTAATCCAAATTAAAGATTAAAATATTTTAATTTGGATTAGTTTTTTTTCTTAAACTAAAAAATTTAATTCGTTTTCCAGGTTCAAATACAAATTGTTTTGTCAGAAAGGCGATCCGTCCTCGTCGTCATCTTCATTATCATCAAATACAATCCGACGTTTGATTTTCGGCTGTTTTTCTTCGCGTAAATCTTCGGCTTTAATGACATTCAAAACCGGATTACCGTTTTCGTCTTTGAGCAAAACTTCGATGCGCCGCTCGGCTTGATTTAAGCGTTCCTGACATTCGCGTGAAAGTTTTACGCCGTCTTCAAAAAGTTTGAGGCTTTCTTCCAGTGACAAATCTCCGTCTTCGAGCTTGCGCACGATTTTTTCAAGTTCCTGGAGAGAAGTTTCAAAAGTTTGCTTTTTTTCAGCCATAAATTATTTAAAAACGCCTTCAACTTCCTTTAACAAATCGCCGAGATTCTTGATCCCGAGATTTTCACCGGCTTTATTAATTCCGTTGTTTTTTGCCAGAACAATCAACTGCTGACCGATTTTCTCCGCCACGCGGCGTGACAATTCTTCGTCTTTGATGCCGACGACCCGCCATTTATCACCGTTAGGTTTTAAGATTAATTCAAGCGGACGGTCTTGCAATTTGCTTTTAATAAAAGACTTATCGCCTTCCTGCACAACGTCCAAAACTCTTCCTGCACCAAACGCGATCGCCCAAAATGGAACATTTTCAAATTTTTTGGTTTTATCACGGATTAAACCCGGAATTTCCGCTCTCGCACGTTCTTTTATTGCAGGCATAATCGGTGCGGCGACCTGAGCAACTCTGGCAATTGTCTGCGGCGGAACATTGCGTCCGTAAAGCTCAATTGCTTTGTCGGTTATTTGCGGAACAAAATCCTCGATAACGGCATTCGTATCAACCAAATCATCAATTGCCGCCTGGTCATCGCGCCGTGCCGCATCAACCAGAAGGGCAAGCGAATACTGCGGAGTTTTTTTTAGATTTTGCCAATAGAAATAGCTGCCAATGGCTGTGATTGCGAAAACAAACAAAATTACAACACTTAATACTTTCAGAATTTTTACGAATACGCTTTGTTTTTTCGGCTGCTGATACTCACCGAATTGCGGTGTCAATACACCGGAGTTGACGGCGTTTGCTTTTTGTTCATTAAAATCTACCACAAATTTCGACATCGTTTTTTAGTTTAAAGGCGTGAATACGCAAAACAAAAGCTATAAAATCTACTTCAATTTTTTGAAATCGCATTTATATTCGTCAATATTTATTGGTGTTATCAAAATTTCTGCGGCTCTGCATTAAATTTTTCCGTTACTTTTCTACCAATTTAACTTCCGCTTCTATTCTGCCACGCGACAGGCGAATTTTCACCCGCTCGTTTTGCTTTATCTTTTCCGCATCGCGCAAAATTTTCCCCTCTTGCGTTTGAACAATCGAAAAACCTCTTTTCAAAACTGACAATGGCGAAAGCGCGTCGAGCGATGCCATTTCGATTTTCAACCGTTCGTTCTTTTTGTAGGCGACATCTTTGATGGCGGAAATCTGTTTTTGTTCGAGTAGCGCCAGCCGGATTTTCTTTTCGTTGAGCTTTGAAGCAAGTTTCAGCGGCGACAGACGATTGGTCAGTGTCTCTAAAACTTGCTTTTCGATTTTTAATTTGTCGAGCGCGGCATCGCGGAGTTGAGCCTCGAAATCTTCAACTTCATAACGCAAATCTTTTACATCGAGGGGAAATTCGGTAAAAACAGGCGATAACGCGAATTCCTGCAAATCGGAACGTAAGCGCAGAAGTTTATAATCAATGAATTGAAATAAATCCTGAACTTTTTGAGTGATAAATGCTCCAATTTGATATTCACTTTCGGCAACAATTTCGGCGGCGGCGGAAGGTGTCGGCGCGCGCCGGTCGGAAACAAAATCGGCAATCGTAAAATCAATTTCGTGTCCGACGGCGGAAATTATCGGAATCTCTGAGAGGCGAATCGCTCGCGCCACTCTCTCTTCGTTAAATGCCCACAAATCTTCTGAAGAACCGCCGCCGCGCCCGACAATCAGAACATCTATTTTGTCGTCTGTTTCTGCTCCCGCGTTAAACCTGTTGGCTGATTCAATCGCCTTTGTAATTTCTTCGCCCGCCGTTTCGCCCTGCACACGCGTCGGAATCAAAACAATATTGACGGTGCGTGTGCGGCGCGATAAAACATTTAGAATATCGTGAAAAGCCGCTCCGTTCGGTGAAGTTACCACGCCGATTCTTCTGGGGAAAAAAGGCAGTTCTCGTTTTAATTCCTCGCTAAACAAACCTTCGCGAGCGAGTTTTATCTTGATTTGTTCAAAAGCTACTTTGAGCGCGCCCTCGCCGACCGGTTCGAGCGATTCGACGAGCATTTGATACTCGCCTTTCGGCTCGTAAACGCTGAGTTTTCCGCGGACGCGAACCTGCAGTCCATCAAACGGTTGAAACCGGATTCTTAAATTATTTCTGACATAACACGCCGCTTTGAGTTGCGAATCGCCGTCGTGCAGCGTGAAATACCAATGACCGGAATTCGCTGCGACAAAATTGACAATTTCCGCTTCGACCCAAACAGACCTAAAGCGTTTTTCAAGTTCGCCCTTAACCTGTTCATTGAGCTCAGAAATTGTTAGCGGTCGGCTTTCCTGTTCATCAAAAAGGGATTGTAAAAGTGGGGATTTCATACGGCAAATCAGAAGGCAGATTGTTCTTTTTTGTGGGCTTTTAGCGAATCAGGAATTTTCCTTATTTTAATTCTGATTTTTCAGGCGGTTTAACCTCTGTAACTGAACCGAGTTTAACAAATGAATTTTCCCTTTTAACTTTCACCTTCAAACGTGGTGAAACACCATTTCCCTTTATTTCGGCTGTTTCCGAGCGAAATGTTAAGGTATAAGCCGTGCGAAGTTGGAGGACAATATCGTCGTAAGCCTTTTGCAAATCTCCGATTTGCGTTACCGGATAATAAACGCCTCCCGAAACCTGGGCTAATTTTTCGCCTTCGCTTTCCGCTTTTGAAGTTAAAGCCAAATATCTGCTTCGTAGTGGGTCAATCGTTTTGTTCGCGTCGTTGATTGCCGATGCGGCAATTAAACCTGAGGGAACATAAAGCGGATAAATGAGCGCGCCGCTTTCCTGAATAGAGCCGAGAAGCGCGTCAAACGGTAGAAATGAACGGTTGTCATCGCCGTCTGAAAGAACAACAATCGCTGTGCGTTCTCCTTTCAGAGGTCGCAGAGTTTCCGCCAGAGTATAAGCCAGAGAATCATAAAATGCTGTTCCGCCGCCCGCATCAAATGTGTCGAGACTTTGGGAAAGCCTGGTTTTATTCGTCGTAAATTTCGATAAAACCTTGATGTCTTCATTAAAAATTATAATCGAGATTTTATCGTTTGGATTTACCGTATTGACAAAATTTCTGGCAGTTTTGCGCAGATAGTCAACGTAATTATCAACGCTTCCCGACACATCGAGCAGCAGAACCAAATTAAACGGCGCCGTTGTCGGTTCAACCGATAAAACCTCGCGCGTCTGCCCGGCTTCGGAAACTTCAAAATCATTTTTGCTCAAATCTGCGATGGCGCGGTTGTTAATATCCGTAACTTTGACGAGAACCTTTTTTATCTGCGAATTTGCCAAAGACTGCGATTTCTTTGTTTCTGTCAGCAAGGGCGTCGCTCTGCGCGGCGGCAAGGTTGCAGCATATTCACCGAAATACTTTGGGCTGGCGCGCCTGATTGCTTCGGTTAAAAGCGAATCGCCGCTTCTGACGATGGCTTTTGCCGCTTCCGTCAGCGGTCTCTCGCGCAAATCCGACGGAACTTCGTTCGGGTTGACGTTGAGCAGAATAATCCCGCGCTCGGTAGTAAAATTTAATTTAACGGCATTTGGTTTTGGGTCTTTAGGCTTTGATTTTTGTTTTTTGTCGTTTGATTTGTTTACATTTGATTTGTCGTCAGTTGGTACTTCAGTGTCATCCAAATTTTTCGGTTCGTCTTCACTTTTTACTTTATCCTTTTTACTCTTTCCGTCTTCAATGATTTTGCCGTTCAGCACGAACTTTCCGCCTGCCTTTTCTTTGACTTTTTCGAGCTCGAGATCGCTCAAAAATCTTGGACGCGAAGCTGTCCAGGCAAAATCATATTTCAAATTATCGAGTGGAACATCAGCCGCAATTGTACCTGTATCCGTTTTTACTTCAGCATTTTCCACGTCGCCGGAAACGAAAACTTCCCCTTTGGAAGTTTCAATCCGCACTTTGAGACGCGCCGGAATTTTTAAGGTCAAATCAATTGTCGATTTCGGATTTTTCGGATTGACTTGAACGTCGAGCCGCGAAATTTCAGTGATAATCGTTAAATCACTTTCGCCGGCGTTGTTTGCCGTGAGAAATACCTTGCCTTTTTTATCTTCAGCTTCGGCTTTAGC
>MWVX01000082.1_pt1 | contig 26582 bp, 16 predicted proteins | sample 1047311 | NCBI WGS metagenome assembly MWVX01 (sample SAMN06349984, study PRJNA376086) | soil metagenome | isolation source: MtG-4 sample Antarctic (ecotone) soil | place: Antarctica | collected 2015-01-13 | reverse complement strand
TCTCTACGTGGAGTCTTTTCTTAGGTCTAAATTAGGTCAAATTCAAATTTATAAGTGGATTAATGGAGCAACAAATCTTCACGTAGCAACAAATGCTCTTGAAGAAATAACAATCCCGATTCCGGAGGATTATGCAGTAAGAACTAAAGTAATAAGGGATGAAAGAAAGGAAATTGAAGACTATCAGAGAAAAATAGCAGGGATTCGTGGCTATGAAAATGATTACTATGACATGTTAATAGATGGACGTTTTGAGTCAAATTGACCAATGTTCAAGATCATCCGCCTATGTATAATGAGTATTCAGTTGGTTGGAAGGAATCAGAGTTGCCCATGCGGAAGTGGTAAAAAGTATAAACACTGTCACGAAAAATAACACAGCCTAATAAAAAAGCCTCCTGTGTTACATGAAAACCACAGGAGGCGTACTTAACAACCAGCCTAAAGATAGGTTAATTTTTCTACTTTTGTCCTAAGTTGTATATAGTTGCCTTAATTTTTAACAGAAAGTATATTGATACCAAAAAGGCAATTATTGCCACGAAAATGAAGAGTAAACTTTCATTTTTTTCCGCATTAAAATATTTGACTACCTGTTCCATAATTAGTTCAAATTTAAAAAAAGATAAAAGAGTTAGAGCCTGTGTAAGAACCAAATTGCTTTTCTCCAAAACTGAAGTTGAAATACGATTGGGAGGTGTTCTGTTTGCTATAGGTACGCCAAATTACTGTTAGGCACAGTTGTTCTTCTTTCGATGTCGTTTAACTCTTTTGAATAAATTTTTCGAAAACATCAGAAAAGTCAACTCGCCAAGTGCTTCAGAATATTGAAATTCCAAATAAGCTGCAAGGCCTTGCAGCCACCGTTTGCTTTCAATTGCTCGCCTCGCAGCAAGAACCAGTTGCAGTAAAGGTATTCTCCATGACAGTGCTGGCAAACATTACTAAAGTTGAACCTGACTTAAAAGATGAATTACGTGTTTTAATAAATGAGCAGATGGAGCTTGAAAGTGCAGCGTTCAAATCAAGAGGAAATAGGATTTTAAAGATGTTAGAAAATCAATAATGATTTGTGATTTGTAAATGAAAGATTTACTTTAAAATGTTTTTGCCTATTTAACAATATAAAACAGCCATTACTCAGGGGCACTCTTTCTGGATTTTTTAGCAATGGTATCTGCAGGTTGTATCTCTGGCTTTACAGTCGCACTATCCGCAACAGATTCAGATCTTTTTTTTGCAATATTATCTTTAATAACTTGCTTCTTTCCTAATTTTCGCGTTTTAGGTACAGCTATGGCTTTCTCTTTATAATAATTTTTGAAAGGATCGTACTTGATTTGCATCTTTCCATTTGCTCCATCAACAGCTCTCAGAAAAATGCTCGGTCCCAGGTTCACATCAGTACCGATATTTTCAGGCTTAAAATCCGTGTCTCTCTTTTTCAAATTACTAAGTGGTATCTGTATGCTTATGTCGGTGCCACTCTTAAATCCATAAACCCCTTGTACAAACAACGTAAGCACACTCGATTGAATTTCCATGCGCGATAATTCAAGTTGTTGCCCTTGCACGGAGAGGTTTCCTTTTATCTGTGCAAATTCTATGTTGTTGAAATCTCTATCTTTAAATATAAACTTTGAAATTTCATCAAGTGAAGTGAAGTTTAAGAGTGCACCTTTTTTAAGGTTAATCTGAATGTTTCCCTTCATTGTTGAGGGATCAATGGAATAATCTTTTTTTAACTGGGCAGAAAAATTGACGGAAGTGCTGAGCACGCCTTTTACATCTTCATGGGTTACGGCCTTTTGTTGAAAGTTATCGAATGAATAAAACAGGCTGCTTACATCGGCATTTGATATGGATGCGGTAATGTTTATCTGGTAAGGTGCCCTTTGTAAGCTGGTAATGCCGCCGTTTAGTGAAAAAATGCCGCCTGAGGTTTTCATATTTACATTGTTAAACCGTACAAAATCACCTGAAAGTGAAACAATCCCTTTTACATCGGTGGCTTTAAAACGCTGAGATTTAACAACACCTGCTGTCAGGCTTATTTCAGCAGCAGTATTGTCGATAATCTGATTTACTACTCTTGTGATATTTTTTTGGGCAGCTTTTTTTTCTGATGCCGACTTCTCCCCGGTTGCAGCACCACCTTTACTTGATTTAAAGTAATCAAGGTTTAGCGAGGGCGCACTTACATTAAGCGCGGCGACAAGATTATAGTTGGGAAGAAACAAAAAGGGTACAAACCTCTGAACGGTGCCTGAAATTTCAACCGGGTTCTTATTGATTTCACCACTTAAGTTTTCTACCGTTAGCATCGTATCATTGAAATAAAAATTCGTATTTACGTTAGTAAAATGGAAGTCACGTGGTATATAACTTACCTCACCATTATATACAGATAGCTTTCCATTAATTTTTGCGAGCAGCTTTTGATTAATTGTATCGATGTAATTTACCAGCCTGCCGTTGTACTCGAAAGATACTGCAATGCTCCCTCCGCCAAAAGTTAACAAGCTGCTATCCACTAATTCATTTGCGTCTTTCAGCGTCATGTTCACCTTGGCATCCATAAATAAAGCGGGCTCAAGAAGATCGGTAATAATCATTCTTGCATGCAAAGGGATGCCAGCAAGTTTAGCATTGAAATGAGGCAATACGATTCTTGAGTTGTGATCATCATTTCTTTTCAGGCGATCTATATGGTTGGTGAACATCCCTAACATATTTATATCGGTAAAGGATCGGGTTTTCATATTCACTGTGTTTTCATCGGATTTGAAATAAAGATCTACCTCAGGCTTGGTGCCAGGAGCAATCAATCCGTCAATAAAAATAGCTGCCATAAAGGGAGATTCGAATGAAAAATCAGCCAGCTTTGCCGCAATGCTTTGGGTAACAATGGTACGTACTTCAGCCATCTTAATAGCACGGGTATATAGTTCTAAATGCATGTGTGGCTTTTCGTGAAAGGTTATATCTCCTTTTAAATAGACGTTATTATTGTAAACTTTAAGGTTAGAGGGGAAAATGATCAGTGCTTTCGTGTTTTCGTTATAACCAACACTCATATTAATATCTACATTGTTATCCGTTAGATAACTTCCTTTCTCATGGTTAAATTCAAGACCATCAAAATGAACTTTACCCTTAATCGTGGCATCGATTACAGGCAGATTGCCTTTTAATTTAGCGGTTGCATTTATAAACTGAAATTTAAACCATTTATTCATGGAAGAATCTACCATGCTGAATTTTACATCATGAAGAATGATTTTATTTATAGTGGTAATCATGGATGAGGAATCTGTTTCCTCTTTGCGTTTTTTTCTTAATATATCATAGCTCAGGTAGCCATTCTTCAATATTAACATTGAAATTGTTGCATTCTGAATCGTGATGGTTTTTAAATTTATTTCGCCACGCAACAACTTCATGACATCTATTTCCAGAAAAATTTTGCCTGCCCTGAATAATTCTTCCTTGTGAAAGGGGTAAAGCGTATCCCTAACGAAGGCATCAGTGAGAGTTAAAGAAATACTTGGAAACCGATTGAAGATTGTATAGTTCAAATCTTTAATGAGAAAGGTTCCGTGTATCCTTTCATTAATATCTTCGTTGATGTTAGCAAGTATTTCCTTTTTATAAAGTTGCGCAAGAACATATGCTCCACAAAACAATACTATAAGCATTGCCAGGCTGATTAAGAAAATTTTACCGACACGACGGTTGATTTTTTTGTTCACAGATTCTTAGGCTTACGAGATATAGAGAGGAAATATAAAATACAGTAAGCTAAATAACAACTAAAATGACGAATAATAGATGTTATCTACTGGATTACTATACTGGGGAAGGCCATAAGACTTAAATAAAACCCGGGTCAGGATTCTGAGAACTTAGGTAGTTTTAATGGTATATTGGCTTTTGAAATAGCCTCCCATCCCCCATAAATATTTTTAATACGCTGATAACCCTTACGTTTCAGCAATGAGGCGGCAATCATAGATCTGTAACCCGACAAGCAGTGGACGTAAATATTCTCATCCTTACTTTTAACTTTTATAAGCTGATCTTCAAGTTCCTGAAGCACCACGTTTATGGCACCATCTACATGACCTGCTTCGTATTCGTTTTGTTTTCTAACATCAACAATTCGTATATCATCGTGAATATAATCAAGCCCTAACTCGTCTGCATCGATAGAGATTACCATATCAAAAGTTTTACCTGACTCCCTCCATGATTCAAAGCCATTGCTGAGATAACCAATTACGTTATCATATCCTACACGCGCCATTCTAATAACAGCCTCCTTTTCTTTGCCCGGATCACTAACGATCAGAATGGGTTCGTCCATTTTTAACAACGTACCGACCCACTCAGCGAAGCGGCCATTCATACCCAAAAATATTGAACCCGGAATAAAGCCTTTTTCAAATGCATCCTGATGGCGGGTGTCAACCACTATTGCCCCCTGCTTCACTTCAATTTCAAATTCATCAGGCGACAGAGCCTTCATACTTCTGATGAGCACATCATCAAGAGATGCATAACCCCTTTGATTTATTTGTGAGTTTAGAGAAAAATATGGCGGTGGCTTTGACAGACCCATGGTAACTGTTTTAATAAATTCATCCCGCAATAAGTCCTGAAGTGCATAATTGAGCTTTTTTTGCTCGCCAATGGTAGTCCATGTTTCCGTACCCAGATTTTTGCCGCAAGCCGAACCAGGTCCATGGGCAGGGTACACGATTACATCATCAGGCAATAACTTTAGTTTCTGAAGAGAATCATATAATCTTCCTGCCAGTTCTTCTTTTGAGATGTCTGCCCCAAACAGATCGGGACGGCCCACATCACCGACGAACAATGTGTCGCCGGTAAAAATGCAATGCGGCAAACCCTCTTCATTATAAAGCAGGTAGCAGGTAGATTCTGGGGTGTGCCCAGGAGTATGAAGCACCTCCATCTGCACACCACCTATAGAAAATCGTTGTTTATCAGACGCAACGATAACGGGATAGCTGGTTATTGTTTCAGGTCCATAAACAATGGGGGCATTTGTCTTGCTGGCAAGATCAAGATGGCCTGAAACAAAGTCTGCATGAAAGTGGGTTTCAAATATATATTTTATGGGTGCACCCTTCTTTTCAGCAATATCAATGTATGATTGATAGTCACGAAGAGGGTCAATTACTACACTTTCTCCATTAGATTCAATGAAGTAAGCAGCTTCTGATAAGCAATTGGTATACAGTTGCTCTACGGTCATCGGAAATTCTCACGTGTTAATGGCAAATATTCTTGCCACAAAGATATTACTTTTTGGTTTCGAACTTTTTGATAGTCGCCATCAACTGTTTTATATTAGAGTAGTAGACGGAATAAAATATTTTCTTCCCATCACGACGGAACTTCACTAATTCAGCATTCCGCAGTATCTTAAGGTGCTGCGAGGTAATAGATTGCTCCAATTTCAATGCACGGTAAATTTTGTTTACGTTAATTTCCCCATGCTTATCAATAAAAGCGAGAATTGATAAACGAAGCGGATGGGCAAGTGCCTTGATCCTGCCCAACCCTTTTTTAGCTAATGAATAATCGAGCATTAATGTTTCAGCCATTTTTTGTACATTTTTGATTTCACACTACAACAAAAAAACTGATAAATAGTTTAACTGATTCTTTTTTATTCTATAATGACGTAGATGACTGATGAGAAAGCATTTTCAACCTTGTATTGAAAGAAAAATGAAAAGCCGGTTATGCAACCGACTTTTCTTTTAGGCACATTACAAAATCAATTAGCAAGTTCTTCTACCAAATCAGCGAGTTCAGATATTCTATTGTGATTAAGGGTATAGTAGATAAATTTTCCGTCGCGGTCTGTCTTAACAACATTTGCATTTCGTAGAATAGCCAAATGCTGCGAAGCAACCGACTGTTCAAGCCTCAGCTTCACGTAAATTTCTGTTACAGTCATTTTCACATTATCCTCCAATAATCTAATAATGGATTGACGAAGTTTATGATTAACCGCACGTAAGACGCCGGCAGCCTTTTTTAGGGCAGCATAATCAATGCGTATGGATATTTTAGAACTTCCATTCTTAGAGACAAGGGTGAGTTCAGGAGCAGCTATTTTCGGCATGTTTTAAAATTTTAGTTGAGGAAAATATGGCAAAATCATATGATTATCAAATTCAATGCCGAAGGGGTTACAAGATTTGCGGGTCAATTTTCAAGATTTGGAAGTACAAGCAGCAGTAGGCTATTTCTGGAATACAAAAAGCCATATTATAATATATACAAAACATACTTAGTTCATTGCATCCCCTTAAAAAGGAGCGGGATGTTTCTGGCTTATGTAAGCGGGCTTTATATAATTAGGCTCAAATGAAACCGGATCACAAAATATTTTATCCTGCAATTTCTTTTCAGATAGCTTTAGCATCCATCTAGCTGAAGGCCTCGTAAGTGTATCGTATATAAGGTTTTCGCTGTTAAGAATGTTTCTGCATTTTTCAACACCGTTGCCGCCCAGCAGCACCCTTTTTTTTTGAAGTTCAACATCAAGGAAACTTGGATTGAGAACAAGGTGTGTTGAGGGCCTTAGCATTATTCCTTCCCATCCGAAAATTCCATAATAAATCTCATTCCTTCTGGAATCAATCGTTGGGCAATAGAAAAATTCGTCAGACAAATGGCGAAGGTATAGTCCATAAGCGAGCGCTTGCAATGAATCAACAGCAATCAGAGGTTTGGACAACGCAAAGCATAAACCTTTTGCCGTGGCTGCCCCAATTCTAAGACCTGTATAAGAACCGGGCCCAGCACTCAACGCAATAGCATCTAAGCTATGCAGATTGATTTGATGTCGTTTAGCCAATTCATCAATCAATACGGTAAGAATTGCTGCATGATTGGCATTTTCTATTACCTCTTCAAAGCCAAGGATTTCTCCGCAATGGCTAAATGCCACAGAACAGCAGGCAGAAGAGGTCTCCAGGTTTAGAATCATTCAGGATCGATAAAATGGTTTGACAACTGTGTGAGCTACCCTGCATTTTTATCAGTCTTTCCTAACTGTCAAGTTCAAAATATTACATGCAATTCGCTGTTCATATCGCCGCGCTTTACAATTACCGTGGCCTTATCACCTTTGTTAAAACCAGCAAGGGCTTTCATATAGGTCATAATATCAGCAACCGGGAATTCACCGATTGAAAGTATAATGTCGCCTTTTTTTATGCCCGCTAAAGAAGCAGGGTTCCCTTCACTAACTCCGTCTACACGCAGCCCCACCCCGTCGAAAAGGTAATCTGGTATAATACCAAGCCTTACTTTAAACTGTGGTATATCACCCCCGTCACTTTCTTTTGTTTTTGAATAAGGAAGTGTTCCCTTCACATCTAATACCATGATGATAGAGTCAATTAATCGAATAATTTTGGCCTCAGCAGTATAATTTATTTTATCTGCATCGTCACTGGGCTTATGATAGTCCTGGTGCGTTCCCGTGAAAAAATTAAGTACCGGAATGTTCGCATAATAAAATGAAGTATGGTCAGTTGGCCCCGTCCCGTTTTCACTCAGTTTGAATTTTAGGTCATCATAATTTAGGGTAGAAATAAATTTAAATTCATCAGGTGAAGTTCCGAGTCCGCTTATTTCAACCCCTTTTTCCGGATCATACCTGCCAATCATATCCATATTCAACATATAGTTAATTTTACTGGTATCGTAAGTGGCATGTTCTACCCAGTACTTTGAGCCGATGAGTCCGAGTTCTTCACCGGAAAAGTTGATAAAGAGAAAATTATTTTTTTCCCTGATATTATTCTTTTTTAGACGCCGGGCGATTTCAATAACTGCGGCGGTTCCGCTTGCGTTATCATCAGCACCATTATGAATGGCTGCTTCGCCACGGTATAAGGAATTGCCGAAGTCGCCGTAACCAAGGTGATCGAAGTGTGCGCCAATCACTACCGTTGAAAGCGCTCCATTATCAAGAAATGCAGCGATGTTGTGGCCGGTAAGCGCAACTTTTTCAAGATGAGTTGTAATTACGGAGCTATTGAATTCTTTCCTTAACACAGTTTTAAGAACATCATATTTAACAAAGATTACCGGAATGTCAGAAGATGGAGTATTTATATCGAGGTTAGCTTTTAGATCCTCCGCATTTGTAAGGCTATTGGTAAAGATTACAGCTGCCGCACCTTTGTTTTTCGCATTTTCAATCTTCTTATGAATGTCAGCGTATGCCGCATAACCTGAATGAGGATCATCTCCATCCGGCGTGCTACACTCCATGAGATATATATTGCCTTTTAATATGGGAGAGAAATTTTTATAGCTGTCATATTCAAGTTCGGGTGCTACAATGCCGAATCCCACATCTGTAATTTTGCCTTTCACTGATTTGTTAGCTGAAATATTCACCGGATAATAGTCCTCATTCAATTTAAGATGTGCGCCATTTATTGTCAGTTCATTTTTGCCAGTCAGCTTTCTGCCATAAGTAAATGTAAACGGCTGTAAAAATCCATCTTCACCCTTAGCTCCAAGCTCAATAGTTCTGTATTGTTTGATAATATATTTATATGCTTTTTTTTCTCCCTTGGAACCAGTATTTCTTCCTTTTAGCTTATCTGCGGCGAGGTAGTTAACATGTTTTCTGAGATTTTTTATCAGCAGCGAATCTGTCGGATCTGCTGTTATGTTTTTTACCCAGATCAGAAGGAAGACCGTAAATAGCAGGAGTATTTTCTTCATTTAAGATTTTGATTTAAAAAAAAGGGCTGTCAACTTCAAAGTTAACGGCCCCTATAATAAATTAATAAGAGATTTTATCTTGATGCGGTGAGGCTTTTAGAATATTCTTGAGGGCTATTCAACACCTCTATTGCTTTCAACACTACCGGATCACTTTTTAAAGAGGATTCAAGGCGGCCGTTTTGATAATAATAGCGACTTACTATTTCCTCTGCCAGCAACCCTTTAATTTGAATGCTGTTTTTAATTAAATCTTTTTGCTTGTCGTGAATCATTTGCCCCTGCAGTGCGGTAAATTGATCGCTTACTGCACCCCAGTAATCCTCTTTTTCAGCTGTCTCCTTGAAATCCCTGAGCTTCTCTTCGGTTTTTGTTATATAATCATATTCTTTATCACTCAGGTAATTAATAAAAGCTTCGTATTCTGCATCATTGATTGAAAATTCTTTTGGATCAGGGAGAGTTTCATGATTCATCCGGTATTGGGTACTATAGTCGAAGATCAAATTTTTTTCTATTAGGCTGATGGTAATCGGTGCCAGCTTTTCTGCCTCAAGAGGGAAATCCGGGTCAACGCCGCCACCGTCATATACTGTTCGGCCGTTTTTAGTTTTGAATGCAGTCTTTAAAGAGTCGGCAATTTTTCCTACGCTGCCATCTTCATTACGCTGGGCATAATCAATTGCCTGAATGCAGCGACCGCTCGGCGTAAAATAATGAGCGGTCGTAACCTTAAGCTGCGTGCCATAACTTAATTGACGCGTGGTTTGCACCAATCCTTTACCGAATGTTTTCTGTCCGATTACCACGCCCCTGTCGTAATCCTGTACAGTTCCAGAAACTATTTCCGAAGCTGATGCTGAACCACTGTTGATAAGGATGGCAAGGGGAATTTTTGTATCAATGGCTCCGTCAAGAGCATAAAATACCTTGTCCCATTCCTTTACCTTACCACGGGTGCTTACAATTTCATTACCCTTATCAATAAAAATATTAGAAACATTTACTGCTTCATTCAATAATCCTCCGGGATTTCCCCGCAGGTCGAAGACAATTCCTTTCAATTGATTTTCACTCTCCAACTGCTGCAAGGCTTTCTTCACCTCCTGTCCGCAACCTTCGGTAAACTGAGTCAACCTTATATAGCCAATGTCTGTGTTCAGCATTCCGTAATAGGGCACACTGCTAATCTTTATCTCTTCACGCACAAGAGTTTTTAGGGTCGGATTTTTTTCACCTGATCGCAGAATAAGAAGCTTTACATCGGTTCCGGGAGTACCCTTCAGTATTTTACTTACATCATCGGTATTTTTCCCTGTGGTAGATTTTCCATCAACTTCCAGAATGACATCGCCGGCGCGCAGACCGTTTTTATCTGCAGGATAGTTTTGGTATGGTTCAGTAATTACAACATTGTCACCTGCCTTCCCGATCAATGCCCCAATGCCACCATATTTTCCTGTGGTTTGAAAACGATAGCCTTCCATATCAGCTTCTGAAATATAATTGGTGTATGGATCAAGCGATTCAAGCATGGCATCAATACCTGTGCGCATGAACTTTGCAGGTTCCACATCCTCTACATAATAAGAATTCACCTCTTTATATAGGGTAGCAAAAATGTCCAAATTCTTTGATATCTCGAAATAGTTGTCCTTAACTGCTGCAATGGGAATGAGTGCTGCGAGTGATATGGCCACCAACAATAATGGCCGTTTAAGATTCTTCAACATTTGCTGTCAGAATTTAATTAAGTAGATATATAAACCGTTTAAAAAAAACGATGAATGCTAAGAGAAACGAAATTAGATTAAAATTATTTATTCTGTTAAATCAGTTTGTCGATTAAACATATGGATTTGTCGAAAGATTGACGATGGGTCGATATCGTTATTTCTTCTTCCGAATAAAACATTCAATTGCAGAACTAATTCATGGCACCGGATCATGGCCATGTCTGCCTAAGGGATGACAGGTGGCAATTCTTCGTATGGCCATCCACCCCCCCTTCAATGGACCATGTTTTTTTATTGCACCCACTGCATATTCTGAACAGGTAGGAGTAAAACGACAAGAGGAACTAATCCATGGAGATATCACCTGCTGATAAAGCCTGATAAGTAAAATGAAAAAGTTACTGAATATTTTTCCTGACAACTTCATTGCTCTCAATAAACATTTTCAATATCAAAATAATTTTTGACTGAATTAGCTCAAACGGTTCAACTTTTTTTGCGGTATAAATAAATGCTATCAATAGACCTTGGTTCGTGCTGTTTAAAAACCCATATAATAAATGCTTATTTAGCCTGTATGCTTCTCTTGTCAGTCTTTTTACCCGGTTGCGGTCTACGGCGCGGGGAAATATTTTGGCAGGCACGGATATCATGAGCTGTGCCGGAGCCGGTGATTGTAAATGTTTATAAAGATATTGAATTTTGAAAGGGGCTACAAAAAAAAACGCACCCCTGTGAAACAGTTCGTCTATTAATTTCTTACGACAGAGGCGATCTTGCTTTGGAAAGGTAAATTTAGGGGAGATGATATTGGAACTCACCGAATGACAGAATGTTCACCGTGCAATAGTTTTTGCAACACGATCGCCTGGTGTAACACTCATTTGAGGCTTTTTTCATCAGAAACCGTCAGTTTTTTCCGGCCCTGCCTTCTGCGGCTACTCAGCACCGCGCGGCCATCCTTCGATTTCATACGCTCACGAAATCCATGCTTGTTTTTTCGCTTTGTAGTGGACGGTTGATAGGTTCTTTTCATGATTCGCTTAATTTAAAACCGGTCAAAGATAAAGGTTAATTATTCGCTTTTCAGGATTGCAATCAGTAGTGCATTGCCTTAGGCATTCATAGAAATTAAAAATTCCTCATTTGATTTGGTGCCTCTCATGCGGTCAAGTAGAAACTTCATAGCTTCCTCACTCGTCATATCTGCCAAATGATTGCGTAATATCCACATACGCTGCAACATTTCACGGTCTAGCAACAAATCTTCCCGGCGTGTGCTTGAGCCAGTAACATCCACAGCAGGGAAAATGCGTTTGTTTGAAAGCTTTCTGTCAAGCTGGAGTTCCATGTTTCCTGTTCCTTTAAATTCTTCAAAGATCACTTCATCCATTTTTGAACCGGTATCAATGAGAGCCGTGGCCAATATAGTGAGTGATCCGCCATGCTCAATGTTTCGAGCAGCACCGAAAAATTGCTTTGGCTTATGTAATGCATTGGCCTCTACGCCACCCGATAATACTTTCCCCGATGCGGGCGAAACGGTGTTATGAGCCCGTGCGAGCCGTGTGATAGAATCGAGAAGGATGACGACGTCGTTGCCACATTCCACCATACGTTTGGCCTTTTCGAGAACGATGGAAGCTACTTTGACATGTTTCTCAGCGGGCTCATCGAAAGTTGAAGCAACTACCTCGGCACGAACACTTCGCTCCATGTCTGTTACCTCCTCCGGTCGTTCATCCACAAGCAACACGATGAGGTAAACTTCAGGATGATTTTTCGCGATAGAATTGGCCACAGCTTTAAGCAGCATCGTCTTCCCGGTTTTAGGCTGAGCCACAATCAATCCCCGCTGGCCCTTTCCTATAGGAGTAAATAAGTCAATGATCCTCGTAGAATAATCATTCGATTCCATAAAGAGATCGAGCTTTTCGTCCGGAAAAAGAGGGGTGAGATAATCGAAAGGCACGCGATCACGGATCTCTTCAGGCTTTTTCCCGTTAATAGAGGCCACCTTCAACAGAGCAAAATATTTTTCTCCCTCTTTCGGTGGTCGAACGGAACCTGTAACGGTATCGCCTGTTTTTATTCCGAAGAGCTTTATTTGCGATGGAGAAACATAAATATCGTCTGGTGAGGAGAGATAATTATAATCGGACGACCTAAGAAAACCGTAGCCATCGCTCATTATTTCCAGAACACCTTCTCCTTCAACCATTCCATCCAGGTCAACATTAAAGGCCACCTCCTTTCGAAAAGGAAGACGTTGAAACTGTCCGTTTTTCTCGTAGCGTATGGCATCTTCTGTTTTGTCCTCAGAAATTACAGATTGTTCCTGGAGAGAAGTTTGTGGAACCTCTTGTTCACCTGTTTCTTCAACTTGCCGTTCTGCCTTTGGTTCAATTTCTGGCATTGCTTCCGGCTCACGGAAGTTTTCATTAACAGAAGAAGCATGCACTTCTTCAGGTGCCACTGCGGTTTCTTCAACAGGGGCAGAAATTTTTCGACGACGAACCTTAGGTTTGCTATCGTCAGCAACTGGTTTAGAAAGCTCGGGCGCAATGGCCTGTTTATCCAGAATTTTATATATAAGTTCCTGCTTTACAAGCTTCTGATGATTTTCAATTTTCAGATTTTCAGCAATGTCTTTGAGTTCTGGAACGAGCATCTCGTTCAATTGCAGAATGTCGTACATAAAAATGGTGGTTCAATAGTGTTAAGACTTTGAATGCAGCGGTCTGCATTATTTGCAGGAGAGTATACCTGATCCTGGTAATGAATTAATTATGAAACGGATTATTTGGCTTTATAAATTGAATCCCGAAAAAGGAATAGTATTCGGCAAATGTATATAAAGAAACGTAAACAACAAATTTCAATCTTACTTAGGCTCTACACAAAATAAAAGGATGATAACTAAACGGCTGTAAAAATTACTTTAAGGAAGTCTAACCTAAATCACATTAATATTCTTGAATATTTGTTATGGAAAAACTGTTGAGGGCTTCTTAATAATATAAATTTGCTGCACATTAAAGCAGGACGCTTGAAACAATATACGCATATTTTTTTTGACCTCGATGAAACATTGTGGGATTTTAAAAGCAATTCGGGAGAGACTATTGCAGAGGTGTGTCAGTTGTATGATTTTGAGAGCAGGGGAGTTGACAGTGTATTGTTCTGTGAAAGGTATCATTACCATAATAGTATCTTCTGGGATCTGTTCAGGAAAGGAATGATCGCCAGAGAAGAGTTACGGCTTGTTCGTTTTACTTCCGTCCTTAATGAATTCGAATTAACAGATATGGATCTTGCTAAAAGCATGGCGGAGTCTTATCTTAAAATCCTTCCAACAAAAACAAAATTATATGACGATGTGCATGATGTTCTTACGTACCTGCAGGCCAAATATTCCTTACACATTATTACAAACGGATTTGAAGAAGTGCAGGCGATGAAGCTGCGCAACTCAGGAATAACTGCTTATTTCAAATATGTGATTTCTTCAGAGATGGCAGGAACCCAGAAACCGAACAGAGAAATTTTCAAGTACGCTTTCAGTTTAGCAAATGCAACTGTAATAGACAGCATTTTTATCGGGGACAGTATAGATGCTGATATTCAAGGAGCTAAATCGGTGGGGATGGACCATGTGCTCTTTAATCCGGATAAAATACAACATGCTGAAACAGTTACTCATGAAATTCATGCGCTCAGAGAACTTAAATATTTCCTCTAGTATAATGACAGGGTCAGCCAATATACTCATGATCAGCTTAATTATCAGCTTAGGATTTATCTGCATCCGTAGTAAACAATAATTATTTTCGCTTTTATTAGATTTAGATGTCTGAAGAATGAAACCGAATATAAGCTTGTTATTTTACAAATACATCCTCATTCAGGGGGCCAAAGAATTTGCAGCTTGCCATCTCAATTTCTGTAAATCCATCGGCATAAAAGGCCGTATCATAATAGCAGAAGAGGGAATTAACGGCACAGTTTCAGGCACACTTGAACAGTGTGAGCAATATATGAACCTGCTACATTCTGATAACCGGTTTACTGATCTTCAGTTTAAGGTGCAGGGGGTTGATAAACTCGCCATTTCCAGAATTTTCGTACGGTATAAAAAAGAGATTGTTAACTTTAATCAACCTCATGTGGATGTGTGGAAACAGGCAGGTAAATACCTGGAACCTTCAGAGTTCATACATGAAAAAGATACAGGAGATGCAGTGCTGCTTGATGTTCGAAATAAAGTTGAGTGGGAGGTTGGGCAATTTAAAAACGCAGTGACTCTTCCCATGGATCATTTTAGAGATCTCCCCACTTTTCTCCCGCAAATAGAAAGATACAGGGATCAAAAGATCATCGCTTATTGCACCGGTGGCATCCGGTGTGAAAAGGCCACGGCATTTCTGTTGCAGAATGGATTTAAGAATGTCTATCACCTTCATGGTGGCATATTAGAATATGCAAAGCACACCGGAGGTAAGGATTTTGATGGTAAGTGTTATGTTTTTGATGAGCGTCTGGTAGTGGATGTGAACGAAGTAAACCCTACCGTGATATCAAAATGTTTTCGCTGTGGGGTTTCGTCAACAAGGCTAATTAACTGTTCAAACCCCGAATGCAACAACCACATTGTGATGTGTGATGAATGTGGATGGAAATACAATGGAGCTTGCAGTGACGAATGCTCCTCGCATCCACGTAACAGGTCCTATGTTGGAACAGGGTACTATGTAAAAGGTAAAGCATCTGCATGGTGATTTTCTTTTTAAGCCCTGTCACTAAGTTCTCTCCGTTATTTTTTCTAATTTAGCGCAAAAAATACAACAGGATCAATGAAGAAGACTTTACTTATTATTTTATCTGTTCTTTTTTTCAAGGCTGTGTTATCACAAACAGTCGTAGATAGTGTAAATGCCCAATATCGTAATGGCCAAACCTTTATTAAGTGGAATGTGATCCCGGAAGACATTGGTTTCTATTATACATATTCCTTCGATCATCCGATAACAAACAGTAACATTGACAGCGCAAAATATGTAGGGCGAGTGCCGCATGATTTCTCATTAAATTATTTTTTAACCCTCGGCACGCAAGGGATGGACACTACTAAGCCAGAGCGATATTTGGTAATTAATCGGGATCCATTGGACTCGTTAGATGTAAATCATTGTGTTTTTGTTGCAACCTGTTCCAAGAATAAAACAGTCTATTATGCTGTTACATCTGATTCCTTAGGCTTAGATGGCACCCTGGTAGAAAATAGGTATATTATACCTGGAAAAAATTCTACTACAACAGGCGTTTCCGAAATTGTAGCTCAGATAGAACCGGTTTTGCAGATAGACAACCTGCCCGTGCTTATAGATAGTACCTTGTCCTATGATGCTTACACCGTTTTTGGTGGAAATGTAAAGACAGAGTATACACCTGAAATGACCAATGAGGGATGCCTGTCTTTCAATTTCGGAATAGTGCCAGATGAAAATTTGGCGGGTGCGAATGCAGTTACTTTCTTTTTTTATGGGGGTGGTGGAAATTCCTATGAAAATGTGAGCGGCCTGCATATTGACGGACTCTGGCAGATTTCTATGGAGGATGTGATTCCAAACTTTAACTGGGATTCAATTTCCGGAGAAAATACTAAATGGCTCGGCTATAATGAGAACATAGATATATATAGTGTAAATGAAGATACCCCGCCCCCAACTACTGGAGTCGTTAAAGGGTATACCATCCATAGATTGGCCTGGACACGCAATTGGTTGGTACGAAGATTTCCTGAAGATATAGATTCAACCCGAATATCTGTTTTTGGCACCTCCAATGGCACCATTGGTGCTCTGGCCTTAAGCTATTATTATCCGGAATGGATTTCTGCCTGCGATATAGTGAACACCAAAGTGAATGCACAATATTTAAATGACGATAATCCCCTTTGCAAGTGGAACGAAAATGGTTCTTCTCGTGAACATGCTGATATCTTTCTTGGTACTCTTGAAAGTAATCTGCCATCAGATTTACCAAAAATTAATGGTGAAGGCAACTATTCAATGTGGGAATGGGCCAATTTCAATAATCTTCTTCGGGATAATAAATATCGTTCTTTGCCCTTCGTTTATCTTACTTCCGGGAAGGAGGATATTGTTACTTGCTGGGAAGAAAAAATAGAATATTATAATTCAATAAATGCCTATAGGTCTGGTGGACGGTATGCCTGGGATCTGCGACAACATAAAATTGGCCATAAATCTATTAAGGACAACCCCTTTTCAACCCTGGCAAGATATAGTACCCGAACTTCCTATCCGGCTTTTTCCAATTGTTCAATGAATCAAGATCCGGGGGATACACACAATCCTAATCCTCCCTATTATGACGGTGACACTGTTGGCTCAATCAATGGTGTAATGGAGTTTGTTGACAGTACAATTTTTGAATATTCGGAAGGTTGGCAAACGCTTGTACATACAAAGCAATGGAAGCTTACCGATGGCACCCTGTGGCCGTTAGGAGGGCTACCCCCGTACGTAAGAGTGGATATAACTCCACGCCGCCTGCAAGAATTTATTAACCTTCCTTCAGGCTCTATAATTTGTATGGAGAATTGGGAGGGCAGTGTTCTAAAACAGTCGAGAAGCATGGTCTATCATCCTGGAAGTTCTGAGAAAGGGTTGATTACCTTCAGAAAGGCAAGGATTAGGCAAGAAGCTGAAGGGGGTAATCTTATTAAGATATACAAATGCGGAGGACCACAGGTTACATCATCCCCATTAATATCGTTAAAGTCCGCAATTGACAATGTCTACCCCAACCCAACCTCGGGAAACATCACCATAGAAGTTTCGATGGTTCATCATGCAAATGTTATAATCTTCATCGAGAACCTCTTTGGAGCGAGAGTAATGCAACTTCATCAAGGACTTCTCGCAGAAGGAGATCATCAGGTGTCAGTGGATATGTCAGATCTATTAGCAGGTATGTATATAATTACCGTAAATGCTGGCGGCTTGAGAACTTCTTATAAAATAATTAAAGAATAATAAACCCATCATAAGTTTTCATCAATTGGCCCTTTAGCCCGATGTTTTTTCATGGATTCTGATAGTTTCCCGACCATTTTTCGGAACAGATTACAAGAAGATTCTGGAATAAAAAGGATATGATATATTCTAAAAATTTATTAATTTGACGACCAGAATTATTAATTTGATCAGAAGTTGTGCTGAATAATCAATTGGATCAGTTGTTTTATTACCAAATTATCCGAAAGTAATACAGGCTGCTTTCCACGATAACCTGAAAAAGTTATTCTCCATAATATTGTCTGATTCGAATAATTCAAATGTTGAGGTGACATCATCAATTCGTCCAAAAACATTCCAGCATGTTTTATTAAAGCATAAGTTAAAAGTGATATTCCATGATGTATATTTCCGTTAGCCACACCCTAAAATCCTGGATACACCTCTCATTGCTATTAGTTAGCCTTCAGTGTGCCGCACTCTGTACGCTTCCTGCGCCATCTTCCTTCAAACCCCTAGTCTCAGCTAGCTGTCAAATCACAGTAAAATGGAATACAGTGCCGGGTGCAGTCTCGTACCACCTTAAATATCAAGAAACCCCGGGCAGCAATTGGATGCAGGTAAATATTGGGGGTTTTGCAACCACGTTCACTGTTACAGGACTGCAACCCGAAACCAGCTATCAAGTGAAAATAGCTTCGGTCTGTGCAAATGGCGATGAGGGTACATATACCCCAGCGCTAACCGTAAAAACTGTCAAATGCACCACCCCTATCAATGTTCAAGCTAATACGATATCGGCAAATTCTGCTGCCATATCATGGGCAGCTGTATGTGATGAGGAGAGCTTCGCAATATATTATCGTGAGTCGGGAGCATCAGGTTGGATTATTATTCCTAATATTAATACAAGTCAATATGCTTTAACGGGCCTGCTGCCTAATACTTTGTACCAGCTGAAGGTTACTGCAAAATGTACCAGTAAATCACCCTTCTCCTCACCGATTTTCTTCACCACATTGGCTTCCGCTTCATCATCAACCGGCAAAAATGTTTTGTTAATAATTTTAGATGATGCACGGTTTGATACTTATATGGCTAATGGCGGACCATCCTTTTTTCTCGATTCTAATATATCACGCATTGCCACAGAAGGAGCTAACTTCAAACAAAGTTTTGCTGCTCTCTCCCTGTGCGCACCAAGTCGCGCATCTATAGTAACAGGTCTTTACCCTCACATACACGGGGTAACATATAACCCTCCCACAGATGTTCCTATAGACACAATAACAGCCATCACCTTGCCTGAAATACTTCAGGATCATGGATATTATACAGGTCTGGTAGGCAAATGGCATGTATCAAAACATCCACAGCCGGGGTATGATTACTGGCTTGAAACACATCATAACACCTATATGAATAGTCAATATAATTTTAATGGAGTTACGAAAAATATTCCTGGTCATTCCACAAATGTTCTTTCAGATAGCGCTATTGGATTTCTGCATAAAGTGCCGTCAGGAAAGCCATTTTTTTTATGGCTAGCATATAGTGCCCCTCATACGCCGTTCGTTCCACGTCCACAGGATGATGGGCTATTCAACGATGAGACCATGCCATTCCCTGATAATTTTGAACCTTATTCAGAGAATTATCCTGAATTTCTATACGACTGCCATGGAAAGGATGGAGCTGATTTTATAATCGATTTCTATGAGGGATATTATGAGTTGCTGAATGGTGTAAATGAAACAATGGGAAAGATATTAGATGAATTGACAAATATGGATCTGATAGACAGCACGCTGATAATTTTTATGAGCGATAACGGCTATCTTATCGGGGAGCATCAATTACTTGAAAAAGAACTTGTTTATGAGGAATCTATCCGCATTCCTATTTTCATGCGTTATCCCGCTCTCATTCCAGCCGGCACTAAAGTTCAGAACCAACTTGCAATGAATATTGACATAGCCCCAACCATTCTCGACTTTGCCGGTATTAATAATTCTTTCGGAATGCAGGGAATTTCTCTTCTTAAGATGCTGGCTCACACGGTGGGTAGAAAAGAGCTTTTGTACGAATTCTTTAATAAAGATTGTGTTCCTGATATCCGGAGTGTTCGTTCCCTTGAATATAAATATATAAAATACAACTGCTCAGATCTTACCGAGGAATTTTTCAATCTTAGCGATGATCCTGAAGAAAATATTAACCAGATAAACAATCCTGACTATGCCTCATTGATTCAGCAATATCGCAATAAACTTATTTACTTACGCAACTTCTATCAAGACTCATTATGGGATTCTGTGTACCAATGTAGCTTATCGAATCCCCAACGGTTGATTGATGAGGAAAGTGACCACACAGCGTTTATGGATGTTTATCCCAGCCCGGCAGCTAACTCATGTACAATTCATTTCATCTCTTCCGAAGAGGCAGCTACCTCATTACATATCGTGGATGCATTAGGAAATACTGTCTATGCTGAAAACGCTGAAGGTGTAGTAACTGAGTTTATTAAAACTATTACAACTGCTAACTTACCAAGTGGCCCTTATGTTGCTGTGGTTCAGCATGGCGATAAGACTTTTAGGCATATGTTTATTATTGGCAGTTAAATTAATCACCATGTTCCGATGCTAACTAATCTTCGTTAATTTGTAAAAAGCAATGATAGTACTCTCTGTAAAGAATAACTTCTTGGCTTTGTTTAACATAGGTATCATTAAATTATTAAGACTAAACTAAATTGATCTGTGAGAAACGTTACATTCTTGTTGCTTCTTCTTTTGCTTACCTCTCTGATACAGGCTCAGCCAGCGCAAAAAAACCTGCTCACAACCTTTCATCACAAGGGATTTTTAGAAAACAAAGGGCAAATAACTGATCCCCTTGGAGAGCCAAACAATAAGATAAAGTATCTGTACAGCGAGGGAACATTTAATCTTGCGCTGAATGAAAAAGGGTTCAGTTATGAGCTTTTTCATATAGTACCTGCAGAAGCTGCAATAGATGAATCAGGCTACAGCCGCGGAGCAGATGAGGTCGCTCCTGCCGGCCACCTCACTTCTTCTTCGCGCATTGATGTAGAGCTTGAAGGCGCAAATCCAAGGTCGAAAATAGTTTCTGCTCATTCAACAGGTGCATATTATAACTTTTATTATGGCACCCCATCCGAAAATCGGGTTGAGCATGTAAATGCCTTTAATTCGGTTATATACCAGGATATTTATCCCGGTATTGACCTCGTTTTTACAGCTTCCGATGAGAAATTGAAGGTGCCTTTGCATTATGATTTCATTGTTCACCCCGGCGCCGATGCAAACCAAATTCAACTAAAATACAGTGGAGCATCAACTATGGAAGTAAAGCCTGACGGCATCCTGCATTTCACAACCAACTCCGGCTATGTTAAAGAAGGTAAACCTGTTTCTTTTTTAGAAGGAACAAAACAAGGTATTTCATCTTCATATCGCCTCATCAACAATATTGTGAGTTATAATATCGCAGATTATGATCGCACCGAAACACTGGTGATAGATCCCACTTTAATATGGGGAACCTATTTTGGAGGAGAAGATGTAGAGGAAGTAGCGCATATACACATAGATTCTAAGAGCCAGTCCTTGATTACAGGAAATACGCTCAGTTCCACCAATATTGCAACCACCGGAGCTTACCAGACTATTTACGGGGGCGATCCGGCAGATCTATATATCGCTAAATTCGATACAAACGGAATGCTGACATGGGCCTCTTATTTTGGAGGTACAAAAAAAGATTTTTCCTACGGCGTTACTTCTGATCCTCTTGATAATGTGGTTATTATTGGTAAATCGGAAAGTGACGGCTTGGCTACTATCGGCCAAACTTCCCGCAATGGAATAGGCGACGCCATCATTGCGAAGTTCACGCCTGAAGGAATATTTCAATGGAGTACCTACAAAGGTGGGCAGGAGGATGACCACTTTAGAAATTGTATAGCCGATGATCTTGGTAATATTTATTTGGCCGGTTATACCGAGAGTTCATCAGACATTGCTACGGCTGATGCTTTTCAAACAATTTACGCAGGAGAAGGTGATTGCATGGTGGCAAAATACAGCCCAGAAGGAAATTTATTGTGGTGCACATACCTGGGAGCCTTAGGCCAAGATCGGTTTCATGCCGTAAATCTCGATCTTTTCGGCCATGTGCTTACCCAAGGCACTACAGGAAGCACATATGGTATTACTACTGTGGGTGTACATCAGGAAGTCTATGGAGGTGGGGAAGAGGATGTTTTGCTTGCTGTATTTGATACCAGCGGCCAGCGCATCTGGAGCAGTTATTATGGCGGCGAGTACTCAGATAGAGGCAGAGGAGTTGAATCTGATAGTATGGGAAATATTTACATCGGAGGCCTTACTGAAAGTGAAATAGGGATAGCCACGCTAGGTGCTCACCAGGAACAATGGACAGAGGGATATTACAATGGAAATGTGCGCGCTGAAGATGGCTACCTTGCTAAATTTACTCCTGATGGTCAGCTAACGTGGGGTACGTATTATGGGGGGGAAGGATATGATCGCATATGGGGCATTTGCCTTGACCCCTACAGCAAATTTATATACACTGCCGGCGGTACCCAGAGTGAAGATTCAGTTGCTACATCGGGTGCTTGGCAGCCAATTATAGGCGGGGGAACAGATGGCTTTTTTGCCAAGTGGGACTACGATGGAAATCTTATCTGGGGAAGCTATCTTGGTGCAAATTCAGAAGAACACCTCGAAGATATAGATGTAGATTCTGCTGGATTTATCTACCTGCTGGGTGAAACAGATAAAAATCGAATTCCAGTTACTGTCGGAGTTCATCAAATTGAAAGCAATGGATCAGATGAAGCAACCCTGCATAAGTTTTATGCGGGACTGGAATGCTTCGACTATAATGAACCCAATGACAGTTTCGGAAGTGCCATATTAATCACTTCCTGGCTTCCCTCTGATTCATTAATATTCGGCTACTCGGGAAACATTGTAAACAGCAATGATCAGGATTGGTTTCAAATAGAAGTAACGATTGATCAGCCTGACCTTATGTTCGCCCTATCTGCATTAACACAGAACTACAGTCTGAACCTTTTCAATGCACAGCAGATGTTGCTTGCCACTTCTTCTCAATTTGGAACCCTGGATACGCTTATTGCCAATAATCTTCTGGCAGGAACTTATTATATTTCCATAGCACATGATTCCGCATCATACGATTCAGTCAACTGTTATATACTAAAAGCGTTTAAGAGTGCGACAGATTTTGCTACTCAAGCTGATAATGGAATTTCTTCAAACGGGACATCGCAGTTTATCACTATATTTCCCAATCCAGCCTCTGAAGTACTTTCTTTTTCACTAATGCCCTCTCTTTCCAGTAATGCCACCTTGGTGGTTTATGACCTGCTGGGGAGAATAAAGAAGTCTGAGATGATCCATCTAAAACAGGGATATCAAATTATTGACCTGCAGATACAGGATCTACCTTCCGGCATCTATAACATAGTTGTTAAAAGCAACAGCAATACCTGGAAAGCAACCTTTATCCGATAAACAAAAAATATAAATATTTAATAAAAGATAGTCTGAACGTCATGTATAGTGAAGGGCTTTCATTACTTTTAATAGATTAAAATAAAATAGTTGTTTAAATTTCAAAATTATGAGAATCATCTCCTGTATAATTTTTTCATTAATAATGGCTTCTACGTTAGAAGCACAAACAGTTTCTGACCTCCAGCTTAATCATGATTATTTTATTGAAAACAGAGGCCAGATAACTGATCAACATGGCTTGGTTAATTCTAACGTGAAATTTATTTATGCTGATGAGCTATTTAACCTCCAATTAAAACCCATGGGGTTTAGCTACGAGCTTTTTGAAGTTAGAAGGGAGGAGACCTCGTATGAATCCGGCCAGGCAATGTCATCTGGTTATAATCTCGAAAATATTTCACATCCAGAACAGCAACTTCGCTCGCATCGTATTGATGTTAATTTCATCGGTGCCAATCCCTCAGTTGAAATATTTGCCAAGAATTCATCCCGAACCTATTTTAACTATTATACTTCGGAAGCTTCTGATGTTACTTTAGTACCTGGTTATCATCAAATCCTATATAAAAATATTTATCCTGGCATTGATGTGGTGTTTTCAGCTAAAGGTGGAGATTCAGTTAAATATGAATGGATGGTTCATCCCGGAGCAGATCCCTCTAAAATTAAATTACAATATTCCGGTGCAACTGCGATTGTTGAATCAGAAAACGGGGGCTACCAGATAATTACTCCCAATGGTAGGATTGATGAAAGTAAGCTTATAGCCTTTACAGCCGACACTCATCTACCTGTAGAAGCCCGCTATCAGTTTGAGGATAACCTTATAAGCTATAAGATGAAAAGGAATAACAGCAAAACTATTGTGATAGATCCTAATATTGTCTGGTCCACCTATTATGGTGGAAATCTTGATGAAGATATAAATAACGGTCAGCTCGCTATTGATGGTCAGGGAAAGTCCATTATAGCAGGAAGCACCAACAGCACGCTAAACATTGCAAGCACGGGAGCTTTCCAAACAAATTATGGGGGAGGTTATCATGATGCTTTTCTGGCCAAATTTACGGCCAATGGAAAGTTGGATTGGGCAACATATTATGGGGGTGATGAAAAGGACGAAGGCCATGCCTTGGTAACTGATGTATCAAACAACATAATATTGGGAGGCTTAACCACGAGTCACTCCGGAATGAGCACCTCAGGTTCTCATCAATTTGCTTTTGCTGGTCAGCAAGACGCCTTTGTAGCAAAATTTAACTCATCCGGAGTCCGAATATGGGCAACTTATTTTGGGGGTACCTACCAGGATGAAATTCTGGATTTAGATTGCGACGCCCTCGGCAATATCTACTATACTGGATATACGATTAGTCCTGATAAGATCTCTACTCCAGGGGCCTATCAGGAGTCACTAAACAACAGCGGAGGAACTTACGGGGATGCATTTTTGGGTGAATTTACTCCGGCTGGTAGTTTAGTTTGGGGTTCCTATTTAAGCGGCCCGCTTCAGGATCGGGCTCATGGAATCGCCATAGGTGAAAAAGGTGAATTATTCATTCAGGGAACGTGTGAGAGCACGACTGACTTCGCGTCTACTACCGGCGTCTACCAAAGTATTTACGGTGGTGGCGGCACAGATGCATTCCTTGCCAAATGGGATACCAATGGTGCCTTCATCTGGTGTTCTTATTTCGGGGGGCCAACGGATGATCATGGAAGGGGAGTAAGGGTAGACGCCGCCGGTAATGCATACATCATGGGTTGGACTGACAGTGAATCTGCCATCGCAACACCGGGAGCAGTGCAGCAATTTTGGGCAGAGGATTATGAAATCGATGGTGACCGCAAACCAGACGGATTCTTAGCTAAATTTAATGAAAACGGGGGAATCGTATGGTCTACTTATTATGGGGGACATGGGAAGGAACAGATCTTCGGCCTTGCTTTAGATGAACAAAACGGACTTTTATATGCCGGAGGCTACTCTACCAGTATGGATAATATTTCTACACCGGGTTCTTATCAGGAAATATATTCGGGCAACTCTGATGGCTTTATCACTAAATTTAATCTTAGTGGTGACAGAATCTGGGGATCTTACTTAAATGGCCCCAATATCGAAGAGGTTCATGGTTTGGCATTATATCCAAATGGATATCTTTCTATTTTCTTGTCTACGGAAGGTGGCAATTTTTCAATTACTCCGGGTACTTATCAGCTATATTCCAAAGGTGGGGATGAAACCGTATTGTTGAAATTTAATGCCGCCAACGAATGCTTCGACAGCTATGAGCCGAATAATTCCTCAAGTGCTGCTAAATTGATAAAACCGTTTGCAGATGTAAACTTATACGGATATACTGGTGCTATTGCTACATCTACCGATGTTGATTGGTATAAAGTAAAACTAATCAATCAAAACTTTCAGCTAATATTAACTGATTTGCCAGCTGATTACGACCTCAAGCTATATAAATCAAATGGACAGCTTCTTATTGCTTCAACAAACCCTGGCACAGCAGATGAAATGATTGTATATAATAACATTCCGGATGCAACTTACCTGATAGAAGTTTCACATTCAGCAACAGCTTATGACCCTAATAATTGTTATCGTTTGAAGCCTGTGAGCACCAATATACCGTGGCTGAAAAATGAATTCAGTTCAAACTTTGTAACAGATCCCGAATTCCTTTATATGAGCATTTATCCTAACCCATGTAGAGACATCATCCATTCTAAAGTTACTGCTCTAAAACCTGGAAAAGTAACCTATACTCTATATAATATGTTTCATCAGCCCTTGGTCTCTTCTTCGTTTGAAGTTGTTGAGGGAACGCAGGAATTTGACTGGTCACTGGAAAGAGTTTCCTCCGGAATTTACTTGCTGGAATTGGAGCAGAATGGAGAAAAGTTGGTTAAAACCTTAGCTGTTCAGTAACTATAGGTTCTATTTGATCCTGAAGAATTAGCTCATCGTATATCAATGAGTTGACTGCAGTTTATGTGCTGATTTCTACTGATATTTGTATCTGTTTTAAACCCTCTTAAAGAGTGCATTTTGATTTAAATGGATACATTCTCTTACATTTCCAATGCTGAGCCTGGTTATATCGAAGGGCTATATAATAATTATAAGGCTGATCCATTTTCTATTGAATCTGAATGGAAAAAATTTTTCGAAGGCTTTGATTTTGCTGTAGAAAATTATTCGTCCAATGGAAACGGTTATTCAGCTCCAGAGAATAACCTCTCATCTCAAGCAGGTATAGAAAAATCTGAATTTCAAACCCAGATTTCGGAAACAGCAGTCGCAAATGAATTCAAAGTATATCAGCTTATTGAGGCATTTCGATCAAAGGGACATCTTGTAAGTCATACAAATCCCATAAGACCCAGGAAAGATCGCCATGCAA
>MWVX01000081.1_pt1 | contig 26789 bp, 20 predicted proteins | sample 1047311 | NCBI WGS metagenome assembly MWVX01 (sample SAMN06349984, study PRJNA376086) | soil metagenome | isolation source: MtG-4 sample Antarctic (ecotone) soil | place: Antarctica | collected 2015-01-13 | reverse complement strand
ACCGCTCACGAAGTATTGACCTTCAACCGATTGTTCAAAGCGATTCGCCGGCGGCGCGGCGTTGAAACTCACACGGTGCAGGCGACCTGGATTAACATCGCCTTTTCCTTCGACGCCCTGCAAAAACTAGCCAAAGACGGCGACGCGCTGCAAAAGGAAGCTGCGAAATTCCCTGACTACAAAAACAAGTCGAAAAAAGCCAAAGACTATAAAGCTGCTGCTTTTGCCGATGAAGCCTTTAAGCAGGGAATGGCAAAACGCGCCGTGAATGTTTTAGGCGACCCGAAGTCCATGACGGCGGAAGGGAATCCGGGCAACTGGGTTTTCGGCGGAACGAAAAACGAAGCCGACGCGGTGATAATCGTCGCGGCGGACAGCGACGAAGATTTGGACGATGAAGTCGGACGCATCGAAGGGAGTATTTATGCCGGTCGCTCGATTGCCGGCGAACACGCTCTGAGCGGATTGCAGATTATCTACAAACAAAACGGCGCGACGCTTCCGCCGCCCTTGACCGGACACGAGCATTTCGGTTTTTTGGACGGAGTCAGCCAACCGGGTTTGCGCGGAACCGTTTCCGGCGATTCGACTGATGTTTTAACGCCGCGCCAGAATCCGCTCGATCCGAATCAGGGCAAGCCCGGACAGGATTTGCTTTACCCGGGCGAGTTCATTTTCGGCTACCCTCAGCAGAATCCGCAAGACAAAAACATTCCGGGAATTGTTGCCGAAGCCGGTCCGGTGTGGGCGAAAGACGGCTCGTTTCTGGTCGTCCGCCGCCTGCGGCAGGAAGTCGGCAATTTTCACAAGTTTCTAGAGGAAACAGGTCAGGCGAACGGAATATCAGCCGATTTGTTGGGAGCAAAACTGGTCGGACGCTGGAAAAGCGGCGCGCCGATTATGCGGCAGCCCACTGCCGATGAGCCGAAACTTGGGAATGACGACTGCGCCAATAATCATTTCGAGTTCGATGTCAAAGGAACGGAAATCAAGCAATCGGACGCGACTTTGCCGGAACACTGCACTGACTTCAAGTTTCCGCAGGCTGCCGCTGATGAGCAGGGCTTGCGCTGCCCCTTTTCCGGACACATCAGGAAAACCTATCCGCGCGATGACAAGGGAATGGATGCTTCCGGTCAGGAGATTAAAGAAATTAACGAGGATACGACGCAGACGCATCGTCTTCTCAGGCGCGGCATCCCGTTTGGAGACCCGTATTTTCCCCCGGTTGATTCTGAAAAGCGGAAGGATTCGGGCAATCGCGGTTTATTTTTTGCCGCTTACCAGACTTCGATTGTCGAACAGTTCGAGTTCGTCCAAGCCAATTGGGTCAACAACCCGGAATTTAAAAATCAAAGCGCGAACGGAAAATTACAATCGGGACACGATTTAATTATCGGTCAAAATAACGCCGAAGGCGGCAAAAGAACGCGGCGGTTCATTCTTCCGGTGGCTAAGGACGGGGCGACCACGCTAGTCGAAATCAAAACCGAAGAAGACTGGGTAATTCCCACCGGCGGCGGTTATTTTTTTCAGCCCTCAATTGATGCCTTGTGTTTATTATCGGGCAGGGATGCCGACCGGAAGTAAATCTTCCGTGTAAAACAACCAAAAAGAAAATAATGCACCACAACACGGGAGATAAAATATGGAGACGGTTACCTTAAAAAGAGGACGCGGAAAGATTGATCTGGTTAAAAGCGATAATTTAATTGCCGTTCGTCCCACGATGCAGTCAAATTTGAAAGAAGTTTTGTCGCTCGCGGCGACAGAAAGTAATCAAAACGATACCGGCACGATGCTCGGCGGATTTTCGATTATCAAAGTCGACGGCACAAACGACGAGATGGAAAATTCTCTCGATCAAATCCGCAGTCATTATTCGGTGGATGCCGGCTCGCACGTTTATCACACGCCGAAAAATACCGCTCCGATAGTTCCGACGGGAAAAATCACGCTGCGTTTTAACGGCGCGACGAGCAATGAGGAACGCCAGCAAATTATCGATGACCACAATCTCGAAATTCTCGATTCAAGCGTCAAGGAAAACGATGACGGCACGAAAACCGAAACCTACACGGTGAGAACCACACCCGATTCGCCGAATCCGCTGAAGGTCGCCGAATCCCTGCAGCAATCGCCGATTGTTTCGCTGGCTGAACCGGATCTGGCGACACCCGGCAAATTGTTCGCCTTTCAATTGCCGACCGACGAATTTCTCAAAGAACAATGGCATTTGAAAAATGACGGGATTCAATTTAACACCAATCTCGGACTCAAAGCCGGCGCGGACGCGCGCGTCATCGCCGCATGGCGGCAAATTCAGTCGTTCGGTTCGCCCGCCTGCGTCATCGCCGTGATTGACGACGGTTTTGACCTGACGCATCCCGATTTGTCCGGCGGCAGCAAAATTATCGCTCCCTGGGATTTCTTATCGAATTCCGAAGTGGTCAAGCCGCGCCGCTTTAATCCCGATTCACGTCAGAGCGATTATCACGGAACAGCCTGCTCGGGCGTCGCCACCGGAAACATTAACGGCGGTAAAATTGCCGGAGCCGCGCCGAACTGCCGTTTAATGCCGATCAAGTGGAGCGGCTCGCTCTCCGACGATTCGATCAAAAAATGGTTCGGTTATGCCGCCGCGCAGGGAGCGTGGGTCATCAGCTGCAGCTGGGGCGCGGCAGCCGACAATTTTTCACTTTCGACCGTGATGGATGAAGCCATTACCGAATGCGCGACAAAAGGGCGCAACGACTTGGGCTGCGTCATTGTTTTTGCCGCCGGCAACAGCAATCACGACATCAACGACCCGGAAAACGGGACGATGGACGGTTTTGCGACGCACCCGCACGTCATCGCCGTTGCCGCCTGCAACAGTCTCGATCGAAAATCCAACTATTCAAATTTCGGCGAAGAAATTTCCGTCTGCGCCCCGTCGAGCGGCACAGGCGGGCGGGGAATTTTGACGTCCGACGTGCGGGGGACTTTTCAATTTCAGGGAATGAATTTTGACGCGGGTTACGACGCGGGAGACTACACCAAAACTTTCGGCGGAACCTCGAGCGCGACTCCGCTGGTTGCCGGCATCTGCGCCTTGATGTTGTCGACAAATCCGTCTTTAACTTCCGCGCAGGTCAGAGAGATTATCGAAAACACCGCCCGCCGAATCGGACCGCCCGAATCTTATGTCAACGGTCATTCCAGAGAGTTCGGACACGGCTGCATTAACGCGGAAGCTGCCGTCGAAGGAGCGCTATCTTTCGGACAACCGGCAAATAACACTGAAGTAAATATGATGGTTGAAAAAACGGATAAAAGCGAGGAAAAAACGGATAAAAGCGAGGCGGGAAAGTTTATGTCTTTAATTCCCGAAGAATTTTGGGGAGTTTCACGCCACGAAATGATTGCTCACGCCGCCGAGCAAAGGCTTAATGAGCGGGCGCGGGCAAAAGTCAGAGAAATTCTCTCCCCGCTCGGCGACAATACGACTCTTCAAGATGTCGCCGGTTGGGCTGATCAAATCAAGGGAGTTTCCGCTGAGCAGGCTCAGGAGCCGGCGACGAAGGAATTCTTGACCCAGTTTCCACATGACGCGAGCCGCGACTGGCATTTTCTCGATTTGCCGCTCGATACCGTCAGTTTGACTCAAGCCGAAGAACTCGGTTTCCGGCGCGATGATGACGTTGTGCGGATGGTAAACAAAACCGTCGAAGTTTTACAGGGAACCTCGCTCATAATGAGCGAGCTTAACGCTCTCCGAATGGTCGTGCATTTAGTCGGGGATGTTCACCAGCCGGTTCACATCGGCTGCGGTTTTGTTGATTCCCATACCGATCCGCCGCAAATCGTCAAAAATCCCGTAGTCATTCGTCAAAATCATCTTCCGCACGACCGGGGCGGCAACAATTTACTTCTTCCTTTTGGCGCGTCCGTTAATCTGCACGGCTACTGGGACAGCCAGATTCCCGGCAATATCAATATGCCACCCGCCGTTTTCGGCGCGCCGCAGACTTTCTCCGACGACGATGCCGCAAATGATACTGCCGCGAATGATAAATCGAATACCGCCGTTCCGTTAAAATCAAAGGAAGAGGCGATCAGAAATTTTATGGCGGCGGTTGATGAGTTTGAAACCGAGCAAAACAAAATTAACGCTTCGATTCCGGCTCCGGCAGGCACCCTGCCTCCCGAACAATGGGCGGACGAATGGGGAATGAAATCACTGGAATCAGCCCGCCAAGCTTATCGCACATTAACCATTACCGAACGCGCCGGAAACAAGTTCAAAGTTTCCTGCGAAACAAAGGCTCAATACAACGCCCGCTGTACTCCGATTGTCAGCGAAAGAATGACGAGTGCCGCGCTTAACCTCGCAAAATTACTTAACGCGATTTTATAAGATCAATTTTGCGGCTTGAAAAACCTATAGCAGGCGGTAATAAGAAATTAAGCGGAATTTGAAACAGCGAAATTTCGTCAGGCGGTTTCGCCGGATTTAAGTTATCATCCATCCGCCGTCTTAAAAGTCTTCAAATACAGTTGATAAAATTATGGCACTTTATAATTTGGAAGCCAGATTTCCGGTCGCCGATGAAAATTCGATCATCAAGGAAAATCTATCGGAAAGTATGTGGAATCTTTTTGTCGCCATCGGCAAATTTTGGGCTGAAGAAATAGACGTTTCTTTTATGAAATCAAATTTTCTCGTTTTTCTTTCAAACCGCGTTGAAGTCGATCCGAATTATCGATCCGAATATAAAAACGCTCGCGAAGTAATCAATGAGTTAATTACGGAAGTCGGAGAAAATGAAGGTTATAAAAAACTTTTGACGGATGTCGCGGCAAATATCGCGCCGCCGACCACCCGGCTAGCGCGCGCGCGTCAACTGGTTTCTAATGAGTTTATAATTCTTTTTCTGGCTCTCGGCGGGTTCAAAAAATTCGGCGACGGCGCGTTAAATTATCCCGGCTATTTTGGCGGCGCCAATTTTGAGAATCTTCCTCCCTACAGAACCTACGAAGACAAAATATGAAAAGGGACATAGTTATAATCGGTTCGGGCGTGGCAGCGGCAGCAATAGCTTCAAAGATATTAAATCATCAGCCGGCGGCATCAATTTTAATGCTCGAGGCGGGAGGGCGGGTTAAATTGCGGGATTTCGCCTTGTTCCAGAATTATCTGCTTACCAACAAGCTGCCTGCCGACAGTAGAAGTATTTATGATTCCTTTGCCGATCTTCCGTATGCGGACAGAGACAAGCCGGGAGAAAATGTCAGCCTCGGCACGACTTTAATTCCTTTGAACGGAGCCAGATTAATGGTTTTGGGCGGCTCGACCGTCCACTGGGGCGGCTGGTCTTTTCGTTTGAAGCCGGAAGACTTTAAATTATCTACGAATACCGGCAAAGGCGTAGACTGGGCGATTGACTATCAAACTCTTGAGCCTTATTACTGCGAAGCCGAACATTATATCGGAGTTTCGGGAGATTCGGGCGATACCGTCACGCCCCGAACGAGGGATTATCCGTTCCGCGAGTTTCCTTTTACGCTCGAAGACAGCTTGCATATCGAGTCTTTTAAAAAACTGGGATTCGGTTATTCTCATTTGCCAATCGCCAGACACGGATTTTCCAATACGATTAGTTCGCACGCGCCCTGCCAAACGACGGGAACCTGCAAATACTGTCCGTTCGGCGCGCGTTTCGCCGCCGCCAATCATCTAGACGATCTGAGGATGTACGGCGGTTATCCGAATTTTACCATTCAGCACAATACCGTTGTCGAAGAGATTTCGATGGATTCAAAATCGCGGGCGCGGGCGGTCAGAATTTTCAATAAAGAAAATTCAACGCGCGAGACGGTTGAAGCCGAAACCATAATTATCGCTTCGGGAGCGATCGAATCGCCCAAACTGCTTCTGCGGTCGGTATCCGAATTCTGGAAAAACGGTATCGGCAATGATAATGATCTGGTCGGCAGAAATTTTATTACTCACCCGTATTTTTCGTATAAAGCCGTCCTGCCCGAAAACGATTTGAATCTTCGCCCGGAGATGGGTTTTCCGACGTTGGTTTCAAGGCATTTCGACAGCGAAGCGGAGCAAGGTGCGGGCAAATTCATTCTGGTAAATCCGCCGAGTTCGCCGTTCGTCGAAAGTTCTGACAATGTGATGAAGCCGGATGTTTCTCTGTTTATGAAAGCCGGAAAAACGCGCGAGGAAATCGCCGGTTTATTAGCCGGGCGAGTCAACGTCCAGATTCAGGGATTGATTGAGGTATTCAGCGAGCATAAAAACAGGGTCGTCAACTCCGATAAACGAAATCGTTTCGGGATGCTGGAGACGGTTGTCAATTTTACCGAAGACGAAGAATTTAAGGAGCGGATAAATCAGGTTAAAGCAACCGCCGACAAAATATTCGAGCAGATGGGTGCTGCCGATACCGTCGAAGAGCGTCCTTTATCGTGGAGAGCCGACCATGCCGCCTGCACCGCGAGGATGAGCAAATCCGATCAAACCGGAGTGGTTGACCGCAATTTGAAGATTCACGGCATCGAAAATTTATATGTTTGTTCAAACGCCTCGTTCGCTTCATCGGGAGCGGTCAACCCGACGCTGACGCTCGCGGCTCTCTCGCTGCGTCTCGGAGATCATCTTGTCAAACGAATGTAATTATTAAGGAAACCTGCCGAAAACAAACAAAATGAATTTCGAAGAAAAAAAAGCTCCTTTACGGGAAAAACTCCAAAAAGCAATCGAACTGGAACTTTCGACCATCCCGCCCTATCTGACGGCGATGTTCAGTATCATGCCGGGCGAAAACGTCGAAGCCGCGAAAATTATCAGAAGCGTTTTTATGGAAGAGATGCTGCATATGGTTCTCGCGGCAAACACTCTTTCGGCTATCGGCGGCAAAGTAAAATTAGACGAGGAGAATATTCCTTCCTATCCATGCCAATTAAAGTTTCAAGGCAAAGCGTTTAAAAACAGAGAATTCGACGTGCATTTAGCCGCATTCTCAAAAGACACGGTGGAAATTTTTAAGCAGATAGAATTGCCCGAATTCTGGGACGCGCCCCAAGTGTTAACGGAAATCGTTATTCCCGGTTACACCATCGGAGAGTTTTACAATTCCACCAAAGAGGACTTAACCGCGCTTTGCAAGGAATTCGGCGAAGCCGCCGTTTTTACCGGCGATCCGAAAAATCAGGTGTCGGAACAATATTACTGGAGCGGCGGAGGCAGACCGATTGTTGTCGAAAATCTTGAACGGGCTTTGAGAGCCATTGATATTATCATCGAGCAGGGCGAAGGAGCCTCGGGCGACTTATCGGACGGAGACGCCGATTATTTTCAGCAGCCGAACGAAATTCCGCATTATTTCCGGTTCAATGAAATCTTTATGGAACAACGCTACAGCACACTCGATAAGCCGCAGGACGATCCTTCGGGCAGTAAATTAGATGTTGACTATGCAAAAGTTTACCCGATAACAACCGATTGCAAAGGGGCTGATTTTGCCGCCGGATCAAGACTGCAAAATTTGAATGACGAGTTCAACGCCAATTATTCGCGAATGCTTTCGCAGATAGAAGAAGCTTTTAACGGAAATCCGCGCGTTTTTTACACGGCGATTATGAACGAAATGCATAATCTGATGCCGATTGCCCTCAATATGGTGCAGATACCGATTCCGAACGACCCACAGGGCAGACACGGCGCGCCGAGCTTTGAATGGTTTATCGAAAGAATCTGATTAGACGAAAAAGTTATGAACAGAATTTTCAAAATTGAAAAGGAAGCGGTCGTTCCCGACGGGACGACCGCTTATGAAATTATCGGTCCCGCGCAGTCCAAAGCAGCCGGGTTGCCGATTGTTGAAGAACAGAGGTTAGCCCTTGGAGTTCTCGACTCTCAGGAAAAATCAAATGTTTATGTTCACCCGGTTATACCTATTTAACCCGGGCGATTTCCTGGAAACTTACCGTTGGGATGAAAGATAAAAGAAGCACTGAAATGTATTTTATTGACGCTGCTCCGATGGAAGCTATTCTGACCGAGCCGGGAAACATTTTTTCAACTAATAAATAATGCCGCGGGTGTTTGCAAAGTTTTATATAGTTTCCCCCGAATTTATATTTGAAGTCGATAATAAGGGAAACGTCTTGTATAACGACCAGATCGTATACTCTGGCTAACGATTATCAGCTAAAGGGGAAAAATTTGAAATTATATTTGCGGCGCTTATAGTTTAGTGAATTTTGAATCTAACCTCGGACTAATACAAATTTACTAATCTAGTTTCTTTTGAACCGCTTAAGTTTGCCTTTTACAATCCAAAGTAAGGATTGATGATTTTACGCATTTTCAGAGTTCAGATGAGATCAAATTAAAAAGATTAAGGATCTGTTGATAGTAAGATTTTGCCTTTCAAAATTATAATTTTTAACTCGGAACCCGTAAATTATGTACGAATGGTTATCTATAACTTCCGGCGCGGATTTAAATCAGTTAGAAACACAAATATCTGCCGAGTTTGCGCCCAAGGAATTAGCGCAAAAACTTGGTGCCGGAATTTCCGGGGCAGTTAAGGCAATATTGATCGAGAGAAATTATGTCGATAAAGATTATCGAAGTACCTACTATAATTTTTACGCCAAGAAGGGACAACGCTACGATTCAAATTGCGTGCGGCTTCATTTTTTCGACGAAACGGTCAAGTTCGATGCCAATACTTTTAAGTTGAGTTGCGACGACAATCGTCTGACCGATCATTATTTCGGGTATATGGTTCTGCGTCCGACAGGCATCGCAACCATTGGGCGCAGCGTCGTATCGCCGGATGTCAGGAGCGGCGCGAGCCGGTTTATTATTACGGCAGACCATAAAGTTCACCTTCTCGGCTATGAGTTGACGGTTCAAGGTTTCCCCTCAATGGATCAGCATATTGACGTCTCCGTTTGCGCTCACGCGGCGTGTTGGTCGGTGCTGCGTCATTATAGCGAGCGGTACAATATTTACCGCGAGTTTCTCACGCACGATATCACGATGATGGCGCAGCAGCATGATCCGGGCGGTTTAATTCCGTCGAGGGGCTTGGGAGTGTCGCACGCGGAGCGGGTTTTTCAGGAGGCGGGGACATTCCCCGTTCATGTGGCTCGCAAAATTAACGACCCAGGAGACCTTTCATTTTACCGTCAGTTGATTGCTTATGTAGAGTCCGGTTTTCCTCTGTTTGCAGCTATGCATAAAAAAGGTCATGCCGTAGCAATAGTGGGTTACGACTGGCGCACTCCTATTAAAGGGAGCGGGACTGGTTTGCGCTATTCTTGGGACGTGGTAGAATCGCTCGCAGTTGTTGATGACAATCATCTTCCATATCTTGCTATTTCTCCTAGGGTCGGGTCACCGTATTCCGTAGAAGATATTGACGCTTTTATTGTTCCACTGCCCGAAAAGGTTTTTTATCCGGCTGACGCGGTCGACAAATTAGGTCCGACTTTGTTTAGACTTGGAAATACCGTGGGGCTGCCTCCGAAAGATGAAACGATAATTAGATACTTTATGACGACGGGTTCGGCGCTTCGTAAATTCGTCAGGAACCACGAGTCCGAGTTTGATCCGAAACTCGTCGAAACGATTATGACTCTTCCTTTCGCTCAATTTATTTGGGTCGTGGAATTTGCGACCGAAGAGCAGTGGGCGGTAGGTCAGATTTCCGCGCGGTGTATAATAGACGCAACAGCCAGTTTGATTGAGATTATGCCTCTTTGGTTATTCCATAGTCGTACGGCGGCTCTTATTTTCAGTCGCGAAACCGTAGATCTGGATCCGAAAAACGGGATGCGAGCTCTAAAAATGTCCGATATGGGACACTCCGGGTTTACCCGGATGGATCAGAACCTGCGCCCGACCCAAACAAAATAATTTTGCCGCGAAGAAATTAAAATAATTATCAGCTTAAAGGAATTGGAGCAAATCGATGGACAAAAAAGAAAGCATCTTCGATAAAATTGAGGGATTAACTCAGGTTGACCCGGAAGCATTAGCCGAGTATGAAAAGGAAATGACCGAAAAGGTTATTCCGGAAATAGTGCGGATAGTGGAAGAGCGCCGGATGCTTGCGGCTGAGAGCCGGTATAGAGAAATGAATATTTCAATTGATTGGAGCAAACGATTTGATTAACTTTCAGTTTTGCGAAGGCGTTCGTAAGCGGCATGAACAATCGCCTCCACCGTTTCAGCAGCTCGATTATCAAGATTCGGATCAGAACGCAGCAACATCGAGATCTGAGCTAATGCTTCGGGATGCCGCGCCTTGAATGAGGAATTCACAAAATCAGACGGGTTAATACCCGCCCAAGCCGAAAGAGCGGCTAGACTAGCCGCGTCCGGTTTTCGCCCCTGAGCCATTCGCGCCAGTGTCGAGGCGCCTACGCCGGTTTCCGCCGCAACCTGCTTCCAATTCATATTTCTGGCATTAACCGTAACTTCCAACGCCCGGTAAAAAGCATCGCCGTCGAATCCTTTATCATCTACTGACATTAATTTTCTCCTGATTGCAAATGAGCAATTGACTTTCTATTTAGACTTTAGTAAATTATACCTGCAATTGCATATTAGCAATTACGCGCCTACTTGGCAAGAGGGAGAATTTTATGAAACCAATTGATAATGAAGCGGCTGTCGAAAAACAAGACAGCAAAAATCAGCTAATTACCGTGACGGTTAACGAGCAAACAGTAGAATTAGAGTCCCGAAAAACTACTGGAGAGAAAATCAAATCCACCGCCGTTTCGCAGGGAGTGCTTATTCAGCAAAACTTCGTTCTACAGGAAGAACTGCCGAACGGAACCAGTCTGATTATCGGCGATAACGACATAGTGCATTGGAGACAGCATTTGAAATTCACAGCCATCGCGCCCGATGACAATTCATAATTGAGAAAAGCTGTGAAAGTTGAAATATCATCTGCTATCGAAGAGTTAAAGCGACAGTTTTGCGCGGCAACTTTTATCGTTCGCGAGGACGATCAGGGAGGCGCTTACGTTATTATGGAACCAATCGAATTGAGTCGGAAATACAGACCGGATTCCATATGGGTCGGCTTTCAAATTCCGGCTCAATACCCATATGCGGACATTTATCCCGTCTTTATCGGGGGAGATGTTACTCGCGCGGACGGGACTACATTTCAAGCCCCGATAACACCGGGACATAACTTTGAAGGCAGAGTAGCTCTTCAGGTGTCGAGGCGAAATAGCGCCGCGCAAAGCGGTTTTCAAAAAGCGTCCACAAAAATTTTAAAAGTTTTGGACTTTCTGGAAAAACTACCATGACAGACAAATGCAGCCTCCGAATCAGCCGGGAAGATTTTGATACTTTAATGGGACATCTGTTTCCGGGCGATGACGATGAACATGGAGCGGTTCTTTTAGCAGGCATTTCCGAGGAGGAAAACGGACCCGCTTTTCTGGTTCGCGAAGTTCATCCGGCACACGACGGAATCGATTATATTGAAGGAAAGATTGGATACCGCGCGCTGAAACCACAATTTATACATCGTTTGATTACCCACGCGCGCGACGAGAAGCTGGTTTATCTGGCGGTGCATAATCACCCGATGTGTGAAAATTCCGTCGGTTTTAGCGTGATTGATCTTGAATCTCATGAGCGCGGCTATCCTGCTTTACTGCAAATCGCCCGCGGCATGCCCGTCGGCGCGCTCGTTTTCGGCAGAAGATCTGTGCAGGCAGACGTTTGGCTGCCAAACGGAAAACGCTTGGCGCTAAGAGAGGCTGTTGTTGTCGGCAACACGATGCAGCGACTTACCCCATCACGGATACCGGCGCCGAACAACACGCCTGACGTTTACGACCGGCAAGTGCGAATGTTTGGCAGAGCGGGGCAAGACGAACTGGCGAAATGTCGTGTCGGAATCATCGGACTAGGCGGTATCGGAAGCTTAGTGGCGGAATATACCGCGCGGCTCGGAGTCGGAAAATTTATTCTAGTTGACGACGATATAGTCGAAGAATCAAATTTATCCCGTATAGTCGGTGCAACGAAGTCGGACATCGGCGAGAGGACGACTAAAGCGGCAGTCGTTACGCGGCTTATTACCGAAGCAAACGATCAAGCGGAAATAAAACAAATCATTGATGATACAGCCAAAGAACCGGCAGCAAAGGCTCTTACCTCGTGTGATTATCTGTTTCTCGCCGCCGATTCAATGCGAGCGCGACTGGTGTTCAATGCGATTATTCATCAATATTTAATTCCGGGCGTCCAGCTTGGTTCAAAAATTCGTTCTGATAAAGAAGGAACCCTTGTTGAAGTAATGAGCGCGAACCGTTCGGTCCGTCCCGGTCGCGGCTGTTTATGGTGCAACCAATTTATCGACCCGACACAACTGGCGAAAGAGGCAAAAACGGACGAGGAACGTAAAGCTCAAGCTTATGGAGTCGAAGAGCCGAACCCAAGCGTCATCACCCTGAATGCAGTTTCCGCCGCGCATGCGGCTAATGACTTTTTGCTTGATTACCTCGGGCTGCGCCCTGAAGGAAAAAAATTATATTATGAACATTTTCATTTTTTAGATAGAACGCGGAAAATCGTTCAACCTCGAAAAGACGACAACTGTTCCGAATGTTCAAAACTCGGTATGCGATATGCTTCGGGTGACTCAGTCCGCCTGCCATGCATCGAAAGTTAATATAAGTTGAATTTCAAAACCTACTTTCTATATTTTAAAATAGAAAGTAGGTTTTTATCACAAGGACAAGATTTTTATAAATATTGATGATAATCGTGACTTTTTAACAGTTATCCCGAAATTAAGTTTTATCATAAAATGTCTTAAGATTACACATTCTCGACAAATGTGTAATCTTGATTTTAGGCAAAAATGAGTCTAAGATTCATTTGTGGCAAATCTTGACGAACAACTCCAAATTTTAAATTCCGACAATTTTTCAGTTTCGCTTGACGTGAATGCGGTCGTCGAAAGTTGGCTGACCAGAACCGTTAATCCGTCTCTGAGGCGAAGCAGCGACGTTCGCAACGATAAATCGAAAGCGGTTTTTGATTTTTTTGATTTTTGCGGAAAATCGGCTGAAGCGGTTTTGCCGTCTGATGTCGAAGAATGGCGCTGGAGTTTGAAAACTCAAAGATTGGCTGACGGCACGATTTATAATCGAATTTCGGCGCTCGCGCAGTTTTTTGAATATTTGCGAAATGAAGTCGGGATGATGAAATTCATTCCCGTTAATCCGGCACGCGTAACCTTACCGAAAGCTTCAAAGCCGTTTCAGTCGGAAAGCGTCAAGGCGTTATCGCGCGAAGAGCTGGGAAGATTACTCGACGTTGTTGCAAATCACACAATTGATAAACAACCGCTGCATCTGAGAGATTATGCCATCTTGCAGTTTTACGTCGCAACAGGAAGACGCCGCGCCGAGATTATTAATCTTCGCGGAAACAGCATTGAAATCAAAGACGGACGCTTTTTCATTAAAGCTCGGGTCAAGGGCGGATTTTTCCTCAACTTTGAGCTCGATGACGAAATGACTAAAAAGGCTCTGTTTGATTATCTTGCCGCCACGAACCGAACTGATATTCTCGGGAACGACGAACCGCTCTGGCTGAGGCACGACAAAGGATCCAATTCAAGTAAAAACAAAGGATTAACCTCGCATGGATTTGCGCGACGCATGGAAACCTATGCCATTGAATCCGGAATAAAACATTTTCACATTCACCGGCTGCGACATACTTTTGCTAAAATCGTCTCAGAATACTCGGAATCAATGGCGGAAACTCAAGAAGCTCTTGGACATTCCAACATCAAAACCACGCAAATTTATGTGCAAAGACTCGCGGTTAAAAAAGATAAGCATTCAAAATCCATTCGTGACGCTTTGAAAAAATAATGTCCAGACATATTCAACTCCCTTTCAAGTGGCAATATAAAGGAATGGTAAGATAAGGCTTGATTCTAGAAAAAGGCTCAGAATTGATTTATGAAGCGTTTTTTTTAGATCCAAATGAAAGAGCGTTGAAGTTTTGTAATTTGCTTCTTTTATTATTTCTAAAAGATTTAGGAAGTTTTTTGTAATATTTAGACGGTTTTTGTCATATACAATTTAGTATGCAAGTTTTTCCCAAAATAGCCCTTTCACTTTCCGGCGGCGGGTATCGAGCAGCAAGTTTTCATCTTGGTTCTATCGAAATGCTGAATGAGTTAAAACTTTTGGAATCCGTTAAAGTTTTATCTACTGTTTCGGGCGGAACAATTACGGGGACTTCATACGCTCTCGCAATCTGCGAAAAAAATGATTTTGATAAATTTTCAAAAGATTTCAAAGAATATTTGAAGTCAACCAATGTCATTGCCGAAGCATTGGACAAACTTCCAAAGTCAATTCAAATTAACGAGTCTCAACAAATGCCGAGTCTAATAAGAGCCGCTGCTTCTATTTACGCTTCGGATAAATTATTGGGAAATAAAACTTTCGGCTATATTTCAGAAAATTGTTCGGGTTTAGAAGATATTTCATTTAACGCCACCGATTTCCGCACAGGAAATAGTTTTAGATTTCAAAAGAGTAATAGCACGCAGGTTTATTCGGGAAACAAATATTCGCAAATTTGTGACGAAATCAATGAAAAAATCCGTTTAGCCGATATTGTCGCGGCATCTTCTTGTTTTCCGTCAGGATTTGAGCCGTTTCGATTTCCTGCTGATTTTTTTTGGGCGGACATCAGCCTTGAAGCAGTGCGGAAAAGCCTCGGCAAACACTTCTCGGAAGAAATTCCTTTGATGGACGGCGGAGTTTACGATAATCAGGGAATTGACAGCATTATCAATGTTCACGAACGAAAAGGTCAGGAATTGGATTTAATAATTGTTTCCGATACAGACCAACGCCATGCTGCGCTGCTTGAATATCCAACTGTTGGAAATGCCGGAATAGTAAAAGTCAAATATCTAAATTGGTTGTTGACGGTTCTGCAAATTGCCTCAATAATTTCGATAGCTGCTGTTATTGCCGAGTTTGTTGGAAATTTTCAAGCAAATGATTTAAGTTTGGTCAAAGTAATTTCTTTATTTCTGATACCGCTTCTGTTTTCCCTAACAGTCGTTTTTGGAATTTTCTATTTGCGGTATCAATTGAATCGGTTGAGGGAGAAATTTAAAGCAGAAAGCGGTATTGACGTTTGGAAATACTTGAAAGTTCTCACCATTCCTCAACTTATCGCTTTTTCCGAATCTCGCATCAAATCACTGATGACAATGGCGAGTTCGGTTTTTATGAAGAGGGTTCGTGATTTGAGTTATAGCCGCATATATGCTGATGAGGAGATTCGGGATAAGATTATTTCCAACCAAATATACGATTTAAATAAAAACATTCATTTCAAAGCAGAGTGGGAAAAATTTATTACCGAAAAAGAACTCGCGCCGTCTGAAGAACTTAAAAAGGCAACTTTAATCGCTGAAGAATACAAAACAAATCTCTGGTTTTTGAATGCGGAAGATCTTGAAAACCTAATTTTTTGCGGTAGGGCTACGATGTGCTACAACATTATGGATTATTTGCTTGAACACCGTCTGAGTGAATTATCCGACCGAAATACGGGGGAATATGATTTATTTACAAGAGCCAGGCAATTGTGGCTTAAATTTAACAATATTGCGGGATAGTAATAAAAATTTTGGAGACGACTTAAAATGACTGACGAACTTGACGAGGCTAAAAGATGTGAGATACACCTTCTTGATGTCGGCAAAGACGAATACGGCGATGCGGTTTTGTGCCGTTTCGGAAGCAGAACCGTTATGATTGACGGAGCGCATCCCGGAGATCACGACGGCACGCCCGGACATCTTTCAATTCCGCAGCAAATAGAAACTCTTTTAGAAAAAAACGCTCCGTATCCGATTGACCTGCTGATTATTTCTCACGCTCATCAAGACCATATCGGCTGTCTGCCGAAATTAATCGCAGACAACAAATTAAAAGTCGGATGGATTTTAGCCATTGACCCGAAATTAGGCTGGGGCAGAACGGGTAATGAGGATAGTTTCCGGGATGCCGACCCGAATGTATTAAAACTTAGCGCGGCTTTAAGAGAGGAAATTCACTCCGAACGCGGCACTCAAGATGCCGCGATGGAGCGTTTTTTGTCGGATGCCACCAATCTGGAAACCCGCTATCAACAAATGCTGACAACTTTGGAACAATCCGGCACCAAAGTTGTCAGATTCGGCAATCCCAAAACAAATCTACAGGAATTAGAAAATGAGTTTGCCGATATAAACTTGAAAATTCTGGGTCCGAGCAATACTCATTTGCTCGAATGCGCCCTTGAAATCAAAGAGAAAACACGAGATTCGCTTGATTTTGCCCGACGGTTTTTTAATACCGATACCGGAGAGAGCGTCACAAAAGTTTACCGGAAATTGGTCAGTTCATCATCTTTTATTTCCGAAGCCGATTTGGTTGACGCATCTCCTAGACCTGGACCTTTTATTAATCTACAAAGCACCGTCACGCAGTTTGAATTTCAGGGACATAAGTTCCTGTTTGCCGGTGATTTTCAGTTTAACGATCCGCAAACAAAGAATCAGGCTATTTTGACGGGAGTTGACGAACTCAAAACCGCCATCAAAGCCGAAGCCCCCTATAGTTTTGTTAAACTTTCTCATCACGGCAGCGACAACGCTTTTTCCGAAGATATGTTGACGGATTTGGGAGATACAAAAATATTCGGCTTGTGCGCGGGAGAAGACAGCACACATCATCCGGCTCGAAAAATTCTTAAATTATTGGAAGAACATCGGGAACAAATAAAATGGGCGAGAACCGATCATAATGGACTCGTCACGCTTGCCTATAAAAAAGGTCAAAAGGAACCTGTCATTAAACTTGAGAAAGGCACGCTTAATGATGCCAAACCGAATTTTATTGACTTAACGGCGACCATTCCAAATCCTGTTCAGCCCGCTACGTCTGTCGCTTCCTTGACGACAGTTAAAAAAACGTCCGAAACTGTTTCCAGACCGCCTGTAAATCAAGAAACCGAGGAAAAGCGCGAGATTGTAAAAGTTGAACCGGCTGACGAAAAAAATTACATTGAAATCACGACCAGAATTCCAAATGAGGCGACGGAAATCAGTTTTTCGGGCAATTTTACAATCAAAATAAAGACTGCAAATCAAAAAAAATCCGATGAAATAATTAAAGAAGTCATCAAAAATGAAGAATTCAATTATGATTCTTCATTTTTGATCGGTCAGGGACGAAATGTAATGCGTGACTTGTTGTTTGTGACGAGTGCCGAAAAACTTGCCGAGAACATCGGGCAAAGTGAAACCGAACAGATCCTTAACGCTTTCGAAAGACAACAAATACCGCTGCTTTCGGACATCGAAGCGAATTTATCAAAATCCGCCGAAGTCGCCCGCTTTGTTCAACGAAAATTGTCCGAACTTCCGAATGTTCGTGGCGTAGTCATCGTCGGCGGCTATGATGTCATACCGGCTCAAATTTTGGATACCTTGCCAACCAAACTGCGAAATGCGCTGCCGCCGAATGATGATCCCGACAATTTTATTGTTTGGAATGACGAAATATACGGTGATCGTGACGGGGATGGTTTGCCCGAAATTCCCGTCAGCCGCATTCCTGACGGCAAATCAGCCAAGCTCGTCAAAAAAGCGTTGCAAGCCGGACAGACTCAAATAGAAAGCAAGAAATTCGGAATCCGTAATATCGCCAGACCGTTTGCCGTTGATATTTTTAATAAAATTTCAGGCTCTGAAAATTTGCTTGTTTCAAAAGATACGGTCTTCGACCAAACGCCGCCTTTTCTGGTTGAAGCCGACCAGGTTTATTTTATGCTGCACGGCGACTACCGTGACAGCAGCCGTTTCTGGGGCGAAGACACTCCGCTCAACCGAGAAGCCTTTCATCTTTACAACCTGCCGGAGAAATTTCAAGGCGTTGTGTTTGCGGGCTGCTGCTGGGGAGCCTTGACCGTTGACACTCCGGCAGGTCGAGTTCATCCGAGCCGCCCGTTCGGATTAAACACAGCTGAATCTTCCATCGCTTTAAGTTTCCTCGAACGCGGAGCTAATGCTTTTGTCGGATGCACGGGAGCGCATTATTCACCGACAGAGCCGCCGTTTGATTATTTCGGCGGACCGTTTCACGCGGCATTTTGGCATTTTCATAATTCGGGACTCGCTCCCGCCGAGGCTTTGTTTAGAACGAAAATCGAATATATCAATCAGATGCCGCACGGACGAACAACCATCATTCAACAATCCATTGAATACAAAATTCTTCGTCAATTTACCTGTTTGGGGCTGGGTTGGTGATTTTTGTAGAACAATGATTCATTTTAGTTTATATTAATAGCTTAGGGAGCATCGGTTATGGACTTAAAAGAAATCGAAGAAATTATTGAAAGAGATTTACCGGGACATCGGAGGAGCAGAAAATCAATGGTGAGCGAAAATGATTCATTTGATTCGACAAAGGTCGTCGAAAGCGAAAAACCCGAAGCGACGACTCCCGACTTTCAAACGCTTCGGGAAAAATACTTGAACGAACAGTTTTTTGGTTCTTCAGAGTCGAACAGTTCGAATAATCCAACCGGATTTCCTCAATCAAATATTAAAAGCCGAATGGAAACGCCGATTAGTTCAGAGGATGTAATAGTTGCTATCAGACCTACGGAATCAACTAATCTGCAAGACGACAGTTCGCAGCTTAAAACCGCGGTTATTTCCGCCAAAGAAAAGAAAGTCATCGGGCAGCAAGGTTAGTTTATTCTTATAATTCTGATTAGCGCGGATCGCAAATCCTCGAATCAACAAGTATTGTTAATAACAACTGCTTGATTCGGGGATTTCCTTTTTGAGGGAAAACTTGACTTGACTTCAAGTCAAGTTTTCCCTATCATTAAGCAGCTTTAGATTCTAAAGGTAAATTCATAGGGAAAATATGGCTCAACAGAAAAACAATAATTTAGGAACTTTAATTCGCCGACTGAGAAAAGAGGAAGGCTTAACGCAGTCGCAATTGGGCGATGCGGTCGGTGTCGGCGAATCATATATAAGCAAGATCGAAGCCGGCAAAATTTCCTACACTCCTTCGGAAGAAACTTTGAGATTATTGGCACAAAAACTGAATGTTGACCCGTTAAAATTTCTTTCAATGGCTGAAAAAGCTCCTGAAGAATTAAAGGCGGCGGCGGCTTCGGAAAATGCCAGAGAGTTTTTTAGTTTATTAAGAGATAGCCGAATCGAGAATGACGATTGGCAGGATTTAACGAACACTCTTCGCCACCGGTTATCAAAACGTAAGAGATGAACAGAATCAAGTGGAATCACAACGCGGATAAAAACGCACGGGTATGTCAGCGTAAAGGCTTTTACACGATCCGATTTGCCTGTCACCAGGCGAAAAACGGCTCGCTGAGGCGGGAAGTTTATTTGCTTAAACAAGCCATTGATGTTCCGCTCTGGCGAGGAAATATCGTTCACTTCACGCTGCAAGAATGTATTTTGCCTGCTCTTAGAACAGGAAACCAGCCGGATTTTTCGGCAGCGCGGAATTGGGCGTTGGGCTTGATAGATAAACAAATAAATTTTTCAAAAAATGAAAATTATAGAAAAACTTCAAAAACCTCCGCTAAATATGAATTCTGTGTTTTGAAGTCTGATTTTAACGGAAACGGAGTAACAGCCGATGAAGTCGAGGAAGTGAAAGACGGTGTGATAACCGCTTTAAACAATCTCGAAAATCAATTTTTCGACTTGCTCCTGCGAGCCGCCGGCTCAAAGAAAATCGAAATTGAAAAGGAACTTCATTTCCCTCTTGATGACGACATTCAAGTGGATGCCAAAATTGATTTTATGTTTTCCGAGCAAAGCGGTCGCGTCTTTATCATAGACTGGAAAGCAGCCGAAAGTTTCAGCGGAAACGCCAGAGAACAACTGCACGCCTATGCTTACGCGGTTATCAAATGCGGCTATTGGCAAAATGTCAGTTGGGACAATATCGTGCTTATCGAAGCTAATTTGATGAGCGGAGAACGAACGATTCACCCTTTCACCGAAGACGATTTTTATGACGTGGATGATCGCATCTTTACCGGCTCTCAACTCTTAAAACCGTTGTTTGAGAAGCCGATTGAAAAGTTTGTTCCCGAAGATTTTGAATCGGCAAACTCTGTCGGGGCGTGTCAATTTTGTGCAGTCAAGGAGATTTGTAATGGCAACTTATATAAAACATCAGCCGTCAGCCCGACCTTACCGTTTGAATTCGTTTAGATTGGAAGGTTTGGAGAACATCAAAGCCGGATACCGTCTGATACAGATTGATAATCTGATTGAAACCGACGATTACGAAAAAAAAGTCCGTCAGCTTTCAAATATCATCAGCGGCAGTATCAAAATGCCGACCGAACCTGTTCGTATTAAAGGTGAACAATTTCTCGCCATCGTCGGATTACTTGAAGAACTTAAGCGCGTCGTGATCGAAAGTAATTATACTTTGACTCCCGAAGTTGCCATTACGACTCTCAAATCCGAGATCAATGAACTTGATTTTTTAAAGTGCAGGGATAATAAAATTCACTCTAAACTTGTCCGCAAAGCTCTGGATTGGGCGTTTGATAAAGCTCTCAAGCCAGTCAATTTGGGCTGGTGGAAATACGGCAGGCGATTTGTCAGCCGCGCCCCCGATGAAAAATTATCAACCGGTGCGATTCAAGTTTTCGAGGCGTTTTATTTCGGCTTCACATTCGGCAAAGACGGCACGCCCGAATTAAGCCTCGACCCGTCAATCTGTTATGCCGAAAAGAAGAATTTGTTTGAAAAATATGGCGAATTTATTCCCGAAGGTATAAAAGGCAAGAGGTTTCTTTATCGAAACGGACTTGAATTTTACGAAATTGACGCCATTGCTATCGGCAAAGCCGCCAAAAATGATTTAATGCTGGATCCTGACACCAATCAGCCCGTCAGCATCCAGCAGCATCTGAAGAATCGCTGGAAAGGGAAAAATCTTGCCGCCATCGAAAATCTGGATGGTGAGGCTTTGACCATCGCTTATAAGAATAAAAGTCAGCAGCCGCGCAAAGCGCATTCGCAACTGCTTTACGAACTGGTCGGCGTCAGCGGAACGGACGAAGGCGCAGAAGCTCCGCACCGGCTCTCAATTATGAAGCCGCAGATTCGCGGCGGCGCGACTGAAGAGCTGATTGCCGAATTGTCGAAGAATCTGAAATTATTCGGAATTAAATTAAATCTCTGCAATAAAATGCGAAAGCTGGATAAAGAAATTCATCTCTTTTCGCCGCCAAAACTGCGCCTTGCTAATGACCAAGAGTTAACCACGAATTTGGAAACGATGCGAAAGGACAGATTTGATGCCTTAAAATATATCGGTCCCGCCGAATCGAGCGATTTTGAAGACGAGCAAATGTTTATTTATCCCGAATCTTTGCCCACGCAAATAAGACTTGATGTTAAGAAGCGTTTTTGCGATATGGTGAAGGAACTTAGCGGAAAACCTCCAAATTTTCAAAATCTAGCTGTTGCCGACCAAAACCGTCCTGTATTGCGCGAGCAGTTTAATGAAATTAAACGAACTATCGGAAATAAACGTGGCTACGGACTTTTTCTGCTGCCCAAGGAGAGGAAAAGAGGGCAAACGAAAAAGCTGCACGATACATTAAAGCGTAATTTCTGGAAACAAGTCCAAACTCAATGCGCTTCGGTTGAACACATTATGAGTTTTTACAAGATTAGCCGAAACAATTACGGGGAAAAAAAATGGATCGTAAACGATAGTAAAATCCGTCAGTATAAATCCTACCTGCAATTTTTGGCTTTGGGTTATTTAAAAGTCAATCGAAAATGGCTTTGGAAACTGGGAGAAGGAACGCTTCGCAATGAAGTTCACGTCGGCATTGATGTTTATCAAGACCTTTCGGTTTTTACATTTATTTACGGGGACGCGGATTTGATAACTTTTCATTTGAGTCAAAGCAAAAAAGGCGAGAGATTATCCGCTTCGCAGGTCAAAGACGCGCTTTATGATAATCTGCGCCGAGATTTGTCTGATTTGGGATTGTGTCCTTCTAAAATCGTCTTTCACCGTGACGGCAAAGTCTTTGATACGGAAATTTTCGGAATCGAACAAACTTTAGAAACCTTAAAAAAAGACGAATTGCTTGATGAAGACTATCAATACGGGATTGTTGAAATCCATAAAACGAGTTCCGTCAGACCGCGTTTATATAAATGGCAAAATTTCAACTTTGAAAATCCCGAAATGGGAATATTTGCCGAACTCAGTTCGTTTGAAGGGATTTTGGCAACGACGGGACAACCTTCGCTTCACTGCGGAACGGCTCAACCGCTTACCATCGTCATCCGAAGAGGCAATATAAGTTTGATAAATATTGCCCACGACATTAACGCCTTATCGCATCTTGCTTTTGATTCGCCCGGAAGCGCCATGAGTCTTCCCTTTACCATTTCCCTCGCCGACGGGATACTGCGTGAAAGCTCTCCCGGTCAGGAATTTAATATATGGGACGAAGAGGATGAAGAAATTAAAAATGCTTCCGTGTCCCAGCAACCGTTAGTAAATCTTAAAACAGGAGTGGCAGTTGTATGAGTGAATTAAGTCCGGTTTATTCCGAATACGAAAAAGTCTCGAGTCTTTTTCGACGATTAAATGAAGCGACATTATTGGCAAGACAAACAATGATCGGATTGAAAACTCCGTCATTAAAAGATCAGAATCACGTTCAGCAGGAACTTGAAGCAGCTCTCGAAGAATTGAGCGAAAACGAAAAAAATACGTCGAATTTAACTTTTGCCGACATTTTAACGCAATTGAAAAACGAAGACGTAGATGTTTCCGAATCAAATCTGAATTCGATTCGTCGAAGAGTAAGAAGAGGTCTGCAAACGCTGACGGATGAAGATATTGAGATTATCGAAAGAGTTACGGATGTCCTCGATTCAAAGTCGGAATTACTTTTCAGGCGGATACAGAAGTGATCGGATTTTTACGCGGAGTGTTCTCGGTTCTCGGCGTTCGTGCCGAAAAGATTGTCAAAACTCTGGAAGATAAAAAGGATATTCCGTTGTCTGCGACGGAACACTGTCGTCGTGTGTCCGAAAGAACGAAAGGGGTTATTGTTTTAATCAATGACCGGCAGGACATTCTCCGAGAATTGGAAAAAAGTCTTCAAACAGGAATAATAAATTCTTCTCAATCCGATTCCCTGCTCAAGCAGATTCTCAAATCGTATAGAAGTTTCCGTCGTGAGATTGATGTCATTGAAGAAAACTTTGTCGGTCATTTGATTAGATTTAACGAGGCGGATTTGTTTTACACGAATCTGTCCTCAGCACTCTGGAAGGATACCAACTTGCCGGATACGGCTCCCGTCGCCGTGACAAACACGAGCGGATATTTTTGCACCTGGGCATCATTGGGCATCGTCTTTTCTCCGCCGAGCAGCGAGCATCATCTGTTGATTTCTCCCGATCTCTACCACGAATTCGGGCATATTCTTCACGAAGGATTAAAAATTCAGTTGTTCGGTAAGCGATTTGAAGCCGAATTGAAATCTCATATTACAGACCTTAAAAATAAGGTCAGAAGAAATTCGCGTCCGATTGAAGATAAAACCATTTTAGAAATTGCCTTCAGGTGGAAAAGTGGATGGGCGGAAGAAGTGGCTTGCGATACATTGTCAACGCTGATGCTCGGACCGGCGTATGGCTGGTGTAATTTTCATTTATGTTTGCAAAATCACAACATTTTCGACTTTGCCGGTCAGCATCCGTCCGATGCCGCCCGCACCAAACATATTTTAGCCGTACTGCGGCGTTTAGGATTTAGAGAAGATGCGGATAAAATCGAAAATCTCTGGAGCGATTATATTAGAATCTCGCAGCCAAATAATTCCAAATATTATCAGGACTATCACCCGGAAAGTTTATTCACGGCGGTTTTAGAAGATGTCGAAGAATCTATTAAAGCGAATAATTTCGGCGTTACGGGGAAAAGCCCGGTAATTGAAAAATTAAATAAAGCCTGGAAGCAATTTCTAGACAATACAGCGAATTATAACGACTGGGAAATAGCCGCAATTATTGAGATTAAAGAAGAATTTGCCCCGTAGAAATTTTAGAAAAGTTTTCAATTTATAAGACCTCTTTCGGCATCGCGGAAAGCGTTTTGCGTGGCGACTTTGACGACATCTGAAACGAGCGGAAAGGTCGTTAAAATATATGTGAATTCTTCTTCGGTCAAGCCGTAAAGATGAGCGACGAGCGCGTCGAGTTCGGCGCGAAGACGTTGACGTTCGGTTACGTCGGTTACTCCGTTTTTGTAGCTTCCTAGTCCAACTTCTTTCGCCAAATCGTCAAATTCAGGCGATGTGCAAATTAGTTTTGCGGCGCGTTCGACAATAGGCGCAAACCCTTTGTCGCTTTCCGTTAGGCGCGGAATTGGAAGCTGATAAACATAGAAAATACTACAATGAGAAGTTATCTTTTGACGGATTACAAAATCGCACGGAAAACTATTCAAAATTGCAGTCACAAATAATAAAACCTTTTTATCTTTAAATTTCTTAGTTAGATATATTGTATTTCCGACAAAAACTTCTGGCGGAATGATGCTACAAATCATCGTTCTTTCATTTGTGCTAGAGGTAATATCTCGAAAACCTAAACGGTAATCTTGATAATCAAGTTGCTGGTCAGCCTCATCCTCACGTCCTAAAATAGCTTTCCGCCCTTCAGTTTCGTGTATCCAGTAACGTGGTTCACTATATTTGTGTGTGAATTGGAAAATCATTTTTCCTTCGTAAAGAGGCAACATTCCATTCTCAAATTGTTTGTGAAATAGATAAGCGTCATCGGTCATATTTAATTCTCGATGTAATTTTATATTCCAAACATTGTCTATTTTTTCTCCTAGCAAAGGTTGCCTTAGTAACTTTTCGACAATTTTCAAGTCAGTTTCGGTTTTGAATTCCATTACTGAAAGTGAATCCGGCGAAAGTTTGCGAACTAAATCTACTGAAATTTGCAGAGAGCCAACACGCGGAAATGTTTCCAAGTCTCTTACTTCGTGCCGCATAAAAGCTGACGGAAAACTTGCTGTTTGACCGCCTTTACGAAAAGTTAAGACAATAAATTTAAAACTTCGATGAACACCTTCAAAAATCAACCTTCTATTTTCAAATCCGAAAAGTCCAGTAATTTCAGTTTGGTCAAAAAGCATTTCACGTAATTTTTTCGAGCCTAAATCTGTATAAATTCCGCTTGGAATGACAATTCCGCATTCGCCGTCTTTGCGAAGCAAACTAAAACATTGTTCGAGAAAAAGTTTATAAAGATTTACGTCTTTTCCGTGTCTTTTACCATTTATCAATGGAACTTGATTTTTATAATCGTTAGCGAATCTAAAAAACTCTCTTTGATGCGGAAATTTACTTTTATATTCAAACCAAAGCTCTCTAACTGTTTTATCAGACATTAGCTTTTCCAATTCTTTCTCAAAGTCTTTAATGTCCATTTTTTTCTTTGTAACATTCAAACTGTGTTCTGAGAAGAATTCCTTTGCATCTGGCTGAAAAGTTTCCCAAGGCGGATTGGTGATAATCGCGTCGAAACCTTTTCCGTTTTGGTTCAAAATTCGGTCGAATTCAAATCCCCAATGAAACGGATGCAGAGCTTCGATGTCTTCGATAATCAAATCTCGTTTCTCCGGCTTCCCTTCCTTTTGTTTTGAAGCGTCCCAGGTCGCCTGCTCGAATTTGATGTTCAAATCTTTGAAATCGCCGAGCAGCAGTTGGTTAAGTTTGGCGTAAGAATCCCGGCGGATTTTATCAATATGGTCGCGCAGTTGAAGCAAGCGCGTGTTTTGGTCGAGTCCGCCGTCTTCACCCGCTTTGAACGTATGGTTTTTGTAAAGCTCGATTGATTTGTTTTTGTCGTCGAGAATCTGTTGATAGCTCTGCGAAATCTCCGCGTCGAAAAGGCTCGCTTGGCTTTTTTCCGCGACTTTTTCAAAGCCTTCGGCGTTGACGTTCAAAATGCCGATGAGCGAATTGCCGACTAAAATATTGAAATCAATATTTGGCAGCGGTTCGAGTTCTTCCTTACGGTGAACGCTGGAAACGAGCGTCATAAAAAGCCGCAGCCTGGCAATCTCGGTCGCTTCTTCCATTATGTCCACGCCGTAAAGATTGTTCGTGATAATGCGTTTTTTGATGTCGTAATTGACAGACGGATGCGCGGCGCGGATTTTTTCAAGCTCGTCTTTTAAGCCTTTGTCGCCCAAAGTTTCCATTTTACCGATGACGGCGGAATAGACGTTGAGCAAAGTTTTCAGCGCGGCGACGAGAAACGCGCCCGAACCGCACGACGGGTCGAGCAATTTCAAATCCGGCAAAATATGAAACCACAATTTACGGCACAGAAATTCGTCGAGATACAGCAGCAAATCCGCCATCGAATCGTAAGTTCGTTCGAGAAAAAGCCCGCCGTCGTTCGACGAAAACATATTCGGCGTTTGTCCGTCCGGCGGTTTCGCCAGGGAATTTACTTTGTCCAGAATCAATTTATAAATCGTCTGCTCGCAAAGATACTGCGTAATTTCCGGTCGGGTATAATATGCGCCGAACGCCTTTTGGTTGATATATTTTTCAAAGATATATCCGAGAACGTTAGGGTTGATTT